>Ga0157370_10001446_pt1 | contig 29376 bp, 28 predicted proteins | sample C35metaG_FD_113463 | JGI IMG/M metagenome (GOLD analysis project Ga0157370, IMG submission 113463) | Corn rhizosphere microbial communities from Kellogg Biological Station, Michigan, USA - C3-5 metaG | ecosystem: Host-associated > Plants > Roots > Rhizosphere > Soil | place: USA: Michigan...
AAAGAAACGCCGAATGTAAGAGATAAAAGACACGACATCCTAAAAAAACAACTCGCCGCACTTGAAGCAAAAATAGAAGGAGTAGAAAACAAATTATTTGACGAAACAATAAACGATGTCACCTATAAAAAATGGATGAAAAAGTTTGACGCAGAAAAAGCAAGGCCAAAAGATGAATTTAATCACCTGGAAGATTTGGAAGGGCACTTACAACAAGAACTCCTTGTTTTGCCCTACATGCTGAATTTACCAAAGATATTTCAGGATTCTTCCCTTGCCCAACAGCATGCCATCATAAATGAGGTGTTCAAACGTGGTTTTACCTTCAAAAATGGGTCATTTAGAACACTCTGGATCAATCCAGAGTTCGAATCTAACTTATTGATACTCAAAGAAAAAGGGCTGCTCTTTTTGGAGCAACCCTTTGATTTTTCTTTAGACTTCCCGTCTGGCGGGGTATCCGGGAGTCCATTAGAACACTTAGAAGTGATTTTAGCTATAATTAGAGAGGTCTACAATAAAAAGTGAAAGGATTATTTTATCAGAATATCATTAATAAATTATTATACTAAGTCGTTATAAATTTCGAACCTTTTTCTACATGATTTGCGTTTGTTCGAAGCTTTGTAAAGTTATAGACGGATAAGACCCTAATGTTGGGTAAATTTATTGTGCCACAACTTGTTATTATTCGGAAGTTAGTTCAACTGCAGCTTCATCGATAAAATTCGCAACTTCAACTGGCATCGAGGCTAAAGAGGCATGGCTAGCAGCCAGGGTGATTACCTTTTTTGCGCCAAGTCTACCCGACATCCATTTCTGATTCTCTGGTGCGATCATTCTGTCCTCACTTGATATTTGATAGTAGGATGGTCTATTCTTCCACGCAGGCTTAGTAATCGTTTCTCCAAAAGTACTCGCAAGAGGAGCTTTTTGTGAAACACCCATCACCATTCCTTCATCTGCACTCAAGTCCTGACAAAAGCTTTCATGGAATAATTCTGGTTTAACCCACAAATAACCGTCACTATCGGGAGTAAGATTTGGAGCTGCAACAGGCGGATATTTTTGCGTAATTCCACCCGGGCTCTCACCAGTATCAGGAGCAAATGCAGCAATATAAACCAAACCAATTACATTAGGTTGATTGCCAACCTCTGTGATTACTGCACCGCCGTAAGAGTGGCCCACCAGCAAAACAGGGCCTGGCTGTTGTGCAATCATTTTACGGGTGCGTTCAACATCGTCTGCAAGTGAAGTGAGTGGGATTTCAACTGCGCGAATCCCTTCATATCCCTTTTTTGCAAGCTCAGCAATAACTTTGTACCAATGCGCTGCGCCACCCCAAAATCCATGAACCAGGATGATATTTAACTTTGTTTTCATAATAATTATTTGTTAACGGTTACGTACTTCAACAATTGCTAGAGAGAATTGTTCTTTGTTTAATTAGTGACAATTGAATCCCTTCTAAATCTATTTCATTTTATTAAAAATGTATCGGGCTATTTTCCAAGTGCCATTCTCTACTTGCAGAACAAATAGTTCTCTATTTTCCTCTTCTCCCCTAATTCCAGTCGCATGAATCAATTGTGTACCCCTGGAAATTGTTCGGGCAAATGCATAATTTTCGTCTACCATCACAATTTCATCAATTTGAAATTTAATGTTCAACTGTAGCGTCTTGAAGACAAACTCATAGGACCCCTTTAATTCTTCCTGACCAATGGCCGAAGGTCCACCTTGAGGCATAAATACTCCTTCTTTGGTGTACAAAGGTAATACCATGTTTACATCCGAGGCATTTAATGCATCCTGATAATTAAAAAGTAATTTTTCGATTGCTGTTTTTGCTGTTTTCATTTCAATATTTTTTTTGTTATAATTTACTTGTTTCTTGTTCTGAGCATTAGCTACGCCTATTACGGCGAATAGACTCAGACTTACCATTAGGAGTGTTTTTCTTATCATGTGCTTATCATATTACTTAAACCGTAATTACTATTTTGCCATTCGCTTTATTGCTATCCATTAATTTGTGAGCCTCTGCAATTTGATCGAACGTAAAAGTAGCTGATCTCAAAGAGGCGATTTTACCTGATAGGATGTTCTCTGCTATAAGATTTAACGGGGTTTCTGTCAATGGATAAACTTTAGACCCTAGTAATCCACTCAATGAAAAACTTAGTTTTACTGATTGTCCCAATTGGCTCATTAGGTTTAAGTTTGAGATCACAGGAGCACCACTTAGTAAGCCAATAACCGTCACTTCTCCAAAGGCTCTTACTGCTGAAACAGTATCCAGAATAGCCTCGCCACCGACGATATCTAAGGCTTTATGTACACCTTCCGGGACTATTTTTCGCACTTCCTCGGCAACGTTTCCCTTATCGATAATTATATAGTCAGCGCCAAGCTCTTTAAGCCTGAAAGATTTGTTGGCATCTCTTGTCGTAGCGATCACCTTAACTCCCTTGTATTTGGCATAAAGAATTGCCGCTGCACCTGCAGCACTGGTGCCGCCTTTAACAAGTAATGTTTCTCCTGCAGCAACTTTTAACACTTTATCTAAAACAACTGCTGCCGTACCAAATGACTCCGGAATAGCTGCGAGCTCCTCATAAGAAATGTTGCTGTTAATGGCTAATACATTATCAGCTGGTGAGACTACATATTCTGCATAGCTGCCCTGGCGAGTCATCCCTAATCCCCCCATCAAGGTTATTACTTTCTGCCCAATATTAAATTTACCAGACTTATCCTCCACTACTTCACCCGCAGCCTCTATCCCCAGAACGATTGGTGTAGTAACGGGCCCCATAGTTCCCTGCCTTTTATAAGATTCCATTTTATTCAATCCAAAGGCTTTAATTTTTATTTTTACAGTTCCTTCTGTAGTTTGAGGTTCTGCAATTTCTCTTATGGTTAAAACCTCTGGTTCTCCATTTTTCTCTAATATGATCGCTTTCATCTTTAAATTGTTTTATTGATTAATAATTACAACACAAAGTTGGGGTAGATCAATATGATTAGCCTATAAGCTATCATAAGAAAAAAACTTAAACTAGATTAAGGGTAAATCATCTAGAAACGAGGTCCTTCCTAATCTTACTGAGAAATTCCGGAGTTATCCCCAAATAGGAGGCTATCTGTGTATTGGGGAGCCTTTGAGATAGTTTAGGATATTGCTCCAGAAATGCGATATAACGGTCCATCGCGCTCACGCAATAAGTTTGAAGCAGCCTATTTTGAAGTTCAACAAATTTGTTTTCAATGATCACTCTAAAGTTCCGGTCAAATTTTGGGCTATTAACATAAAGAAAAAGAAGATCGGGCTTTTTGATCTGAAGAATGGTACCTGGTTCCATAGCTTCAATATATAACTCACTTGGCTTTTCGGAATGGAAACTTCCGATATCTGTTGCCCAGTCATTCTCGGTTACAAATTGAATATTATGTTGCACTCCTTTCTCATCGACCTTATAAATTTTAAAACAGCCATGAACTACAAAACTATAATGCTGGCAAACGTCACCTTCCTGCAAAATAAACTGTCTCCGTTTAACAATCCGCTTCGAAACTCTGGGGAGTAGCATCTCCGCATCATTCGGGTCCATAGCAAGGTAATCCTTAAAATGTTCTATCAAGGGCGCTAATTTCGAGGAAATCTCATCAAATGAAGTCATTCTTTATTTGTATGGAAAATAAATATAGTTAAATTCAAGCTTAATTAATATGTTCGTTATGATCACGGCATTTTAACATATAAGTCCACACTAATGGCCCTTTCTCGGAGCTGCATCCAAAAGACATTCCTTTCCTCTTCAAAATTTAATTCCTGAATCTTAAAGATTATTGATTTCATCAATAAGTCTTTCTTTACCTCGCAAACCAGGCTATCATAGTACCATATTAAATCATAGATATGCTTTATACTATCTCTTATATCCCCGATAATCATCCCTGCCTTGTAATCCTTTAATTCCTCAAACAACTCAAAAATGGCAATTACCCGAATGGCAATTTTTTCACTTTCAGATAGATCTGAATCATTTCTGTCTCCCATCAATTACATCAACTCTTTAAAGCTTAAGCTGAGCAATGACATTGTCGTTTGCTCACACTCGTCACCAACTGGTTCATAAGCAAACATGTTTTCTTTATTTGTTCATCCCTTATCAATACTAAAATAATCAACATTTCCTGTGGCATTCCTCATCAACCTACTCTCCTGCTCGGTAAAACAAAGTTCCATCTCAGCAGATACCGATCAGTTATATGTTCTTTTCATCTTAGTATCCGATTCATGGATTAACATTTTTACTGTTTATCCATTTTGCTGTTCAGAAATTCCCATTCATTGATGTGCGAATTCTGATGTTCTCTGGCCTGTATACTTTTAAATTTGGCGATTAGCTCAGGATACTTTGATGAAATATCAGTAGTTTCTGCAAAGTCATCTTTAAGATCAAATAGCAACCAAGGGGCTTCTGGATTTTTACGGACATTTAGTCTCAGGCCTTTCCAATTACCCATACGAATAGCCACTTGTCCCCCGTTTTCTGGATATTCGAAGTAAATGTATTCCCTTTTCTTTTGGGCTTTTACATTACCAAGCAAAGTAGGAAACAGAGAAACACCATCCGTATTATTGGCTTTAGCACCAGAGATTTCGGCAAAAGTTGCCATCATATCAAATTGTGCAGAAATAAGATCACTAACGGTATTGGGCTTAATCTTTCCAGGCCAGCGAGCGATAAATGGCTCGCGAATTCCGCCTTCAAACAGATCCATCTTTAATCCTCTTAAACCTGCCTCACTATTAAAATATTTTGCCTGAACCCCACCATTAAAAGTTGCCCCGTTATCACTTGAAAACATAATAATGGTGTTATTATCAAGTCCTAAGGCTTTAATTTTATCCATAATAATCCCAACCTGTTGATCCAGATAGGTAATCATTGCTGCATAAGTAGACAGTGGATATTTTGATGGATTGTAACCCTGTTGACCGTAATAGGCATGTTCGCCAGGGAATTTACCAATATATTGTTTCACATTTTCTTCGGGCGCCTGCAAGCCTACATGCGGAATGGTATAAGGGATGTACAGAAAGAATGGCTCATTCTTATGGTCATCAATAAACTTTAGGCTTTTCTCGGTCAGCTTCGCTCCTGCGTAATCTTTCCCGATAAAACCTTGGAAATCTGCATCCTTAGCCTTAGTTGAATCGAGGCTTTTATGCATAAATACATACGGATTGTTCAGCATGTCCTTTTTTCCGTTTTCCCAAAGATGTGTAGGGTAATGATTGTGTGCCTGTTTCTGATCTAAAAAACCATATACATAATCGAAGCCCTGTTTATTAGGGTTACCAGTATTAAAAGGCATCCCTAAGCCCCATTTACCAATGATACCCGTGGTATAACCAACAGATTTAAGCATTTTTGGTATGGTAAAGGTTCCTTCCGGTAATGGCATTTGGCCTCCCTCATTCTCATCGGTGAAATCGCCCATTTCATAGTTACCCCTTATGTAAGAATGGCCGCCGTGCTTTCCAGTCATTAACATACAACGCGCTGGGGCACATACCGGAGTTGAAGTATAATGCTGAGTAAACTTAATACCTTCTTTAGCCATGCGATCTAAATTGGGAGTTTTAATCAGTTTTTGCCCATAGGGTCCTATTTCGCCATAACCTAAATCATCTGCATAGATGTAGATGATATTGGGTTTTTTCTTAATATTCTGCGCCGAAGATGAAAGATTTGCAATCAGAAGCATCAAAATGCAGCTACTTGCCCAACGATTGTACCTAATTACTTTAATTAAATTCATTTTTTTAGATTAACAGGGTGGCATTTTAATACCACCCTGGAATTTGAAATTGTCTTTACCAATCTTTACTCTGTTTCAATTGTGGATTTAAAGCGATCTCCTGAGGAGGAATTGGTTCAAGATAATATTTTTCCAGCCATCCTAAAGGAGTATCAAAGAATTTCACATATCCTTCTGCTGCACCTCCACTTATAGAAAGTTTGTTTCCGTAGTCGGCATTCTTTGCCCAAATACCCAATGCCTGAGTATTTAGATAAGCGCCCTTTTTCCAGCGTTTAAGGTCGTTAAAACGAAACCCATCGCCTAACAATTCAATTCTTCTCTCTCTTCTTATTTCCCATAGCACAGGATCTACAGCCATATCACGATTCAAATCAAAACCTGCAGTTATAACAGAAAGATCCATATTTGCTACACCGGCACGTACCCTTAGTTTATTGATTGTTGCATCGGCAACTGATTGATTAAAAGAGCCAAGTTCAAACATAGCCTCAGCATAATTTAACATCACCTCTTCTATACGAAAAAGCGGACAGTCATTTGTTGAGTTGGTTGAATTATCGAAAGGTATTCTGTTAGAGAACTTCCAAAAATAATAACCCAATTCACCTACGCACTGAGGTTGCCCTCCATTGAAGTTTCTAAAATGAGGCGATGTTCCTATTACATTTCCAGTAGTCCAGGTTGCACTTTGCGCCAACTGAGGTAGTCTTTTGTTAACATTTCCTGGTAAAGTATTCATCAAATTAATATACTCCGCATCGGCAGCATTTGCAGTTAAAGTGAATGTTGCCGCGCTGGCATTAACTTTATAAGGAGGAACAGCACAAAAATACAACCTGCGGTCGCGATTTCTGAAAGTGTTGTACATGCTTTTATCCCCATTGTAAAGCGGACTGGTTGTTATTGGCCGTCCATCGGTACATAAGAAACTTTCCACTGCGTTTTTGGTAAGGTCTGCGTACCAGGACGTACTACCCGAAAATCTGGGATTTGCATGATTTCTTAAATTTGCAGCATATTGTCTGAATAAGATAATACCCGGCTTGCCCGAAAGATCTTCGGAATTGAAAACATCATCGTAACTACTCATAATTGTAGGAAACGAAGTCAACAATTTCTCCGAGTAGGTTTTACAAGCCTGTAAATAGGTATCTGCATCTCCCAATCCATGGTACTTTCTCCAGCTCCCTTCAAAAAGTCCGAATCTGGAAATCAGTGCACGTACTACATGCTCATTGATGGTGTTCTTGTCAACTCCCGCACTATTCGATGGTTTAATGTGAGATTCTGCCCAGATCAGGTTTTCCAATACGTTCTTTGCAACTTGATCTCGTGGTGTACGTGCTGCAAAAAGCACACTTTTAGAAGTATCAGTTAATGCATGCTCAACCCATGGTACATCACCAAAAGCAGCTATCATATCATAATAGCGCAACGCACGGAAAAAGTAACCAACGCTCCTCCAGTGATCTTTATCCTGCTGACTCATCGTTGAGCCGTCAACCTTATCAAGCATCACATTTACCCTTCTGATGTAAGAAAAGCTCCATTGAGAAATTACCAGAGATCCTGTTTCATCATTAGTTACAGGTAAAGCTTTGGTTTGAAATGCATAAGGAGACATACGCCCAGAGAGTGTCTGACTGATGTTATCAGAGTTGAATTCCTGACTTACAAAGTATGGCGGATAATCATTACCACCATAACCCTGAAAATAATCGTACAGCCCCCAAGCGTAAGTATTAAAATTCTCATTGGTAATTAAAGCAGTCTCCGATGTTAGTGTAACCTTCGGCAATTTATCCAGGAAGTCCTTTTTACAACCTGCAATAGTAATTAGCAGGCAGACAATTAATATATATTTTTTCATCTTTTCCGGTTTTATAATTGTTATTTAAAATGAAAGATTAACACCTATAGAAGACATCCTCATAAAAGGATATCCCAGTCCATACTGCCTGCCTTGTACCGAGGGATCCAATCCCTTTGGCAAATGATGAAAAGTATAGGCATTTTCAATGCTGTAGAAGATTGCAGCTTTATTCAAATGGATTTTCTTTAACCACTCAGCTGGTAAGTTATACGCCAGACTTAAATTCTTTATTTTCAGATAAGCTCCATTAAGCAAATATTTGCTTTGCAGTGTTTGATTAAAACTTTGATTTCCTGCAGCCTGATCATAAATTCTTCCAAAAAAGGCATTAGGATGAGTAGCAGTCCAATAGTCAAGCTGGTGCGCATAAATTGTCCCAAATGCATAGTTATTTGGCAAGGTTAAAGGATTAGCGAGCCACAGGTCCTGTTTTCCGACCCCGGTAATTACAAAAGAAAAATCAAAGCCTTTCCAGTTAAGTCCTCCATTGATGCCATATTGATAGCGGGGAGTTGAGTTACCGATAATCCTCCTATCTCCTGGGTCTGCTAGTGTACCTTTTCCTGAAAAAATAATTCCATCATTGTTTAAATCCTTAAACATCACATCTCCAGGGTTTGGATTCTGCCCCTGAAATTTAACAACGCCCGGCTTTAATGTACCACCAGTTAAATTCTGATTTAATGATCCTGTAACGAAATCATCAACAGTATAAAGCCTGTCGGTTGTATAACCCCAAATCTCTCCTGAACGCTGACCTTCATAATACTTATTAAGGAGACCAGCTGAATTACCACTAAACTTGGTGACTGTACTCTTATAATCATAGATATTTACACCAATCCTATAACCAACTGAGCCAATTTTATCTTTCCAGTTCAATTGTAGCTCATAACCTTTTGAGGCTACAGCAGCGGTGTTTTGCAACGGCGCTCCCGTACCCAGCACTGCAGGCAATGGAATCTCGCCTGTTGCAAGGATATCTTTTGTATCTCTTTTATACCAATCAAAAGAACCTGTCAGTCTATTTCCGATAAATCCAAAATCAGCACCAAAGTCTAAGGTTCTCACTTTAGCCCAGGTAAAGGTTGAGCTGATTAGCCCCGGAGGATTTAGCGAATTTAACAAGGCGGTAGTACCGTTTAACCATTGAGGATTATACCCGGTCATTACAGCAACAAACTGATATGGAGCAATATTTTGGTTTCCTACCTCACCAAGGGAAGCCCTCACCTTGAAATCATTTAATACCGGTTTTAAACTTTTTAAGAATGACTCTTCTGATATCCTCCATCCTGCAGATGCTGAGGGGAAAAAGCCCCATCTATGCCCATCTGGAAATTTCGAAGAACCATCGTAACGCCCATTAAATTCAAACAGATATTTACCTTTGTAATCGTAATTAAACCGCCCGAAATATCCACTTAAACTATACTCTTCCAATGAATTTGTTGCAGTAATCGGTCCGGTTGCCTGTGCAAGCGATGGGAAATCACCAGCTATCATCCCATCCCTTTGGGCAGAATTCTGTTTAAAGCTATTGCTCTCCTTATTTAAGCCAAGCACTAATGCTAAATTGTGTGATCCCAGACTCTTTGTATAATTACCATAAACATTTAAAGCTTTGTAATATGTTACTCCATCGGTTAACTGATAAACACCGGTTCCGCCATTACTTAGCTGAAAATTGCTGACATTGATGTAGCTATATTTTTTATCATAAGATTCCTGGTTTGTACGAAGGTTATCAAAGGTGTACTCGGCAGTTAGTACCAAATCTTTCACTGGTTTAAAAATAGTTCTACCCGTCATCCTGATATCATCTAAGTCTGTAACGGTTGGAGCACTTAAAGCAATCAGATTTTTGGGTGTTCCATTTACACCACGTGTACCATTAGTTGCAGTTATAGTATCCCTCATAGATACATAAGACGGAAGATTGCTTGCCTGACCAAATTGATCTGGACTTGAAGGACTCTTTTTAGTTGATTTATAGTAAGCAGCATCAAATTGAGCTGTAAACCAGGGAGCGATATCACTGGATATAAATGACTTTGCATTATATCTTTTGTAATAATCTTGCTTGGTTTCAGGGGCAATTATTCCCGGTTCATCTACCAAACCAACTGAAATTCTATAAGTATTTTTATCTGACCCCCCATTAATCGAAAGGTTATGCATTTGCTGAACAGCGTTATTTCCTAAGAGATTGGCTATAGCATCCGTTTGCGAAAGCGGATATCTGATTTTATTTACAAAGGTATAGCCATCGGGATACTTGGCAGGATTAGCTGCATATTCATTTAACAAACCAAGCCAGATATCGACATTTTGTCCTGACCAATAACCTGCCGTACCCATGTCTTTAAAAGACTGTACAGTTTGTAAAGGCGTAGCTTTCTTAGGAAGATTCTGGGCAGCCACAAAAGTAACGTTATTTGAATAATTGAATTGAGCTTTCTGATTTTTCACCCCTTTTTTTGTGGTTATCAGTATCACACCATACGCCGATCTACCACCATATATTGCTGCTGATCCCGCATCTTTTAACACAGTTACATTCTCAATATCATTTGGATCAAGTAAATTTAATGTCCCATTAAAAGGAACGTTATCCACTAATATCAGGGGGCTGCCATCGTTAATAGTACTCCCTGTAGTACTAATATCAGTTGCACCACGTACATTGAAACTAGCACCAGCACCTGGTTCGCCCGAGCTAATATTAACAGTTAGGCCAGGTGCAGCAGCCTGAAGTAGTGTAGCAGTAGTACTTACAGGTCTATTACCCAATACTTCGTCCATATTTACTGAAGTTAAGGCTCCGGTAAGGTTTAGTTTCTTTTGGGTACCATAGCCAACAACAACGAGTTCTCCCAATTCTTCTGGGCTCTCTTTTAGCACAATATTAAGCTCAGTGCTGGTGCCCACGTTTATCTCCTGAGTTTTATACCCAACACTGGATATTACCAATATTCCGTTAGTGGGTACATCAATTGTAAATACTCCATTTACATCTGTACCAGCACCCTTGTTACTTCCTTTAACTAAAACCGTTACGCCTGGAACAGGTTGTCCCTTTTCGTCAGTTACTTTACCCTTTACGCGAATAAATTTAAATTGATCTGTACTCTCGTATAAAAAAGGTATTTCTGATTTTTTAATAACAATAGCTTTATCTTTTATGATAAAAGATAGCCTTTGTCCGGCCAGAATCTGATTTAAGGTATATTCCAGCGAAGCATTTTCAACATTTACATTTACGAGATTAGCTCTTCTGAGTTGGTTGGTTTGATAGATGACATTATAACCAGTTTGCCTTCGTATTTCCGTAAAAATAGACCTTAAACTGGCATTATTCCGTTGCAAAGTAACTTTCTGCGCCAGCCCTGCTGCACTTACCTGCATTAAGAATAGTGTAATTATGATGATGGTCAGCTTCATAATTCGAAATAGTTGCTTAGATCCATAGGCAAGCAGCCCATGACTAATGAGATTTAAAAAAATCATATATTTGGTTGTTTTGGTTATTTCCGATTAATTGTTTCAACAAAAATTTTTAAGGGGCAGCCATTACATTTGGCTGGGAGTGTTGTAGCACTCTCAGCTTTTTTATGATACCCCGGACAGGTAAATTTTATTTCATTACAATGATCCTCCTTCCTTCAATTTTAAAATGAAGCCCTCCGGTTAATTCTAACTTATCTAGTACCTCAGAAACACTATCATAGCGGGATACACTACCGCCAAATAGAAGCCCTTTATCTACATCTTTATAAACTACTTCTACATCATACCAGCGTTCTATCTTTCTCATGATGCTTTCAAGACTTTCATCCTCAAGTAAAAACAGGCCATTTTTCCAGGCAACTGCAGAAGTTGCATCTACATTCTCAACTTTAAAATCAGTATCCTGATTGCCTATTTTCCCCTCTTGTCCTGGCTTCAGTATTACTTTCGAACCTCCCTTGCTCAGTTGTACTGCACCTTCTAGTAGAGTTGTTTTTACCAACTTTTCATTGTTATATGCCATTACGTTGAAATGCGTTCCTAAAACGGCAACTTTTGTTCCCTCGGCCAAAACGGTGAAAGGTTTTAACTTGTTCTTACTAACTTCAAAATAGGCCTCTCCAATTAATTCAACATTTCGCTCAGCACCAACAAATGCTGTAGGAAATTTTAAAGATGAAGCTGCATTAAGCCATACCTTGGTGCCATCGGGCAATTGAATCTGATAGGTCTCGCCCTTGGCTGTAGAAAGCTCATTTAGTTTTCCTTTATTCTGCAAGGTGGCAACTCGTTCGTGAACGGTATAAACCACCTCGCCATTTTCACCTTTAGCTATGGTGACCCCTGATTCCATTGCAAGTTCTCCCTTGGTTGCCTCCGTTAATTTGATCTTTTTTCCATTAGCAAGCGTCAACGTAGCTCCCTGTTTGCCCGGCAGGATATGCTGTGCATAACTGCCTTTTGCAAGTTTATTTTCAGATTGCTTTTCATTATAAAAATAGATTGCAAAACCAGACACAATTAAAAGACAGGCAGCTGCTACAATCTGTTTAAAGTTCAATTTAAAAACCTTTGGTGCCTTATAATCACTTTGTACTTTCTTCCAGATCATTTGCTTTCTTGCATCCAGATCTTCTGTCAATAGCGACGATTCTGCATTTACTCCATAAAAGTTGTACCAGGCCTCAACGGCAGCCCTTTCCTGTTCATTACAAGTACCGTTATGATACTTTTCTAATAATTCTGAGGCTTTATCTTGTTTCATATTTATTAACTAGGGAGATGTTTGTATTGATAGGACACACTGCTTCCACAGAAGTAGACTTTTTATTTTAAAAAAAGTTTCTGGACTTTTATCGGGTTCCTAAATATAATACGATAATACTGGCAGGTAGGTTAAGTTTTCGCCTCAGGATATGGATTGCCCTGCTAATTTGCTTCTTAACGGTGGTATCTGAGATATCCAGTAATGTGGCGATCTCGCCATGAGAAAGGTTTTGGTTGCGACTCAGTTCAAACACCTCACGCATCTTTTTGGGCAAAAGCTGTACTTCTTTTTCGATTAGGTTCCGTAGTTCATTAAAATTGACCTGTTCGTCGGTATTAAATTCGCCATTATCATAAATGCGAACCAGCTGTTGTTTATAATCTCCCTCCAATTTTCCCTTCCTAATCATATTCAACACTGTATTTCTTACCGAGCGGTACAAATAAGCATTTAAACTGGTGGTGAGATCCATTTGACCCCTCCGGTTCCATATTCCGGTAAAAACTTCCTGCACAACATCACTCGCATAGTCTTGATTATTTAACATGTGGCGGGCATGAAGGTAAAGGACAGACCAATATCGATTATACATTTCTGTAAAAGCTGCGTGATCACCTGACTGAGTCAGGTGATGCAATTCCAAATCTGAAAACTTCCTATAACTGGCCATACCCCATTTGTAACATGCAATTTACAGAAATTTAATTTCTTTGAAAACAATATATTGAATCCCACCTGTTGATTTGAAATTATTTACTACCTGTATAACTCGACCGTTAAAGTGTCTCCAAGACAATCAAAAATTTAAAAAAATTGCTGTAAAAAACCTAGTTCAATCAACAAACATTTCAGTATTTGCCAGACAATCTGAATGACTGACCACCATAACACAAGTTTATACCAGTCAATAATAAAATTCTCATAGAACATCTCTTCTTTATTGTTCAATTCATATTTTACAGATTTAAGTATGATATTGGATGACCGAGCATTTAGACATAGCAAGTATCTAGTAGTTTGTAATCGCACAGAATTCACAAAGTTTCTCTATACAGGCAATAGGAAAATAAATTATCGTCTGACATTTAATACATCCCGCAATTGCTTTTCCTTATCACCATTCCAGTAAGCACAATCCAACTGTAAAAATACCGAAGTGTAGGGAATAGTCTCATTTGTTTTAATAACCAGAACTTTGAACAGTTTCGATTCAGTATCCAGTTTCATGAATACTGAATCATGCAGCATTGTTTGAACAATTTGATTGCCAAAAATTATCTTTGACTCCTGTACAAACTGTTTAACTCCCTTAGCTTGGCTTTCAGTGATAAAACCCAATTCCTTATCCTGATAGATAATAGGTTTAACATGGGTAGATAAATTGATTTGTGTAAGCACCTGTTTTAACACAGGCAACAGACCTTCGTTAACATATATGTATTCCATTCCAGGAGCATTTTGCTCCGGAAAGGCTTTATCCACAACAAGAATCCAATTCCTATGTCCCAGCATAGGCAATTTCTGATTGAGCTGTTCTTTCCAGTTTTGAGTTGTATTTCCAGTATTTTCACCGGTTTTAGTCGCCGATTCCTGGCAACCAACCAGGACTACTGTAGTACTAAACAGTAAAACTGTCAGTGTTCTTTTTAATGTATCAACTAAATTCCTCATACTATTTTACCTATGAAAAAGTAATATTTAAACTTTCATTCGTTTTCACGCTGATCTTCTTACTACTGACAATCCTCAGTTCAGTACCATCCTGTTTTAATTGAACGGGGATATTTTGATTGCCCAGCATTACTGAAACCGATTTTACACTGCCAAAACCTATTTTATTAAAGGCCAGCTCCTGTAACTGCAACTCGCCATATTTCAGGTTTATAGTATGTATCTGCTTAGCTCCTGCTTTTTTCTGCGTGTAACTGCCCCAGCCATTAGCTGAAGTAAAAGGAGCTTTAAAGTTTTCAGTATTCCAGGCTGGCGAGAATTTGATATATCCTTTAGGGCCATGATACTCAAATCCACAGGCATTAATGAAAGTACCATAGCTTGCCATGGCTCTTGCATAATGGTCACTGCATTCAATCTCATTAAATGGGTTTCTTTTAGCTGCATGATATCTGTCATGAATAAATCTGGTCAGAACCAAACTTTCTTCAACCATACCTTCAGCCATCAAATGTGCTGCTACTTGGTGTTCAAATCCGCTCATACATTCATGAAAATATCCCAGTTGCCAGGTTACATTCTCTCCAAATGGTTTAGGTTCATTGTGTGGATTGGTGTTCATGATCATTCCCCCCTCACCCGGCAATGCATAAGGCCTGCCACCTACATGGGTTTTTATATATGCACCTACATCGACGGTAAAATTATACTTCCATAAAGCTTTTAATGCCGCAACTGCTTTATCCTTGCTCAATACCCTTGGAAGCCCTACCTGAAATGCCCAGCTTTGACCATAAACCTGATCGATGTGACAGGTGTTATAAGAGCCCAGATTTTTACGCCCTTGAGTCTTATCAGGTCTATGGATAAAATATTCGCCATTAAATAGTTCCTTTTCCATATTCTTACGGCCATTGGCTACATAGGTTTCGCAAGTCTTGGCAAACGAAGTATCGTTCATTTCTTCTGCCATTGCCTGGCCAGCTCTTGCTGCAGCAATGCAAAGCCCAACAATCCATGCAATCTCACCTTCCCATACCGCATCCAATGTATTCTCCATTGGTGTGTCAGTCATGCCGTCGCCATTCTTATCTTGATCAAGCATAAACTGCGTTGCCTTTTTAATTCTTGGCCAATTGGTTTGTAGAAAAGTATTGTCGCCGCTCATTTGATGCTCACGGTAAAACCGAAGAACAGTACCTGCCTGTCCGTCAATTGCAGGTCTGCTTTCATTCTCTGCCCGGAATATTATTGCTCCGCTATCTTCCTTAAATCCAACCCCTAAATCTACACGATGTCTTAAATCGCGCTCAAGTTCCGGGAATATTCTGGCTACAGCTTGCGCATATTGCCATACGTGAGTACATGTTCCGGCGCAAGCTCCAACCCCCTCCCAACTCCAAAATCTGCCATCAGCAAAGCGATAAGTATTGGCCGTTGCCAGTGTATCAATATTAATAAAAGTACGTTCCAGGAACCAGTATGGAAGCGTGGAGTCATTCCATGTACTGCTCCACAACTCCGTTGTTTTTGTTAGTTTTTCAAAGTTTGACTGTAGATAGGCGCTTACTGCTCCGGCATCTTTAAACCTGGTTGCATAATGAAATCCTTCTTGTGCATCTTTAACTATTTTCTTCAGGTTAACATTTGCATTGTTGAAATGCCAGCTGATTGAATAATCGGCCTGAAATGATTTCCCGGGACTAAGCGATGCTGCAATTTCAATTCCTCCCACCAATTTCCCTGGTGCATCTTCAGATCCTGAACTGGTAACCGCAGCATTAAAGTGTTTATCTGTAATTGGCCATGGTTCAATAGCAGCATAGGTTTTTCCCTTTGCTTTATGTAGGCTAAAACACATGGTTCCACTGTCTTGTGCGTTCTTCACCTCATCATTAGCAGCTTCAAATGAAGAAAAAATGCTGCTTGAGTTTTCAGTTGTTAAAACCTCGTTCTTTCTTTTTCCTGTATTTACCTTTCCGGTTAATTTATTGGCACCATTTTCCATCCAGCCCAACACCGAAACATTAACATTACTGGTGGTGGTATTCTTTACTTCTACCCTTAAAATGGTTGTCGGTAAGGCCGAATTCTGTGCATCCAGAGGAATAAATGGAGAATAAACCTTTAGCTGTACTGCAACAGGAAAATCTTTACTAATGTACTTTATGGTAGCCATTGGGTATGCAGGTTTAAAAACGATCTCATCCCAATGTTCTTCACTTAATTCTTTAATAAACGTTTTACCATTAACTACAGCTTTTACTGCGAAACCCTGCTCTAAAACCCGTTTATTATTGGCAATAGCAGGTTCAATATATGCAGAGCCATCTCTGGCACGGAGCTTTCTAACTGTTATTCCATCATTCCAGTTCACGGTTTTAGGTTCTATCCCTTCCTGTGCACCTTCAAATGTTTCATTATAGATTTGCCATAACCAAAGCCTTCCATCGCCGCCAACGTACACCGTTCCTGCATGAAGACCACCGACAGGCAATCCAATATATTTAAATTCATTTTTACTCTTAAAATAAGCGGTCTCCTCTCCTCTGTTGTAAAGCGACCGAATCCATTTAGCATCCAGCCCTTTTTTCTCTGGAATGTTGTGCAGCGGATAATCCAGAGCAAAAATACTTTTACCCCATACAGGGAATTGTACGGCTGCCAGACTTGCAGTAAGCAAACCGGCTTTTTTAATAAAATCTCTTCTGTTTGATGGTTTATTGTACATATCAAAATTCTTTAATTCTTTTTAATCCCATATTTCACTCGCACTTCCATGAACATGCTGTTTAGCTCACGATTTATTAAAAGACGATCGTGCAGTAAGAATCGCCTATCTCTCCAATAACTGATTCTTTCCAGGGCCACTCAATGATATCTCTTTACTGACAAATTGCAAGCCTTGAGGCCTTGACATTTATATTTATCGGAAAAGGTTAACTGGCAAGAGGGGTTTTGGATCATTGAGATACAATGAAATCAACCTTTGCATGTGCTTATTATTAAAAATCTCACGATCATTTGTGGTTTGAACTTTGCAGCTATTTGCTTTGCATGTATCTTCAATCATCTGCAAAGCCACTTCTTGGAAATCATGGACAAATCCACAACTACCATAGAAATTCAATACGCTAACAAATTTGTGAAAGGCTGCAGAAACATCTGCAAAGGGAGCCAGTGTAAGCAAAATACAAATACCACAACCAGGCAGAACATCCCGAAAAATATTTAGTAATCGCCTCACCGGCCCCAGTGCTAACATTCTACCAACCTTTATTTTGAGGCAACAGATTCTTATTTCTATCAATCATAGACTGGGGAACTGGCCATATGTAATTCTTAGTTGCATTAAACACCCTGTCCTGAGCTTTAAACATAGGTTTTGTCCAATCACCAATAGGATCATTGACATTACTATTTATACCGTAGGCCGGCTTGCTCAATAACTCCTCTGCGATCTTCCAACGTAAAATATCGAAATACCTCTTATGTTCGGCAACAAATTCATGTCGACGCTCCTCACGGATCACATTCCTCATTGCAGATTGATTGCCTTGCAAAGCATCAACTCCTGGCAAACCTCCTCTAGTTCTAATTTTATTTACAGCCCATACAATTTTAGGATCACTAGGATTTGATTCATTCAGAGCTTCAGCTAAAATCAGCAGGTCTTCTGCGTAACGATATATTGGCCAATTCGCCCAATTTTCGCCTGGTTTTGGATTGGTAGGGTCGTTAAATTTAAGATACATGTATCCTGTTAGTCCACCCCCTGAAGTACCCAATTGTTCAGGCATGTCATAAGATGGATGCGGTTGATATGGGGTATAATTTCCATCGGGTCGCAAAACGGAAATCCCTGGGAGCATAAATGTCATTTTTAAACGCACATCCCTATTTTCGTAAGGTTTGCTGACATTGTAAATTGCAGATGTCTTAATAGACTTTCCATCAGTGCATTCGTAAGAATCGATTAGATCCCTAGTTGGACAAAAACTAGCCCATCCTTCTCCCGTAATACCAGTACCCGGTGGAGAAGCCAAAACTGCCAAAAATTGTGTAAGCTTATTTTCTACATACTGAAAGGCAAGAACCACTTCCTTATTTGCATTATTAGCTTCCTTCTTAAAAAGGTAAGAATAGTCACCTTCCAGATCGTAGCCCATGCCGGTAACTTCTCCTGCTGATTTAGCCGCCTCAGCCCATAATGATGGATCATCCTGACCATTATGAAATTTTTTAATACTAGCCATATACAGATACACATTGGCCCTTAACATCAGGGCAGCTGCTTTGTTTATATGTCCATTATCATTCACTGGGGAGTTCGCAACTGGTAAACCGGCAATAGCCGTTTCTACATTTTGAAGTACATAATTTAAGACGTCCTGTTTTGGACTACGTTTTAAATTGGATTCATCAAGGCTAATCGGTTTTTCTTTAATAAGCGGTAGATCTCCAAACAATTGCACCATTCGAAAATAGCGTAAGGCCAATACAAAACGTGCCTCGGCATCAAAACGTTTTTTAATGCTCCCTTCAATACTCATAGCGCTTAGCTTATCAATGAAATTTAAAGCAACACGAATGGCACCATAGTTCCATTCTTCTTGAATATAACCATCTGTTGCGGAGTAAGTGCCCATGCTGATATAGCCCATTCCGCCTTCTCCCCATGCATTGGTCATTACAGAATTATCACTTTGACAATCACGCCAAAAATCACGGCTATCCGGTAATGTGGAATACACCGCATTCAGCCCTGTTTGAGCATCATTAACCGTTTTCCAAAATGTGGCATCGGATGATTGTGCTAAGGGGGTAGTATTCAAAAAGTCCTTTTTGCAACCGCTATTTATAAGAATAATTGCACATATTAATAATATATTTTTAGTTTTCATTTTGTTAAAATTTAAGATTCGCACCAAATGACAATGTTCTTTTGATGTGAATATGACCTCACTTCCTGATTTTGAAACTGCACTTCAATCTGTAAGCCTGATCAACTACCAAAATGTAATGGTAGATAAAGTAAATTCAACAGTGATGTTAAAACACGAAGGTATGCGCATTGGATTTGGAGGCATTGGAAAAGGATACGCGGCTGACCGGGCTAAACAGGTATTGCAAAACCTGGGGATTAAAGCAGGTATTGTGAACGCGGCCGGTGACCTGACTACCTGGGGTATGCAATCGAGTGACAGACCATGGACTATTGGCATTGCAGATCCAAACCAAAGTGAGCTACCATTCTCTTCATTAAACATCAGTAACATGGCCATTGCCACTTCTGGCAATTACGAAAAATTTGCCACCATTGATGGCCGAAAATACTCCCATACGATCGATCCAAAGACCGGTCTTCCAGTTAGCGGAATCAAAAGTGTGACCATCATTTGTCCGAGCGCAGAATTAGCTGATGCCCTGGCTACACCAGTTGTAGTAATGGGTGTTAACGTTGGCCTTGACCTGATCAACCAATTGCAGCATGTGGCTTGTATCATTATAGATGATGAGGACCGTTTGTATACCTCCAGAAATATTAATGTAAAACAATGATATGAAAACGTCCATTCCAATATCAATGCTGCTGGCTACTGGCCTTTTCGCCCTCAGCCTATTAAGCGCATGTACAAGCGTAAAACCTTATCAAAAGAACAAACTCAATGATGCCGAAATGACGTTATCCTCACGAAAGGCACAGAAATTCGAGCAAAGCTTCCAGTTATACCGCGAAGGTAGTTCAGGTGCCAATGGTGGCAAAAGCGGTGGTGGTTGTGGCTGTAATTAACTGAAATCATGAGAAAGATCTATTTGCATGTACTCATGCTATTCCTAGGCGTTTTAGGTGCCAATGGACAAATTAAAATTAAGCCCATTCCTTCCGACACCAGCAATTACCAAAGCAGAAAACTCAAAATTGATGAAATCAATCTGGTATCAGCATACTACAATCAGAACGGTAACAATTCGGCCGTTACGGGTGGTATTGGAACTGAAAAACTAACAGATTTTGCCAACACTTTTGATTTGCAGTTGTCTAAACTTAACAAAGCCGGAAACAAAAACACTTTTCTGTTTGAACTGGGTGTAGATCATTATACTTCTGCATCATCTGATAAAATAGATCCCAGTACCATCTCTTCTGCTTCCATGGCTGACACGCGGGTCTACCCTTCCTTAAACTGGACACATAGCAATGAAAAGACCGGCAACTCCATTGGCTTTACAGGCTCTTTTTCAACAGAATATGATTACCAATCCTTAGGTGCAGGCTTTAATCTCACCCGATTGTCGAAAGATAAAAACACACAGTTTGATTTTAAACTTCAGGCATTTTTAGATACCTGGAAAGTCATTTTACCCATTGAACTGAGAGCTGCAGCAAGCCTTGGCAATGGCAGAGAATCCAGAAGTGAGGGATCAAGTCCAAGAAATTCATTCAGTGCCTCTTTCTCCCTTTCACAGGTCATCAACCAAAGGTTACAGGCGATGATCATGGTTGAGCCAGCTTACCAAAAAGGTTTACTGGCCACCAAATACCAGCGTGATTACTTTACAGATGGTTCATTAAGAGCGGAAACTTTACCCGATCAGCGATACAAACTACCAATTGCGGCCAGGATAAATTACTTTGCAAGTGACCAGGTTATCATCCGGACTTATTACCGATATTTCATGGACAGCTGGGGCATCAGAGCACATACTGCCGAAATAGAAGTTCCGGTAAAATTAACTTCATTTATTTCTTTGAGTCCATTTTACCGTTACAATAAACAAACTGGTACACGTTACTTTGCGCCTTATGGGCAGCATGATCCTTCAGCCACATATTTTACCAGTGACTATGACCTGTCGACGTTAAACAGCGATTTCTATGGTGCAGGCCTACGGCTGGCGCCACCTCATGGTGTATTTGGCTAGCAGCACCTCAATATGCTGGAACTAAGATACGGTCACTATAGTAGGTCTACTGGCTTGGTTTCCAACATTATTACCTTAAATTTAAAAGTAAAATAAAAATCCAGGGCATCTGGAAAACAAATTTCCAGATGCTTTTAACGCAATCAACATGGCTATCATTGAACCGCTAAGAAAAGACATTGACCACCCAACCGAAGTTAAAAAACATAGTGCTCCTGTTCGGCTATGGCATTGGCTGAACCTATTGATCATTGCCGGGTCACTATTAACCGTGTTGTTGAACTCCACCTTATTTGATGTAAAGGGCAATACCAGCTATGTGCAGCAACAATTACAGGAATCTGGCGCATCGGTAACTGCGCTACAAGCTAAAAGTGTGGCCCATGGTCTGGAAGATAAGGTTTGGAGCATTCATATCTATTTTGGTTATGCACTTGCTGCCTTACTCCTGTTCCGATTGCTGGCTGAACCTTTTCAACCTGAGCAACAGCGTCTTTTCGGTAAGCTAAAACATACCTATCAAACATATCATAAGCACAATAGAAAATCTAACCTGGACTTGCATGACCTTACAGTTAAAGCATTATACCTTATTTTCTACCTACTGCTCATCATTATGGCTCTAACAGGACTTTCCATGGCATTTGACCAGGAATTGGGTATCAGCAAAGCGACAAGCCATTCTATCAAGGACTTTCATGGCTTTTGCATGTATTTGATACTAACCTTTATCGTGGTGCATATTGTTGGTGTAGTGCTGGCTGAAAGAAAAGAAAGTAAAGGTATGGTATCAGACATGATTCACGGAGGCAAAGCATAGTATGGAAATTGAAGAACACTACACCACCAGAAGTGGTTGGTTAAGAGCCGCAGTTCTAGGCGCAAATGACGGCATCCTTTCTACCACAAGTCTGGCTATTGGGATCGCTGCAGCCAGTACCACGCGCGAGCCAATCGTACTTGCCGCATTGGCAGGATTGGTTGCAGGAGCATTGTCTATGGCCGCCGGGGAATATGTTTCGGTGAGTTCCCAATCGGATATTGAAATTGCTGATCTAACCAGAGAAAAATCAGAATTGGAAAACACACCTAATTTGGAATTACAGGAACTGGCCAATATCTATCAACACAGAGGACTTGAGGAAAATCTGGCCATGCAGGTTGCCATTCAACTTACTGCCCATGATGCCCTTGGAGCACATGCGAAAGATGAACTGGGCATCAATGAAATCACCCAGGCAAAACCCATGCAGGCTGCATTAGCCTCAGCAGCTTCATTCATTATAGGAGGCCTGCTCCCGTTACTGGTTTCCATCTTTGCACCAATAAAATTAATGGTCATTTACCAGTATGGCTTTTCTATTCTATTTTTAGCACTATCAGCATTGGTTGCTGCCAAAGCAGGTGGTTCAAATCGAGGAAAAGCTGTTCTGAGGATTTGTTTTTGGGGAACTGTAGCCATGCTGATGACCGCCTTAGTTGGTTACCTTTTTGGGGTAAAAACAGCCTAAACAGGAATTAGGGAAAAGAATGATCTGAATCACACTTTTGCTCAGGAATATAACCGATTTTTAACGTATCAATCCTAAACAGATGCCTGCAAGAAACTTTAATATTATCGGATTATCAAAGCAAGAAGTCATTGCCTCCAGATCAAAAAATGGTGATAATCGTTTAACCTTCAAAAAGGAAAATGGTTTTTTTGATGCCATTAAGAGCCTTGCAAAAGAACCCATGGTCATTTTATTAATGGCGGCTGCCTTGATCTACCTCATTAGCGGTCAAGCAGGAGATGCTATTTTTTTGGCGTCAGCTGTTGTTTTAGTAGCGACCATTTCTCTTTACCAGGATTCCAGAAGCAGAAATGCTTTGGAGAAATTAAAAAACTTCAGTCAGCCACCCAGAGTATAAGTCAATCCCTCATCGCAGTAGCGTAGGAGACAAAATAGGGCAACTGCCCAATTTCCGCTTGCTCCAATTTTTGAAGGAAAATTGGACACTACTAATAACCTAAATTTGTGCAATAAACGTGAGTCAATCCGGTAAGATATTTGCATGGCAATTTGTTTACCTGCAAAGATCTGGGAGATTGATCATACCCATTCACAACACGGTAGGAAGGTGCGAAAAATAATTTTTGTGACGATCAGGATCGGAAATGATTTTGCTTAACCTATTCTTGACAGCGGAGGTTGCAGGTATATGATGACCAGGGACAGCAAGAAGAAAGATACTTCAATCATTGCCCCCATAAAATCTTTATCTAGCAAATGAAAACAGATAATCCGCAGAATACCCATCGCCATCAGAAAATTTCCCTAGACAAAAGTTTTAGGCATGAGCATCAGCACAACACTCAATAACGTAAAGAGTCCTAAAACCATCACCTCATGCTTGCCGATGCTCCATTTACCAAAGAGCTCCAGCATTTCAGCTTTACCGGAAAACATCACCCAACCCTGTTTTGTTCCCATATAAGTGGCAAACAAAATAAGCATGGTGTTTATGATTTTAACTATCATTATTTTAAGTTATGGATTTATTCAGGTAAGTCTAAATCTAAAGCAAAAATCCCATATCTTCATTCGAAGCAAGAAATCATTCATCGAATACACAGGAGATTTCGTTGGCACAGATCATTCATCAATCCCGTTCCAATTAGACCAGCTTGTGAAATAGTGCTAATATTCGAAATTTTAAGTCCTTCAGAATCACTTAATGGATGATTAATTCTTCACAGAATAACAAGTCAAGCAATACCAGGAAGAGACACACAGCAATTCATCCCACTCCGTCATTTGTAATCCGACTGTTTGTTTTGTTATGTTCATTTTCTCTACGGCAAATAAGATTTGAGCTATTTAATATACATCTGGCTCTTAAACTTATGGATATTTGCATCCAACAGATTATGATTGAGGTCTTCATAGTTATCAGTACGGTATTTCACCAATTTCGCAATAGCCAGCTCTACGTCTAATATCATTTTATTGATATGTACCAATGCACCAGCCTTAGCCTGTTCCATTGCCCTCGCCTTATCAATGTAATCACAAAACTTTTGCTTTACACTGGAAAGAGAATAATTCATCCCTCTCCCTCCCCGTTTAAATGCAGCTGGTTTAAAATCATTTGCTGAAATTTCTATAACCGACGTTTCGTTATGGTAAACCCGGTAATATTTGAATATGGACTGTGTTCTCATGGATAATGATTCAAAATATAAACATTAAGATATAAAGAGAGAGCGTCGTGCAGAAGACATGTTGCCGAATCAGAACAGTCTGCATAACAAATAAAGCTAATGTTTAAATCTTATGGAATTGTCACGCTATTCATACATTAAAACAACTGAAAATCAACACTTTAAACATCAACCTTTTATTCTTTTATATTAACCCTACTTAACGCTTTAGAAACATTTTAACTCTACGGTACGATGCCGCTTTCAAATGCAAACTTGATCAGAGACGAATAACTATTCGTACCTGTACGTTCGAAAAATAGCTCAAAATGCTTTCTCACGGCATCAGCACTCATTGATAGCTTCTTGCCAATAGCAGACAAGCTCATACCTTTAACTGCTAATTGCAACAACTGCACTTCTTGATAGGAAAATGTACTATCCTGATTGATGAAGGTTTCCCGAACGGATTTTTGTGCAAGCCTAGCCTCCATGAGCAGTGAATACAGACCGCTGGAAAGATACCTTCCTCCACCGCTAACCAACTGAAGGCACAAGAACAGTTCCTGTCCTCCGATGTTCTTTAACAGATAGCCATCTATTCCATCAACAAAAAATGGCATCCTAAAACTTCCGTCCTCTTTCGTCTCCACAATCAAAATGATCTTGGTCGTGAATGAAATCGTCTTTAACCATAAGCCCAATTCTTCCCTTTGTTTTGGAGCAAGGTCCACACCTACCATTATAATATCAATGTATTGGCCACCTAAGTATCCCTTGATATCTCTCAAATCCGGGGCATCTCCAACCATCCGCCATTGGCTATTACTCTCTATGAGCGCTCTGATATTGCTCCTGAAAATAGAATCTAGATCGAACAATAAGATATTTTTCATAAACATGGAATTTAGGCCTAACATCGTATAATATCATTTCCGGACACAGGCCATCCAGAATATGGAAAATAAGAGGTAACATTAAGGAAACAAGGCAGGAACTAAAAGGTTTTGATTATATCCAAGCAGTAAAATACCCCAAACTGATACAGGTATTTATTTTATACTTAATCAATTGATAATTAGTACATATTAATCAACTGACCGCAATTGTATGCAAAAAAGCGAGTGAAATTCCAGGGACTTTACAATCTTGTTAAAAAACAACAAAAAACATCCTTCTTGATAAACAGATAGTTATGAATTCAACAAAAAATACATCATTTAGAAATGCAGCCCTTTCATTTATGATTTTCCTAAAAATTATGCAGTGAATGCGAATAAGTGGGTAAATTGGGATAAGCAATCTCAATGCTCAATCTGCTATTACAGTGCTTACTTCAATTTCGATGACCTCTATAAACGAAACCACTTACAAATTAATGCAAGTGGTTTAATCTCTTATAACGTGATGTTCCAGTGATTTACCTATTTTATTGTATCTTAACCTAATGTACTTTTTGTTCAAGCTTTCTATAATCTTCAAGTAAGTTTATATATTTTTCCATCCAATAATACACTGTCTTTGAGTGATCTGAGTTAACCTCTTGTTTAGAAAAATTTGGTTCTTTGAAGAAACCTAGCCCTCCCTCGAAATCAAATGAGAAATCATGGTCTATAGCCTTTCCGATTTCAAAAATCACATCTGTATGCAATTTCTTTTGGCCAAACCAATTATACATCGTTCGCCTGTTTACTCGTAGCTGTCTTGATAATTCACTGATATTTACATTACTTCTACGAACAGCTAGTTCAACAATTTCTCCCGCATTATTTTCCATAACGTTAATTATTTAAATTATTCAAGTAATTAAACGCTAGGGACGTTTCAACATTGGATAGCACATAAAAAGGAGGAAACAGCGATAATTAATTGGATGAGAAGCTTTTAAATTCAGACATTATCATATAAAGATATCTAACAAAACAAAAGAAACCAACCTGCTCATGGTCAAATAATTGCTGTTAATACTCAAACTACTGAGATCAATGGTTTACTTAATCAGTTTCACAATACCTGTTGTGAAACTCCTCTGCATCTAAGAGGTTAAAATGAAATCATTAATTAACATAATTAGTTGCACTAAAAGGCAAATCTGAAAATTCCTCTTTGTTAGAATACTAATCTTATGTTTAATAACGCCAGATAACTAATTAACAATCACAACAAATTATCCGTATATTTAAGTGTCTTTTGACAAAAACCAGCCTCATCCAGGCCATAATTTCTTGATATATGAGTCCTAAAACAGTAATAAACTCTATTTTTAGAAAGATATTAGCAATTTTCTTGGGTTTAATTACTCTAGTTCTCGGCATAATTTTTACCAATAAGGTACAGAATTCAGGCTGGACCACCTACTTGTCCAATCCTCAGGATGATAATTTCATCTCCTTTGAATTAGCTAACTATTATTATAATTATACTTTAGGCCTTAACCTAGCCCTAAGCCTCAGCACTATTTTTCTTCTCTGGGATTTTTCCTTTGCCTATAAAAAAAGGGTTATGATCTACATCCCTTTTCTAATCGTAATTATAGGATTCTCTGCTTATAATTTTGCGATGGCGGATACCTTCGTAAAACCTGATCTTCAATTTTACATTGATATCATCCTGTTCTTTCTTTCAATGGTCATAGTAGTGGAGATCTGGAAAATGAAGATTCTTTCTTTGGACCTACGCATTCTAAGTTATATGATTTTAGTGCTGATACTTGCTTGTGGCGTGCTTATTCCTTTATATCTTATCATTAGCTATGGCATCATAAAGTTAGCGATGGATAAATGGATTTATTTTCCAAGTATAAAAACCCTCAACACTATCATTCCCATCATCACCACAGCGGTAACAGTATTAAAATATCTTGATGACCGCAAAAAACTAAGAACAGAAAGAGGGTCTTCTCCCAAAGATTTCAAGAATTAGTTTAATAGCGAAACAAGATATATCATGACCGTCTGTAGTTACCAAATCCAACGGTTAAATTATTCGCTATTTGATTGATGGTTATCCAAAGAAATTGTAATGTTCAATTGAGCCAACTCATATTAGTACAGTAAATAAATATTTTATCTGGATTCATCAAAGCACTCGCTTAACACACCTGGTTGTTAGCTACTCCAATTGTAACGCCATTTTTAGACCAAATGTAAAGCATTCCCCGTATTAGGCCAAACGACAAGTAAATGCAGGACGAACTATACAGTGGGGATTAAAAAGCAAGCCAACTAAAAAGTAACAAGGTGGTATCCTAGTGTAAAAAGTAAACCTCAAAATCTGGAAAATTTGCCTTAAACAAATAGCAATTTAGATGGAGTATACAACTAAAAATAAAAGTAATACTAAAGAAGTTAATGAAACTGAGGAAGCTATGTGGATAAAAGAAAACAACTCAGGTTGCCCAAATGACGATAATTTGTTAGATTTAATAGCAGAAATCGTAGTAGAAAACATCGTTAAAAAACTAAGAAATGGATGCAATAGGATACATCAGAATCAGTAAGAAAGACCAGTCCACCCATTCGCTAGAATACCAAGAAAAAAACATCAGAGACTATTGTGACCGTAACCACATCAAATTAGGCTCCCTATTTGTAGATGATGGTGAAAGCAGCTTCACCTTCGATCGCCCCGATTATAAAGCCTTAGAAAGCTTCATTAAGAACCACAAAGGAAAAACCAAGATCAAATACCTCATCGTTTTTGACCATGACCGATTCAGCCGCAACTTACCTGAAGCCTTACAAAAGATCGAATCCCTGGAAAAAAAATATGGACTTAAAGTAATCGCCACTAGTGAGCCATTAGATATTGATACCACCGATCCTTCCGTATTTCTTTTGCGCGCATTTAAATACCTTATAGCGAATCAAGAACTACTTACCATACGTCGCAGAGCAAAAGAAAGTGCAAGGCATGCACAAGAGTCGGGAAGATACTTAAGCAAAGCTCCTTATGGTTACTTAAATGGAAACGAGCCAAGAGGCAAAAGGATTATAGAAATTGATGAGTCCACTGCCTACATTGTAAAAAAGATATTCAGAGATTTTCTTTCCGGCGTCCCCCATTTCCTGATTCATCAAGAAGCAAAAAAACTAGGATTCCCATTAAGAGGAAACAGCGCCATCTTTAGAATTTTAAATAACCCATTGTATGCCGGATTGGTAAGAGTGTGTGCAAGGGGGAAATACCCTGAAAAACTAATACAAGGTATCCATAAACCAATTATAACCGAGTCCCAGTACTTTCGAGCACTTGAAATGCTAGAAAATGGAAAAAGATCCATGAAGTCCAAACCAAAAGATGACTTCCCACTAAGAGGCATTTTAAAAAGTCCTTGTTGTGGGACTAATATGACAGCAGGCTGGAGCAAGGGAAATACCAAGCGTTACATCTATTATCGTTGTGTTACCCACAGCACCCTAAACATTTCCGGGGCGATGCTGCATGCAAAATTCGAGGAGCTTTTAAAACACATCAGTTTCACTCAGGAATTCATCGACAAATTAGTCACCAGAATTACCTCATTAGCTAAAGAAACGCTGAATGTAAGAGATAAAAGGCACGACATCCTGAAAAACCAACTTGCCATACTTGAAACAAAAATAGAAGGAGTAGAAAACAAATTATTTGAGGAAACAATAAACGATGTCACCTATAAAAAATGGATGAAGAAGTTTGATGCCGAAAAAGCAAGGCTAAAAGATGAGTTTAACCACCTGGAAGATTTGGAAGGGCACCTACATCAAGAACTCCTGGTTTTACCCTATATGTTGAATTTACCGAAGATTTTTAAGGACTCATCCCTAGCCCAACAACATGCTATAATAAACGAAGTGTTCAAACGTGGTCTCACCTTCAAAGATGGGGCATTTAGAACTTTTTGGATCAACCCAGAGTTCGAGTCTAACTTACTGATACTCAAAGAAAAAGGGCTGCTCTTTTTGGAGCAACCCTCTGATTTTTCTTTAAGCTTCCCGCTTGGCGGAGGAAGAGGGATTCGAACCCTCGGTACCGTTGCCAGTACGACAGTTTAGCAAACTGTTCCTTTCGGCCACTCAGGCATCCCTCCGTATCTCGAAATCTCCCTTTCGAGGTTGCAAATAT
>Ga0157370_10001447_pt1 | contig 29369 bp, 18 predicted proteins | sample C35metaG_FD_113463 | JGI IMG/M metagenome (GOLD analysis project Ga0157370, IMG submission 113463) | Corn rhizosphere microbial communities from Kellogg Biological Station, Michigan, USA - C3-5 metaG | ecosystem: Host-associated > Plants > Roots > Rhizosphere > Soil | place: USA: Michigan...
GCGCTGTTCCGCATCGCGGAGCTGGCCAGCACCACCGACAGCATCGACAACTTCTACGCCGCCGTGCACCGCGTGGTGGGCGGATTGCTGTACGCGCGCAATTTCTACATCGCCCTGCTGTCCGAAGACGGCGCCGAATTGACGTTCCCGTATTCGGTGGACGAACGCGATCACAAACGCCAACCACGCAAGCTCGCGAACGGCTTGACCGAATACGTGTTGCGACACAGCACCGCCCTGCTTGCGAATGCCCCCGAGATCGAGCGGCTGCGCATCAGCGGCGAAGTGGCGCAGCACGGCACCGATTCCGTGTGCTGGCTGGGCGTGCCATTGGTGTGCGCCGAACACACGGTGGGCGCGTTGGTGGTGCAGAGTTACACGCCGGAGCACCATTACACCTTGCGTGACCAGGAACTGCTGACGTTCGTTTCCTATCACATCGCCAACGCGCTGGAGCGCGTGCGCGCGACTGAATCATTGCGGCGCGCCTATTCCAACCTTGAACATCGCGTGGGCGAACGCACCCGCGCGCTGGCGCTGGCCAACCGCGACCTGCGCGCGCAAATCGCCGAGCGCGAACGTATCGAGGCACGGTTGAAATATGAGACCCTCCACGACTCGCTCACCGGCCTGCCCAATCGCAGCCTGCTGATGCAGCGGCTGGAACACGCGCTGGAACGTTTCCACGCCGACCCTGGCAAGGGCTTTGCGGTGCTGTTCATGGACCTCGACCGCTTCAAGGTCATCAACGATTCGGTCGGGCACCTGATCGGCGACGACTTGCTGTTCCAGGCCGGCGGCCGGATCCGCGGCTGCGTGAAATCGGAAGATGTGGTCGCGCGGCTGGGCGGCGACGAGTTCGGCGTGCTGCTGGAAGGCATCACCGATGCCGACAAGGCCTGCCGCATCGCCAAGCGCATCATCGACGATCTGAACGCGCCGTTCCGCCTCGCCGCCAAGGAACTGTTCACTTCGACCTCGATCGGCATCGCGCTGGCGGCCGAGCACTACAAGCACCCCGAGGAATTGCTGCGCGACGCCGACTCGGCGATGTATCGCGCCAAGGCCGATGGCCGCCATCGCTACGCCGTGTTCGACGAGGGCCTGCGCCGCGAGGCGGTGTCGCTGCTGGAGGTCGAAAACGACCTGCGCCGCGGCCTGACCCGCGATGAATTCGTGCCTTACTACCAGCCGGTCGTGAATCTCGCGGACGGCAGTGTCGCCGGCTACGAAGCGCTGATGCGCTGGCGCCATCCGCAACGCGGCCTGCTGCTGCCCGCCGAGTTCCTCAGTGTCGCCGAGGACACGGGTGCTTCGGAAACCATCGACTGGCAGATCTTCGAGCAGGTGTGCCGTGACGCCGATGAACTGATCGCGGGCAGCGACCTCTTTCTGGGCATCAACCTTTCGGCCCGCCACTTTCGCAATCCCGACCTCGACCGCCGTCTGCTGCGGCTGCTGGCCGAGCACAACGTGTCGCCTTCCAACGTGCGGGTCGAAGTCACCGAACGCGCGATGCTGGAGAACCCGCCCGAAGCCAAGCGCATCCTGCAGACACTGCGCGGCACCGGCATCGGCATCGCGCTGGATGATTTCGGCACCGGCTATTCTTCGCTGTCCTACCTGCACCAGTACCCGGTGCAGGCCATCAAGATCGACCGCTCGTTCATCACCAGCCTCACCGTCGAAGGCGAAGGCAGCAGCGATGCGGTGATCCGCACGATCATCGCGATGTCGCGCCTGCTGTCGATGCAAGTGATCGCCGAGGGCGTGGAAACGGTCGAGCAGCGCGACCTGCTGCTGAAGATGGGCTGTCGCTACGCGCAAGGCTTTTTGTATGCGCCGGCACAACCGCTGGAAGTGTGGGTGCGCGGCACGGTGCCCCCTCCTTTGACGGCATGATGTCGGCATGACCGATTCTGTGGCCGGTGCCCGCGGCGCCCGGCGCCGTTCATCCGTGCGCCGCTGGCTGCGCCGGCTGTTGTGGTTGGTGGGGTCGTTCGTCGCGGTCACCTGGTTGCCCGTCGTGATCCTGCGTTTCGTGCCGCCGCTCACCAGTGCCTACATGCTGGAACGCAAGCTTGCCCAGGCGTGGCACGGCCATTACGGCTTCACGATCCACTACCAATGGGTACCGTGGAACCGCATCGCACCCGTCGCTCCGCTGGCGATGGTCGCAGGCGAGGATCAGACTTTCCCGTTCAACCATGGTTTCGACATCGCCTCGATCCGGTCGGCCATCGACGTGGCCGAGGCCGGAGGGCGCCTGCGCGGCGCCAGCACGATTACCCAACAAACGGCGCGCAACCTGTTCCTGTGGAGCGGCGGCGGCTTTTTCCGCAAGGGTCTGGAAGCGTATTTCAGCGTGTTGATCGATATCACCTGGCCCAAGCGGCGGGTGCTCGAGGTGTACGCGAACATCGCCGAACTCGGCGACGGCATCTACGGGGTCGAAGCGACATCGCAGGCGTATTTCCACGAGCCGGCCTCGCGCCTGACGGCGCACCAGGCCGCGCTGCTCGCCGCGGTGCTGCCCAATCCGCGCGGCTGGCATGCCGATCGGCCTTCGCCGTACATCCAGCGCCGCGCCGCCTGGATCGAGCAACAGATGCGCCAATTGGGGGGCGTCTCCTACGTGCTGGACCCGCATCCGCAACGGCCCCGGGTCCGGCGCTGAGGCCTTGTTTGTGATTCTTGACCCACGTCAACTTTCAAGGGACGACCCGTAACCAAAAATCACAATAAAACGGTGCGACTTGGCGCGATTTATGCCGCTAACGATTGAGACCACGACCTTCCATAAAGAGGGGTCTGTTCCATGGCCGCCCACGTTTACCTCCTGCCCAAAGCCGTTCCGGCCGACCAGCCGGCGCCCACCGCGACTGCGTTGTTGCAGGCCAGCGGAAGTCTCTGGGCAGCACCGGACCTGGACGCGGTGGTGGCTGCCGCGGGTGCGCTGCTGGACGAGCTGGTGCCGGGCACGTTGATTGAACGCTGCGACCGGAACGATATTGCAGCGTTTGCCAATCGCGCTTCCGGGTACCCGTTGCAGATCACGCTTTCCAGGGATGAAGTCCTCGTCGTCACCGCGCCTTGCAATCGCGACTGCCGTGTCTTGCTGGATGCCGCCGCCGAATTGATCGCCGCGCGCATCGACGCGCTGGACCAACGCACTGCGCTGGCGAATTCGGTGGAACAGATCGGCCGCTCCGAACGCCTCCAGCGCGCGTTGTACGCCATTGCCGATCAGGCCAGCGCCGCCGGCACCGACCTGACGCCGATGTTCAACGCCCTGCACGCGATCGTCGGCTCGCTGATGTACGCGGAGAATTTCTACATCACGCTTTACGACGCCAAGCAGGACAGCGTGCAATTTCCATACTACGCGGACACGGTCGATGCCGAACCGCCTTCCCCGGGCAGCGTATTCTCGATGGCCGGCATCGAGCACGGGCCCACCTGGTACGTGCTCCACGACGGCAAACCGCTGATGGGCTCGCCGGAGTCGATGAGCCGGTATGTCAACGGCCCGTTCCACATGGTGGGCGCGGTTTGCAAGGACTGGCTGGGAGTACCGCTGCTGCACGGAACCGAAGTGGTCGGTTGCGTGGTGGTTCAGAGTTACGACAAGGCCCATCACTACAACGAGCAGGACAAGGCGCTGCTGATCTACGTGGCCCAGCACATCCAGACCGCGCTGGAGCGGCGCCTGGCCCACGCGGAGCTGGAGCGCCGCGTCGAGGAACGCACGATCGCCCTCAGCAAGGCCAATGACGTGCTCCAGCAGGAAGTGCTGGAACGCCAGCGCGGCGAGCGCCTGCAGACGACGCTGTTCCGGATCGCCGAACTGGCCGGCAGCAACGACGGCATCGACGCCTTTTATGCGTCGATCCACCGCGTCGTGGGTGATCTGATCAACGCGCGCAACTTCTGCATTGCGCTTGTTTCCGAAGACGGCACGGAACTCGGCTTTCCGTATTCAGTGGACGAGTGCGACCGCGAAAATCCCACGCGCAAACTGGCGAATGGACTCACCGAACATGTCCTGCGCCACGGCGCGCCACTATTGGTGGACAAATCGGAGATCACGCGGTTGCGCGCCTCGGGCGAAGTGGGCTTCTACGGTTCGATGTCGGAATGCTGGCTGGGTGTACCGCTGGTGTGCGCCGAACACACGGTCGGCGCGCTGGTCGTGCAAAGCTACTCGCCCGAACACCGTTACACCCAGCGCGACCAGGAACTGCTGACCTTCGTTTCCTATCACATCGCCAACGCGCTGGAACGGATCCGCGCCAAGGATTCACTGCAACGCGCCTATGCCCAGCTCGAAAACCGCGTGGACGAACGCACCCGCGCACTGGCGCTGGCCAACCGCGACCTGCGCGCGCAAATCACCGAGCGCGAGCGCATCGAGGCGCGCCTTAAGTACGAAACCTTGCACGATTCGCTGACCGGCCTGCCCAACCGGACCTTGCTGATGCAGCGGTTGGAACACGCGCTGGCTGGTTACCACGCGGATCCGAGCCAGGGATTCGCGGTGCTGTTCATGGACCTCGACCGCTTCAAGGTGATCAACGATTCGGTGGGCCACCTGGTGGGCGACGACCTGTTGCTGCAAGTCGGCAATCGCATTCGCGACTGCCTGAAATCCGAAGACGTGGTCGCGCGCCTGGGCGGCGACGAGTTCGGCGTGCTGCTGGAAGGCATCACCGATGCCGACAAGGCCTGCCGCATCGCCAAGCGCATCATCGACGACCTGAACGCGCCGTTCCGCCTCGCCGCCAAGGAACTGTTCACCTCGACCTCGATCGGCATCGCGCTGGCGGCGCCGCATTACCAGAACCCGGACGAACTGCTGCGCGACGCCGACTCGGCGATGTATCGCGCCAAGGCCGACGGCCGCCATCGCTACGCCGTGTTCGACGACGATCTGCGCAAGGAAGCCGTTTCGCTGCTGGAAGTCGAGAACGACCTGCGCCGCGGGCTGACGCGCAACGAGTTCGTGCCGTATTACCAGCCGGTGGTCGATCTCGAGAACGGCAACATCGTCGGCTATGAGGCGTTGATGCGCTGGCGCCATCCGCAACGCGGGGTGCTGCTGCCTGGCGCCTTCCTGAACGTCGCCGAGGACACCGGGACCTCCGAAACCATCGACTGGCAGATCTTCACGCAGGTGTGCCGCGACGCCAACGCACTGGTGGGAAACAGCGAAGCGTTCGTCGCCATCAACCTGTCGGCGCGCCACTTCGGCAATCCGCAATTCGACCGGCGCCTGCTGGGATTGCTGGCCGAGTACGCGGTACCACCGTCACGCCTGCGCGTGGAAGTGACCGAGCGTGCGCTGCTGGAAAACACGCCCGTGGTCAAACACGTCCTGCAGGTGTTTCGTGACGCCGGCATCAGCATTTCGCTGGACGATTTCGGCACCGGCTATTCCTCGCTTTCCTACCTGCATCAGTATCCGCTGCAGACCCTCAAGATCGACCGCTCGTTCGTCGCCAACCTCAGCGAGGGCGGCGAGGGCAGCAGCGATGCCGTGATCCGCGCGATTCTGGCGATGGCTGAAACGCTTTCGATCCAGGTGATCGCCGAAGGCGTGGAAACCCCGCTGCAACGCGACATGCTGCGCCAGTTGGGCTGTCGCCTCGTGCAGGGTTTCCTGTACTCGAAAGCGCAGCCGGTGGATACCTGGATCGGCGATGCCGCGCCCAATTTCGCGGCCGTGATCCCCTCGCCCGAGGTTGCCTGACGAAGCCATGAAAGGCCGCGCGCCGCGGCCCGCCGGCGCGCGCTGCAAGCGCTAGAATCAAGTGACCTTCCGCAATCCGGAGAATACTGCGATGCGACAGGTCAAGCACTTGCTGGAAGAAAAGGGCGGCACGGTTTACACCATTGCGCCGGAAGCGCCGGTGCTGGATGCGATCCGCCAGATGGCCGAACGGCGCGTGGGTGCGTTGGTGGTGGTGCGCGGCGATGCGCTGGCGGGCATCGTCACCGAGCGCGATTACGCCCGTAAGGTGATCCTCAAAGGGCGTTCCTCGCGCGAAACGCCGGTGTCGGAAATCATGACGCCCGCGCCGACCACGGTTTCGCTTGGCACCACGGTGGATGAATGCATGCGGTTGTGCACGGAACTGCGCGTGCGCCACTTGCCGGCGATCGAAAACAATCGTTTGATCGGCATTGTCTCGATCGGCGACCTGGTCAAGGCCGTGATCGACGATCAGGCGGCGGAAATCGATCACCTGCAGCGTTACATCGCGGGCTAACGCGCAACGACCGATCGGCGACGATCCACTGGCGCTTGGCGAACGCCAGGCAGCGTGCCGACCGCGTGTCGATCCCGCCTGTTCTCGTTCGTCGCCATGATGAGGGTACGCCCCGTGCCCCGCCACAGGAGAATCAACATGTCTTATGTTGACGGTTTCGTGATCGCGGTTCGTACCGCTAGCAAACAGGCCTTCGCCGACCAGGCGCGCAATGCCGATGCGGTGTTCATCGAGCAGGGCGCCCTTCGCGTCCTCGAATGCTGGGGCGATGATGTCCCGGAAGGCAAGCTCACCGACTTTCGCAGGGCCGTGCAGGCCACGGCCGAGGAAACGGTTGTGTTCTCATGGATCGAATGGCCGGACAAGGCCACACGCGATGCCGGCATGGCCAAGGTGATGGCGGACCCACGCATGAGCCCTGAAAACTTCGCGCCGATCTTCGACGGCAAACGCATGATCTTCGGCGGCTTCACGCCAGTGGTGGATCTTGCCGCGCAAAAAAAGAACTGACGTTCCCGGACAGAAAGGCGCGCTGCCGAAGCTTCGGCACGAGACGGCAGGCGGATATCGGCATTTTGCATGGGAAGTTCGCCGCGCTTCTACCGCGTCACGCGTTACATGCTTTAACCGGATCCCGTATCAGTGCACGTCCATGTGCCGCACGGGATGAGTGCATTGCAGAAAGGCGCTGGATCCCGGCTCAACGTACATCCATGTACTGGCCGGGATGACGACATTCAAAAACTGGATCCCGCGTCAGTGCACATCCATGTGCCGCACGGGATGAGTGCATCCTGCACTCACTTGACCTGCGAAACCATCCACTTCACCGTGGCTTCCACCTGCGCGTCGGAGAGCGCCGGATTGCCGCCCTTGGCCGGCATGTGGTTGCCGTCGGGGCCGGTGTAGCCGTCGATCGCATGCTTGACCAACGTGTCGATGCCTTCCTTGATGCGCGCCGCCCACGCAGCCTTGTCGCTGATCCTGGGTGCGCCCGCGGCTCCAGTCGAATGGCAGGTGGTGCACAGGTGGTCGAAAATCGTCTTGCCGTCGGTGGTGCCGCCATAAGCCACTTGCGAGGCAGCGGCCTTGGTCGCGGCGGCTTTGGCGGCTTCCATCGCGGCGCGCCCGGTGTTGCCGGCGTACACCGCGCTGACCGGAGTGATGCGATCACCCGCCCGCTGCACTTGCCGCCGATTGCTGTCCTTCGGGAGTGTCGTCCACACGATCGCGCCGATGATGATCAGCACCACGGCGAAACTCGCGAGCATGGCGATCATGATCGCGAAGTGCTTCATGAAAGTACGATCGGATGGGGTGAGATGCGTGCTCACTTGCAAACTCCGGTTGAAAGGCAGACGGTGTCCCCGGGCCCCCGCGGACGCCACATATCCGCGCAAGTATAGCGTCCCGGTGATGTTGCTCCAAATGGACCGCGCATTGACCTGAATTAGACACACCCCCGTGTACAATGCCAGACCTTCGCCGCGGCGCGGCACCCAGGCGCGAGGGCATGCGCGACAACCACTACGACCTCATCGTGATCGGCTCCGGTCCCGGCGGCGCCGCGCTGGCACAACGGCTGGCGCCATCGGGCAAGAAGATACTGATCCTGGAACGTGGCGACTGGCTCAAGCGTTCGCCCGACAACTGGAGCGCGAAATCGGTTTTCATCGACAACGCCTACCAGGCCGACGAAACCTGGTACGACAAAGCCGGCAAGGCCTTCCGCCCGGGCCTGCATTATTTCGTGGGCGGCAATTCCAAGATGTACGGCGCGGCGCTGTTCCGCCTGCGCGAACGAGACTTCGAAAAACTCCAGCACGCCGACGGCATCTCGCCCGAGTGGCCGTTGAAGTACGACGTATTCGCGCCGTACTACGACGAAGCCGAAAGGCTCTTCCACGTGCACGGCGCGGCGGGCGAAGACCCGACCGAACCGCGCCGCAACGGGCCGTATCCGTATCCGCCGATCGCGCACGAGCCGCGAATGCAGGCACTTTCGGACACCTTCGCGCAACAAGGCTTGCATCCGTTCCACATGCCGCTGGGCATCCTGCTGGACGAGCGGGACGGCACGGTGGCGCGCGCCAGCCCGTGTGTACGTTGCGGCGCGTTCGATGGTTATCCCTGCCCCACCAATGGCAAGGCCGACGCCGAGATCATGTGCGTCGATCCGATGCTGGCCGCGCACCCGAACGTGACGTTGTTGACCGGCGCGTACGTTTCGCGCCTCGGCACCGATGCTTCCGGTCGCACGGTGACCGCCGTGCAGGTGGAACGCGGCGATGCAAAAGAAACCTGTTCGGCCGACATCGTGGTGGTCGCCTGCGGTGCACTGTCGTCCGCGCTTCTGCTTCTGCGCTCGGCCAACGACAGGCATCCGCATGGCCTGGCGAACGGTTCCGACCAGGTCGGGCGCAACTACATCCGCCACAACCAATCGGTGCTGATGGCGATCACGCGCGAGCCCAACGACACGGTGTTCCAGAAAACCGTGGGGTTGAGCGATTACTACTTCGGCGCGGACGACTGGGAATTCCCCTTGGGCCTGATCCAGATGACCGGCAAGTCCCACGCCGACACCCTCCGCGGCGAGGCTCTGCCCGACTGGCTGGAATGGCTGCCGGAAAAACCGTTCGAATACATCGCCCGGCACTCCCTGGACTTCTGGCTGTCCAGCGAAGACCTTCCGCGCCCGGAAAATCGCATCCGCTACGACGGTGAACGGGTGGTGGTGGAGCAGACCGACAACAACATGCAGGCACACCTGCACCTGAAGGAAAAACTCGAATCGCTGCTGGAACCGATGGGCGCGCACCCGCACACGCTGCGGCGCACGCAGTACCTCGGCAAGGAGGTCCCGATCGGCGGCACCGCGCACCAGGCCGGCACCGCGCGCTTCGGCGCCGATCCCGGAACGTCGGTGCTCGACCTCGACTGCAAGGCGCACGAACTCGACAACCTGTACGTCATCGACGCCAGCTTCTTTCCCTCGATCGGCGCGGTGAACCCGACGCTCACGATCATCGCGAATGCGCTGCGCGTGGCCGACCGGATCGCGGAGCGGATGAAATGACGCGCACGCGAGAAAGCCGCGAGTGCTGGCGCACCCCCATCGTCATTCGGGAGCTGCCCGCGCTCTCTGCGGACGGAATCCTGAATCCAGCTTTTTCGGATCGAAGCAAGCAAAAGAACTGGATTCCGGGTCCATCGCCGATGAAACCGGCGATACCCGGAATGACGAGAATCAGGAGCCGACATGTGGCTGAATCTCTATCTGATACCCATCGTGATTCGCGTCTGCCTCATCGTGCTGTTCCCCTTCAGCGCGCTGGACAAGATCGTGTTCTGGAAGGATGCAATCGCGCAGGCAGATTCTTCGTTTCTGCCCAAATCGAGCGGGCCGCCTCTGCTCGTTGCCGCGATCATCGTGGAAGGCGTGGCGCCGTTCTGCATCGTGTTCGGCTGGCACGATCGGATCGCCGCGTTCGTGCTGGCGCTGTTCTGCGTCGTCACCGCGATCCTGTATCACCCGTTCTGGAAGTTCAGTGATTTCTGGAAGTCCGGCAACAGCGTCGCACGCAGCCACTTCTGGGATTTCCTGAAGAATTTCGGTCTGGTCGGCGGCCTGTTGCTGGTGGTGTTCGCCACCCAACTCGCACCGGCGGGAATGATCGCGCGGCGACCGCTGTCATCCACCGCGGTGTACACGCCGGCCGGCACCGCGCCGCCTTCTGCGGTCCCGGGATGGACAAGGCCGGATTCCAATGGGCATTGACGCGCCCGCGCTGGACTACTGGCACGTGTGGAGGGACGAGCACGGCGTCAGCCATCAGGAACGTCGCACGTTGCACGACTTCGAACGCCAGAGCATGGGCGGGGCCGCGCCGCAGTGGAACAACGTGTTGAAGCAAAAACCCGCGCGCGCGGTGTTCAGCGTGCTGCCCGTCGGCTGGGTCGGCGACTGGCACGAAAACCCCGCGCCCCAATGGATCGTGCCGCTGTCGGGCCGATGGTTCGTCGAAACGATGGACGGCACCCGAGTGGAAATGGGTCCAGGTGAGGTTTCCTTCGGCGGCGATCAGGATTGCATCGCCGATGCACACGGCCACAAGGGGCATCGCTCCGGCACGATCGGCGATGAACCAGCGGTATTGATGCTCGTGCAATTGGAAAGGCCCGAATGAGCGACTACGAAATCATCGACCCGCGCTTCCGCTCGATGGTGCTGCCCAACGCGCCACTCGAAAAACTGGCTGAGGGTTTCCGCTGGCTGGAAGGGCCGGTGTGGTTCGCCGATTTGCAATGCCTGCTGTTCAGCGACATCCCGAACGACCGCATCATGCGCTGGACGGCATCGGGTGGCGTGTCGGTGTTCCGGCAACCGTCGCGTTTCGCGAACGGCCATACCCGGGACCGCGAAGGACGATTGATCGGCTGCCTGCACGGCGGCCGTGCGGTCGTGCGCACCGAACTCGACGGCAGCCTCACCACACTGGTCGATCGATACCAGGGCAAGCGCCTCAACTCGCCCAATGACGTCGTGGTGAAATCCGACGGCACGATCTGGTTTTCCGATCCGCCCTACGGCATCCAGACCGATTACGAAGGCGGCAAGCACGCATCGGAACTTCCCGCCAACCTGTATCGCTTCGATCCGCGCGACGGATCGACGACGGTCGTCGCCGGCGGCATTGCGGGACCGAACGGATTGTGTTTCTCGCCCGACGAAAAACGCCTGTACGTCAGCGACACCGGTGTGCAGTTCGATCCGGAATCGAAGCGCTGCGTCCTCGCATTCGACGTGGCCGACGACGGCAACGCGCTGCGCAACCGCCGCATGTTCTACGCATCCCCGTCGGGCCACGCCGACGGCCTGCGTTGCGACGAGGACGGCAATGTCTGGGCCGCGGTGGGCGATGGCGTGCACTGCATCGCGGCCGATGGCACCTTGCTCGGGAAGATCGACGTGCCGTGCACGGTGTCGAACCTGAGCTTTGGTGATCGCCATTTCAGCCGGCTGTTCCTGTGCGCATCGCAGTCGCTGTACGCGATCTGGATCAACCGTCGCGGAGCGCAGCGGCCGTGAGCCACGGCGCGCAAGAACTGCTGCGGGTCGAACGCAATGCCGCGGACCTCGAACGCGCGATCCTGTTTTATCGCGACGCACTGGGATTCCGCCTGGACGACGCGAGCGCGGCGGCACCCGCATGGACGTTGCTGCCGGGGCTGTGCGATGCGCCACCGCCCTGCGCGAGGTTGTCGCTGGGATTGCAATCGCTCGTGCTCACCGAGTTTCCGAACGCCGCACCTTATCCGGCGGGCAGCGCGTCAAACGACTTGTGGTTCCAGCATTTGGCGATCGTCGTCGATGACATGGGCGCCGCCCAGGACCGGGTGATGCGGTATGGCGCCACGCCGATCACGCAGGCTGGCGCGCAAACCCTGCCACCCTCGACGGGCTCGGTCACTGCATTCAAGTTCCGCGATCCCGATGGCCATCCGCTGGAACTGATCGCGTTTCCCGACGGCGTTGGCGATCCAGCTTGGCAATCCGTGCACACCGGCGGCCCCACCCTCGGACTCGACCACAGCGCAATCACCACGGGCGACCTCGAGCGCAGCATCCTGTTTTACGAATTGCTCGGCCTTCGCATCGCCGCGCGCGGAGTGAATCGCGGCGCCGAGCAGCAACACCTCGACGATCTTGCCGATGTCCAGGTGGACGTGATCGCGATGCAGGCCGCGACGCGCACGCCGCACCTGGAACTGCTGGGTTATCGCCAACCGCGCGGCCGCTCGAACCCGCCGACGGACCTCACGGCCGTCGTGGCCGACCGTTTGATCTGGCAGGCGGAAAACGTCGACGTGCTGCTCGAGGCACTGGCCGACGGCGATTTCATCGACGCCGTCGTGGCCAGCGGCTTCCTCCAAGGCGCGACGGTGGCGCTGCTGCGCGACCCCGACGGACACCTGCTGGTCTTGCGCGACCCTCCGTAGCGGCATCCCGATCCGCGGGCGGTTTCTGCCATCGTCGGACGGCCTGACGGTTCATGAACAACTTCGCCACATCCTTTTCGCTAACATCGAAGATTCCACAGGACGAGTGAACCTTCGAGGTGCCGCGCAACCGCCGCCCGCAAGCATGGATTCGCAGGTTCAGGATACGGCGCGCCGCGCGCCGTATTGCGCATGTGCACCCGACTCCGCGCGATACGCCCGATGCCGCCACCGTGGCGGTTTCCGCGGCCGCGCTCGCGCGCGAACACGACCGGCTGACGCAGGCGCCCCCGTTCGATCTCGCCCGCGCGTTGACGACGCATGACCACACGCTGGCGCATGCCTACGCCGTCGCGCGCACCGCGGCGATCGAGAACCGCCGCATCGAACCGGCCGCCGAATGGTTGATCGACAACGTCTACCTGATCCGCAACCAGATCCGCGAAGTGCGCGACGCGCTGCCCGTCCGGGTCTGGCGGCGCCTGCCGCGCAGCAAGACCGCCGACGGCACGGTGGTGCCGCGCATCCTCAGGGTGTTGCGCGCGTGCATTGCGTCGCTCGACGGCAACCTGGAACCGGACGCGATCGAGCGCTACCTCAACGACTACCAGCGGCACGGCTCGCTGGACATGGTCGAGCTGTGGACACTGCCGGTATTGATCCGCGTCGTGCTGATTGAAGGGCTTGCCGCCTGCGCCATCGCAATCACGCGGCGCCTCGAGGCGTATTCGCGCGCCGAGTTCTGGGCCGAACACCTGGTTGACATCGCGGCGCACACACCCACCGAGATGCTGGTCAGTGTCGCGGAAATGGCCCGCACCGAATCGTTCATCTCGCCTGCGTTCGCGGCCGAGTTCTACCGTCTGCTGGAGGGCAAGCATCCGTCGCTGAAACTTGCGCTCAGCTTCGCCGAGGCGCAGCTCGAACAACGCGGCACCAGCGTCGCGCGCGTGATCGACGGCGAAGCGCGCGAACAGGCCGCCGACCAGGTCGCCATCGCCAACCGCATCAACAGCCTGCGGCGCGTCAACGAGACCAACTGGTCGGAACTGGTCGAACGCGTGGGCGTGGTCGACCGCATCTTCGCGGAAGACCCCGCAGGCGCGTATGCGGACATGGACTTCACCACGCGCGGGCGCTATCGCCACACGGTCGAATCGCTGGCCTTGCGCAGCGGCCGCAGCGAGCCCGACATCGCGCGGCGCGCGATCGAACTGGCCAGCGCCGATCGCGATCCCGACGGCGATCCGCGCGTACACCACGTCGGTTATTTCCTGATCGGACCTGGACGCACGCTGCTCGAGCGCGAACTGGGTGCACGCGCGCCGGCCGAACACCGTCTGGCCGCACGCCTCAAGCGCTGGCCCTCCGCCACGTATCTCGGTGGCATCTTTCTCGCCAGCCTGATCATCACCGCGCTGGTCTGGTCCGGTCACCGCTGGTACGTGGCGCCGATGCCGTTGGCTGTGGACATCGTGTTGATGATCGCGGTGTTCGTGGCCGCGAGCCAGCCGGCACTCGCGCTGGTGAACTGGTTGCTGGGCATGCTGGTGCCCGCGCAATTGCTGCCCAAGATGTCCTTCTCGGGCGGCATACCCGACGACTGCCGCGCGCTGGTGGTGGTGCCGTGGTTGCTGGGCAGCCCCGGCGGCCTCGCCGAACAGCTCGATGCGCTGGAAATCCGTTACCTCGGCAATCGCGATCCGAACCTGCGCTATGCGCTGCTGACGGATTTTCCCGACGCCCCCGAACGCGACGTGCCGGGCGATACGGCTTTGCTGCAGGCGGCGACCGCGGGCATCGACCGGCTCAACGCGAAATATCCGCTGACCGGCAGTACGCGCTTCTACCTGTTCCATCGACCGCGCGAATGGAACGCCCGTCAATTGGTATGGATGGGCTTCGAACGCAAGCGCGGCAAGCTCGGCGATTTGAACCGCATCCTCCGCGGCGCGCATCCCGAACGCGCCTTCAGCATGGTCGTGGGCGACGTCGACGCGTTGCAGACCGCGCGCTACGTGATCACGCTGGATGCGGACACGCAACTTCCGCCTGAGGCCGCGCGCAAGCTGATCGAAACCATGGCGCACCCGCTGAACCGCCCCTGGTTCAGCAAAGGCTCTCGGCGCGTGGTCGCCGGCTACGGCCTGCTGCAACCCCGCATCTCGGTGACCTGGAGCGCCGACCATCCCAGCCGCTTCGCCCGCCTGTACAGCGATTCGACGGGGCTCGACCCATACACGCGCGCGGTGTCGGATGTGTACCAGGACCTGTTCGGCGAAGCCTCGTTCGTCGGCAAGGGCATCTACGACGTGGACGCATTCAGCCGTTCGGTGGGCACGCGTTTCCCGAACGATCTGATCCTGTCGCACGACCTGCTGGAAGGTTCCTACGCGCGCGCCGGACTGGTCAGCGACATCGAATTGATGGAACACCAGCCCAACAGTTTCAGCGTGGACGTGCGCCGCCGCCACCGCTGGACCCGCGGCGACTGGCAGATCGTGCAATGGCTGTTCCCGATCGTGCCCGGACCGCGCCGGCGCGGCCTGCGCAACACGCTGAAGGCGCATCACCGCTGGAAAATCCTGGACAACCTGCGGCGCGGACTGGTGCCGCTGGCGATGCTGGCGCTGCTGCTGCGCGGCTGGTCGCACGGAGCCTCCGCGGTGTACTGGACGCTGATCGTGGTGGCGCTGCTGCTGGGTGCGCCGTTCGTGATCGCGCTGGTGCAGGTGGCGCGCAACCTGCGCCAGCGCGTGCCGCCGCGACGCTGGCGCAACACCTGGCGCGGCATCCGCGACGAGCTGCTGCGCGACGTGTTTTCGATCGCGACGCTGCCGTTCGAAAGCTGGCTGAACCTGGATGCGATCGCCCGCAGTGCCGGGCGACTGCTGTTCACGCGCCGGCATCTGCTGGAATGGACGCCGATGACCGATGCGATGCGCGGGGCCGCGTCGACGCTCGCAGGTTACGTGCGCCTGATGTGGGTGGCGCCCGCGACTGCGCTGGTGACTGGGTTCGCGCTTGCCTACGTGGTGCCGGAGGCGTTGCCCGCTGCGCTGGCGTTCCTGATCCTGTGGTTCGCGGCGCCGGGCCTTGCGTGGTGGATCAGCCGCACGCCGGAGCGGCCGCCGCTGCCGCTGGACGCGGCACAGGAAATGTTCCTGCGCAGCGTCGCACGACGCGTATGGCACTGGTTCGAAGCCTTCGTCAACGCGGACGAGAACTGGCTGCCGCCCGACAACTGCCAGGCCTATCCGGTCGAACAGGTCGCGCACCGCACCTCGCCCACCAACATCGGGATGGCGCTGCTGGCCAACCTCACCGCGCACGATTTCGGCTACATCACCCGTTCCGGCTTGCTGCGTCGCACGGGCGCGACGCTGGAAACGCTGAAGCAACTGCCGCGCCATCGGGGGCACTTCTACAACTGGTACGACACGCTGAGGCTCGAACCGTTGTCGCCGCGCTACGTGTCCAGCGTGGACTCTGGCAACCTGATGGCGTGCCTGCTGGTGCTGGCCAGTGCATTCGAGCACACCGACGAGGATGCGCTGGTCTCGACCAATCTTGCGCGCGGCCTGCGCGACACCGCACGGGTGCTGGGCGAACAATTGCCGGGCGTGGACGCGGCCGATCCGCACGCCAACCTGGCGCTGGCGGCGACGTTGACGGAACTCGATGGCCTGGTCGCCGACGCGGTCGGCAACGCGGGCAACCTGCCGGTGCTGCACGGCCTGCTGGCGCGCATCGAGGTCGAATCCGGCAAGCTTGCGCAACTGGTGGCCGACAACGCGGTCGCCGACGAATTCGCCGTGTGGGTCGGTGTGTTCGCGCGCCAGGCGACCGCAGCCTGCGAGGAACTGGACGAACTGGCGCCGTGGCTCGGCCTCGGCGACTGCGGCAGCGACGACGAGACCGCGCGCGCGCAACTGGCCGAGCTGGAAGGCAATCCTTCGCGCGCACGCGCGCAGGCGCTGGCCGCGGACATCGGCTTGCGGCTGACGCGCGAAGGCGCCACCGACGTGTGCGCGGCGCTCGACGAGTTGCGCGCCACGTTGAACCGCCAGCGCGATGATGCGCTGGCGCTTGCCGCAGACTGCCGGGTCTTCGCGGAGATGGACCTGGAATTCCTGTGGGATGAGCGCCGCGGGCAATTCGCGATCGGTTACGACGCCGAACGCGACAAGCGCGACGCCAGCCACTACGACCTGCTGGCGTCGGAAGCGCGCATCCTCAGTTACGTCGCGATCGCGCAGGGCCAGGTGCCGCCCACCCACTGGTTCAAGTTGGGGCGCCTGTTCACCATCGCCGTCGGCCGGCCCGCGCTGGTGTCGTGGAGCGGCTCGATGTTCGAGTACCTGATGCCGCACCTGCTGATGCCGGCGTACCGCAATACCCTGCTCGAAGACACCTGCAGCGCGGCGGTCGCGCGGCAGATCCAGTACGGCGGCCAGCAGCAGGTGCCCTGGGGCGTCTCGGAATCGGCCTACAACACCACCGACGCCAACCTCACCTATCAATATCGCGCGTTCGGCGTTCCCGGCCTGGGCCTGAAGCGCGGGCTGGGCGAAGATCTGGTGGTCGCGCCGTACGCGAGCACGATGGCGTTGATGTTCGATCCCGTTGCGGCCTGCGACAACCTCGAGCGCCTCGCCGGTATCGGCGCACTGACCCGTTATGGCTTCTACGAAGCGCTCGATTTCACCGCGGGCCGCGTCAGCGAGAACGAGGATTTCGCGCTGGTGAAAAGCTGGATGGTGCATCACCACGGCATGAGTTTGCTGGCGCTCTCCTCGCTGCTGAACGGCCAGCCGATGCAGCAGCGTTTCATGCACGAGCCGATGTTCCGCGCGCACGAACTGCTGCTGCGCGAAAAGATCCCGGAGGCACGGCCGCGCCACCCCGCCACCCTGGACGTCGAGCAACCGCGCCAGACCCGTGCGCGCACGCACGCGCAGACGCGCGAGATCACGCGCATGGACACGCCGCTGCCGGAATTGCACCTGCTGTCCAACGGCAACTACCACGTGATGCTGACCCAGACCGGCGCAGGCTACAGCCGCTGGCGGGATATCGCGATCACGCGCTGGCGCGGCGACGCGGTCAGCGATGACGAAGGCACTTTCGTGTACCTGCGCGACGTCGACTCGGGCAACGTATGGTCGGCCACGCAAAAACCGATGGGCGATCCCGGCGGCAGTTGCAGCGCGACCTTCTCGCAGGCGCGTGCGGAATTCCACCGCAGCGATTTCGGCATCGCCACCGAGGTGCTGGTCGCGGTGTCGGCCGAGGACGACATCGAACTGCGGCGCCTGCGACTGACCAACCGCACGCTGAAAACCCGCACGCTGGAAATCACCAGCTACGCGGAAATCGTGCTGGCGCCGCCTGACGCCGACGCCTCGCATCCGGTGTTCAGCAAGCTGTTTCTCGAAACCGAATCGGCGCCGGAACTCGATGCGCTGCTGGCGACGCGTCGGCCGCGCAGTCCGGACGAACACAATCCGTGGCTGCTGCACCAGATGACCACCCGCGGCGGCACACTGGGCGCCGGCGGTTTCGAAACGGACCGCGAGGCCTTCCTGGGGCGCCTGCGCGGCCCCGAGGATGCGCGTGCGCTCTCGGGCGACGGGCGCCTCGCCGGCCACACCGGCGCGGTGCTCGACCCGATCATGTCGATCCGGCGGCGCATCCTGATCCGACCCGGCCATACCGCCGGCCTCGACATCCTCTCCGGCGTCGCGCCGGATCGCGAGGCCGCGCTGGCGCTGGCGCGCAAGTACCGCGAACGGCATCTGCACCAGCGCGTGTTCCAGCTCGCGTGGACGCATGACCAGGTGGCGCTGCAGCAGCTCAACATGAGCGCGGTGGAAGCGCAACGCTACGAGCGCGTCGCCAGCGCACTGCTCTACGGCCCGACCGCCGCGCGCCGCGATGCCGATGGCATGCTGCCCACGCAATCGGCGTTGTGGAAGCACGGCATTTCCGGCGACCTGCCGATCGTGCTGGCGCGCATCGCCAACGCCAGCCAGATCGACCTGGTGCGGCACCTGATCCAGGCGCACGGCTATTGGCAAATGCGCGGCCTGCACGCGGATCTGCTGATCTGGAACGAGGAACTCTCCGGTTACCGGCAGGAATTGCAGGAACACATTCTCTATCTGATCGAATCCGGCGCCGAGGCCCGCGGCGGCCCAGGTCGCGGCAAGATGTTCGCGTGGCGCATCGAGCACCTGCCGGCGCCGGACCGCGCGCTGATGCTGTCGATGGCGCGCTGCGTGTTTTCGGGCGACGAAGGCCGCCTGCGCGACCAGATCGCGCGGATGATGACGGAACTGGATGTCGAACCGCCGGCGAAGCTGGCGTTGCGCAAACCGTTGCCCGCGAGCTACGCGCTGCAACCACCGTCGGAGGACCTGCGCATGCCGAACCCGCTGGGCGGTTTCCGCAACGACGGCAACGAGTACACGGTGTGGCTCGAAGCCGGCGCGCCGACGCCGGCTCCATGGTGCAACGTGCTGGCCAACGAATCGTTCGGCTCGGTGGTCAGCGAGTCCGGCGGCGCCTACACGTTCGCCGAGAACGCTCACGAATTCCGCCTGACGCCCTGGTACAACGACCCGCTTCGCGACGCGAGTGGCGAAGCGACGTGGCTGCGAGACGAAGTCACCGGCGAGTTCTGGTCGGCGCTGCCGCAACCCTCGCCCAGTGGCGACGGGTACCGCACCAGCCACGGCTTCGGCTACAGCCGCTTCGAGCACGCGCACGCCGACGTCTACAGCGAAGCGACGGTGTTCGTGGCGAGCGAAGCGCCGGTCAAGCTGACGCTGCTGAAACTCATCAACAAGAGCGATCGCCCGCGCAGGATTTCGTTCACCAGCTACGTGGAATGGGTGCTGGGCGAGCGCCGCGACCGCAGCGCGCCGCATGTCGCCACGCGCATCGACCCCGAATGCGGCGCACTGTTCGCGCGCAATCCGTTTCACGACATCTTCTCGCAACGCCTCGCCTTCCATGCCGTCGGCGCGGCGCGGCCGGCTTTCACCGCGAACCGTCGCGCATTCGTGGGCCGCAACCGCGGCCTCGCGACACCGCTCGGGATGCGGCTGGAAACGCTGGACGGCGCGACGGGCGTGGGCCTCGATCCGTGTTCGGCGCAGCGCGTGACGTATGAGCTGCTGCCCGGCGAGGAATTCGAGACGGTGATCGTGCTCGGCGCGGCTGCGAACGAGGACGCGGCGCGCGCGCTGGTGCGGACCTTCGGCGACATCGACTTCGCGCGCGACGAACTCGAGCGCGTGCGCGCGCACTGGCACGACACGCTTTCGCAATTGCACGTGCGCACACCCGATGGCGCAACCGATCTCCTTGCGAATGGCTGGCTGCTTTATCAGGTTCTGGCTTCGCGCATCTTCGCGCGCAGCGGTTATTACCAGTCCGGCGGCGCGTGGGGTTTCCGCGACCAGTTGCAGGACGCGATGGCAGTGCTGCACGCGCGTCCCGGGCTTGCACGCGCGCAACTGCTGCGCTGCGCGGCCCACCAGTTCCGCGAAGGCGACGTGCAGCATTGGTGGCATCCGCCCACCGGCAAGGGCGTGCGCACGCGCATATCCGACGACCTGCTGTGGCTGCCATGGTGCACGGCCGAATACGTGCGCGTCACCGGCGATGCCACGGTGCTGGACGAGGTCGCGCCTTTCCTCGAAGGCCGTCCGCTCGCGGCCGACGAGGAATCGGTGTACGAGGATGCGCGCGCCGCCGGCGAATCGACGAGCCTGTACGAACACTGTCTGCGTGCGATCCGCCACAGCCTGCGCTTCGGCGCGCACGGACTGCCGCTGATCGGCGGCGGCGACTGGAACGACGGCATGAACCGGCTGGGCCTCGCCGGACGCGGCGAAAGCGTGTGGCTGGGCATGTTCCTGCACGACGTGCTGAAGCGATTCGCGCCGCTGGTCGCCGCACGTGATGGGGCCACCATCGCCGCGGATCTCGAGGCAACCGCCGCCGAACTCGAACACATGCTGGAACGCCACGCATGGGACGGCGACTGGTATCTGCGCGCATGGAACGACGACGGCGTCGCGATCGGCTCTTCGCGGAGCGAAGAATGCCGGATCGATTCGTTGCCGCAAAGCTGGTCGGCATTGGCCGGCATCGGCGATGCGGCGCGCAGCGATCGCGCGCTGGACGCAGTGCTGGAACAGCTTGCCGATCCGGATGCGGGCGTGGTGAAACTGTTCACGCCGCCGTTCGACAAGGCGCCGCTCGATCCCGGCTACATCAAGGGCTATGTGCCGGGTGTGCGCGAGAACGGCGGACAATACACCCACGCCGCCGTGTGGGTGGCCATGGCATTGGCCAAACGCGGGCGCGCGGAAGATGCCTGGCGCATCGCCAAGATGTTGAACCCGTTGAATCACACGTGCGACGGCGACGCGCTGCAACGCTACCGCCTTGAACCGTACGTGATCGCCGCCGACGTCTATTCCGCGAGAGGGCACGTGGGCCGCGGCGGCTGGAGCTGGTACACCGGCTCGGCGGGCTGGATGTACCGCCTGCTGATCGAATCGCTGCTGGGCCTGCGCCGCGAAGGCAACACCCTTTCATTCGCGCCGTGCGTGCCCGACGACTGGGAACGCTGGTCCGCGGACTGGCGTCATGGCGGCGCGCGCTACCACATCGAATTCGTGCGCCAACCGGGCGACACCGGCGTCGCCGATGTCAGCGTGGACGGCGTGTTGCAGCCGACACGCGCGATCGAGCTGATCGACGACGGCCACGCGCACGACGCGCTGGTGCGCTTCGATAAACTGGACATTTCACGCCACGCCGACAACCGCGTCGCAGCGCGGGAGCAGAATGCGTCGAGCCGTCCCTGACGGCGCCGATACCCGGGGAGGGTTTCACTTCACGTCAAGGAACTACTCGTCCATGCCCACCACCTTCACCTGCAATCTCGACGCCCCGGGAAGCGAACTTGCGCACGTATGGAGCCACACCGTCGGCAGCGGGCGCGCGCTGCTGGCGCTGCGCGCCGACTGGCAGGCGCATATGCGCAAGACCCGCGCCGAACTCGGCGTGCGTCACGTGCGCTTCCACGGCCTGCTCAACGACGAGATGTGCACGTACCTGATCGAGTGCGACAAGGACATGTACTCGTTCTTCAACGCCGACCAGATTTTCGATTTCCTGGTGTCGATCGGGATGAAACCGTTCGTGGAACTGTCGTTCATGCCGACCGCGCTGCAGACCGGCGGCGACATCGTGTTCTTCTACAAGGCCAACGTCACGCCGCCGCGCGATTACGCAAAATGGGCCGACCTGATCACGCGGCTGGTGCAACACTGGGTAGGACGCTACGGCGCGGACGAGGTGCGCTCGTGGTATTTCGAGGTGTGGAACGAACCCGACCTCGACGCGTTCTGGAAGGGCAAGCAGGCCGATTATTTCAAGCTCTACCGATACACCGCGAATGCGATCAAGAACGTCGACGCGCAGCTCCGCGTGGGCGGCCCCGCCACCGCCAACGACGAGTGGGTGCCGGATTTCCTCGAATTCTGCGACGCCAACACTTTGCCGGTCGATTTCGTCTCGACCCATCACTACCCCACCGATTCGCTGGGCAAGCCGGGCGACGATACCGAAACGCAGCTTTCCGACGCACCGCGCGACGTGCTGATCCAGCGCGTGCGCAAGATGCGCCGGATCGTGGGTGACCGGAAACTCTGCTACACGGAATGGAACTCGTCCTCCAACCCGTTCTTCGAGTTCCACGACGAGCCTTATGCCGCGGCGTTCCTGTTCAAGAACATGCTGGACGTCGCGGACCTCGTCCACTGCTACAGCTGGTGGACCTTCAGCGACATCTTCGAGGAAAACTATTTCTCGTCGCTGCCGTTCCATGGCAGCTTCGGGCTGCAGACGATCCACGGCATCGCCAAGCCCAGCTATCGCGCGATGCAGTTGTTGCACGCCCTGGGCGATTTGCGCCTGCCCGTCGACGGCTCGCATCCGACCGTGGCTGCATGGGCGGTGCGCGCCGACGGCACGCATGTCGATTTGTTGCTCACCAACCATGCCTTCCCGCGCCACGACATTGCGCCCGAAGCCGTGACCTGGCACGTCGCGAGCTCGCGCAAGCCGAAAGTCGCGAGCTTGCAATGCGTGGATGACCAGCACTGCAACAGCCGCCAGGCATGGGCGGACATGGGCTTGCCCGGTTACCTCGATGCGAAACAAATCGCGGAACTGGACCAAGCTTCGCAACTGAAATCCGAACCCGTCGCGGTCCAGAACAACGACGACGGTTTCGACATCCGGATCAACCTGCCACCGCACGGCATCGCGGTGGTTCAAGTGGAACTGGCCGCGTGAGACGCAAGCGGATGTCTGCCCGCGTGACTTCAACACCCACTGCGCCGGCTCCCGGCGGGCGCAACATCGATCGCACCAGCCACACCGACGAGGCGGTGCTGGACGACCTGCAGCGCAAGGCGTTCCGCTTCTTCGAACGACACGTCAATCCGGAAACCGGACTGGTGCTGGACTCCACCCGTCCGACCCAGCCGGTCAGCATCGCCGCGGTCGGATTCGCGCTGTCGTGCTATCCCGTCGCGGTCGAGCGCGGCTGGCTGCTGTACCGCGACGCACTCGCCTACACGCTGGCCGCGCTGCGCTTCTTCGCCAAAGCCGATCAGAGCGGCGCAGCCGATGGCGTCGGCTACAAGGGCTTCTTCTATCACTTCCTTGAGCCGAAGAGCGCCACCCGCGCGTGGAAGTGCGAGCTGTCCACCATCGACACCGCCCTTCTGCTGGCTGGCATGCTGGTGGCTGCGCAGTATTTTTCGGGCGACGGCGCCGGAGAGCGTGAGGTGCGTGAACGCGCGCAGGCCATCTACGCGCGCGTGGACTGGCGCTGGGCGCAAAACGGCGGCGATGCGGTCACGCTCGGCTGGAAACCGGAATCGGGATTCTTGCCGTGCCGCTGGCTCGGCTACAACGAGGCGCTGATCCTGTACGTGCTGGCGCTGGCCGCGCCCGAATTCGCGGTGACGCCCGACGCCTATCACGCGTGGACGTCGACCTTCAAATGGCGGCGGCTGTACGGGCGCGACGTGCTGTACGCCGGTCCGCTGTTCATCCACCAGTTCTCGCACATCTGGATCGACACGCGCGGCATCCGCGACAAGTTCATGTCCGCCAAGAACACCGACTACTTCGAGAACAGTCGCGTCACTACCGAAATCCAGCGCGAATACGCGCGCCGCAACCCGCGCCGCTTTACCGGTTACGAAAAGAATTGCTGGGGCTTCTCGGCCACCGACGGCCCCGGCAACGTCAAGGCGACCTACCGCGGTCGAGCCCGCCAGTTCTACGACTACACCGCGCGCGGCGCACCGTTCGGTCCCGACGACGGCACCATTTCGCCGTGGGCGGCGATCGCCTCGCTGCCGTTCGCGCCCAGGATCGTGCTGGACGAAATCCGGCACCTCGAAGCGCTGATCGGACACAGCCCCGCGGGCTACGGCTTCCATGCCTCGTTCAACATGTCCTACCCCGAACCCAACCACGCCTATCCGTGCGGCGACCAGACCGCGTGGGTCTCGCCATGGCACTTCGCGCTGCACCAGGGTCCGATCGTGCTGATGATCGAGAACCAACGCAGCCGCATGGTCTGGGAACTGATGCGCACGTGCCCCGCGATCCGTCTGGGCCTGCAGCGCGCGGGCTTCACCGGCGGCTGGCTGGACAGCGCGTCCACGAATTTCGACAAGGAGGACACCGCATGAATGCACAACCGACACCCCGGCGCCTCGCGGGCCAGAACGCGCTGGTCACTGGCGCCAACTCCGGCATCGGCGAAGGCATCGCCCGCGAACTCGCGGCGCAGGGCGCCAACGTCGCGGTCAACTACGTGGTGCAGCCGGACGTCGCACAAAAGGTCTGCGACGAGATCAACGCGGGGGGCGCGGGCAAGGCCATCGCGATCCAGGCCGATGTCAGCAGGGAAGACCAGGTGCAGGCGATGTTCACCGAAGCCGTCAAGCAATTCGGCACGCTCGACATCGTGTGTTCCAACGCCGGCATCCAGCGCGACGCGCGGCTGGTGGACATGACGCTGCAGCAGTGGGACCAGGTGATCGGCGTCAACCTCACCGGCGCCTTCCTGGTCGCGCGCGAAGCCGCGCGCGAATTCACCCGGCGCGGCATGCGTGAGGTTTCCTGCGCGCTCGGCAAGATCATCTTCACCAGCTCCGTGCACCAGGAAATCCCGTGGGCCGGACACTGCAACTACGCCACCACCAAGGGCGGCATCATGCAGTTGATGGAATCGATTGCGCAGGAACTGGCGCCACAGAAGATTCGCGTCAATTCGATTTGCCCCGGCGCCATCGAAACCGCTATCAACCGCAAGGCCTGGGACACGCCGCAAGCCGCCGCAGCACTGGAGAAATTGATCCCGTTCGGGCGCATCGGCGTGCCCACAGACATCGCCAAGGTGGCCGCGTGGCTGGCTTCCGACGAATCCGATTACATTGTCGGCACCTCGATCTACGTCGACGGCGGCATGACGCTGTATCCAGGATTCGCGACCGGCGGGTGAAAAATCCGGAACGGCACGGCGAGTCACATGATGGTGTTGCGATCGTTCGACGGATGGCATCACCGCGCATTGCGCGGTGTCACCGCAGCTTGCGTCGCTGCAAGCCGACGTCCCCAACCACCCACAAACGAGTGCCGTTCCTGATGAACTCTCGATTGCTTTCAGCCACGGTCCTTCTGCTTTTTCTTTGGTGTGTCGCGCCGGCGCGGGCGTCCAGTGTCGCCATGCACGTCGGCGCGCCGATACACCCGGTCAAGGTGTCGGGCGGAGAGCGATTGGTTTACGAACTGCACGTCGGCAACGCTTCCCGCGCCGCAGTGGAAATCGTGGCGCTGGATGTGCTGGGCAGCGATGGGAAATCGCTGCTGCATCTGGACGAACACGCGCTGGGCAGCCGCACCAACTTGCAGAACGGCAGCACAGTCATCGCCCCGCATGCGCAAGCCGTGCTGTACCTGACCGTCGATGTCGGGGCCAGGGCACCGACATCCTTGCGCCACCGACTCACCCTGAAGCAGGACGGCGAGGCATCGACCGTGACCGGCGCAGGGGTGCCTGTTTCGGCGGATCGCAATCCGGTTCTCGCGCCGCCCGTCGCACAAGGGATGTGGGTTGCGGTGTACAGCGATGTCTGGCCGCGCGGCCACCGACGCGTGTTCATCGAATCCCGCGGACATGCACGCCTGCCCGGCCGCTTTGCGATCGACTGGATGAAGGTCGACAGCCATGGCCACACGCTGAAGGATGATTCCGGCCTCACCGCCAGTTCGTTTTCGTATGGCGCGCGGGTACTGGCTGTCGCCGACGCGCGGGTGGCCGCGGCGCGCGATGGCGTCGGCGAAGCCGCGCGGATCGCGGACAACAAGACCCAACCACATCCGGACGCCGCCGGCAATTTCATTTCGCTCGATCTGGGCCATGGCAGGTTCGCGACTTACGAACACTTGCGTCCCGGCAGCATCAGGGTCGCCAAGGGCGACCACGTACACGTGGGCCAGGTCATCGCGGAAGTCGGATTCTCCGGCGATTCGACCGAACCGCACCTGCACTTCCACGTTTCCGACTCGGCGATGCCGCTGGAGGGCGAAGGCCTGCCCTACGCTCTGGATCGCTTTCGCGTGACGGGTCGTGTCACGGACTGGAACGCCTTCGGATCGCAGCGCTGGATGGATGTCCCGCCGCGCCTCGTCGAGCATGAGTTTCCGGAATCAGGCGACGTGATCGATTTCGACTGAAGCGCTCAGGCCGCGCCTGCATGAACACCTTGTTCTGCGCTTCCATTCCGGCGCGATCGTCGTCGTCGAAGCGCGCGTGCTACATCTGCGGCGCCTCGATCCACGTCGACGGCGGCATGATGCTGTACCCAGGCTTCGCGACGGGCGGGTGAGCCGGAAGCTTTCGCGAAATGCGTTGAATCGCATCTCGCGCCACGGATGCCGCTTGCCAGGGATCGCATCGCGCACCGGTTTCTTTGCTTCCACAACATTGCCCTGACGCCGATGACCCGCTACAACGGCTCGTCGGCACGACGTCCGAGGAAACGATGAACCCCCCATCGTCACCTGCTCCGTTCCGCCCTGATCCCCGTCCCGGGACGCGGCAACGCGGATCACCGGATACACGCCGCTGATGCGCGTGACACGGCGAACATTCACGTATGCGCTGGTGGCGGCCACGCTGCTCGGCATCGCGGTCGGCTGGGCCTGCAACCGCGCGCTGGCACCGCAGCAGGCGGCTACCATCGCCGCCGACCTGTCGATCATCACCGAGGCGTTCCTGCGGCTGATCCGGATGATCATCGCGCCGCTGGTGTTCTCCACACTGGTGGCGGCGATCGCGCGGATGGGCGGTGCGGCAGAGATTGGCCGCGTCGGCGCGAAAGCGCTGGGCTGGTTCTTCGGGGCGTCCTGCGTGTCGCTGACGATCGGCCTGCTGCTGGCGCACGCTCTGCAGCCCGGTGCAGCGCTGCATCTGTCGGCACCGGCGGCCGCGAACCATGCCGCCGCGCCGTTGACCGTCGCGACCTTCATGACGCACCTGATCCCGACTTCGATCGCCGCCGCGATGGCCGGCAACGAGATCCTGCAAATCGTGGTGTTTTCGCTGTTCTTCGGCATCGCCGCCGCCGCACTGAAGGACCAGGCGTTGAAAGTCGTGGAACTGCTCGAGCAGGTCGCCGCGATCATGTTCAAGGTGACCGACTACGTGATGCTGACCGCGCCGCTGGCGATCTTCGCCGCGCTGGCGAGCACGATCAGCGTGCACGGCATCGGCATCCTCGGCACCTATGCGCGTTTCGTGGGTGGCTTCTACCTCGGACTGGGCGTACTGTGGGCCGTGCTGGTCGCGGCATTGCTGCTGATCGTCGGTGCGCGCGGCCAGCGCCTGCTCGCGCGCATCCGGCAACCGACGTTGCTGGCGTTCGCCACGTCGTCGTCCGAGGCAGCCTACCCACGCCTGCTGGAAGCGCTGGTGGCGTTCGGCATCCCGCGCCGCATCGCCAGCTTCGTGCTGCCGCTGGGTTACTCGTTCAACCTCGACGGCTCGATGATGTACTGCACGTTCGCGATCCTGTTTCTGGCGCAGGCGTACGGCATCCCGCTGACGCTGGCGCAGCAGATCACGCTGTTCGGCCTGCTGATCGTGACCACCAAGGGCGTGGCCGGCGTGCCGCGCGCCGCGCTCGCGGTGGTCGCGGTGACGCTGCACTATTTCGCGATCCCGGACGGCGCCATCGCGCTGGTCATCGCGGTCGACCACGTGCTCGACATGGGGCGTTCGGCAACCAACGTGGTCGGCAATTCGGTCGCCGCCGCAGTCATTGCGAAGTGGGAAAACCGGAACGAACCGCAACCGGATTCCGCCGCTTCGTAACCCATTTCGATATCCGCCACTCCGCAGGAGAACCATGACGATGCCTGCCATCGCTTACCTCGAATGCTCCCGCTGCCACGCACATTTGCCGGCCGACACGCCGCAGACCGTGTGCACGCGATGCAAAGACCAACCCGCCGGCGCGCTGTACGTGCGCTACGACCTGTCGCACCTGCATGGCACTTCGCCGCGGGAAGTCGTCGGCGACGGCGATTCGCCGTGGCGCGGCATGTGGCGCTACCACGCGGTGTTGCCCGATGTCGAACCGGTGACGCTGGGCGAAGGCTGGACGCCGATGCTGCACAGCCGGCGTCATCCCGGCGCGTGGCTCAAGGAAGAAGGCGCCAATCCCACCGGTGCCTTCAAGGCGCGCGGACTGGCGCTGGCGGTGACCATGGCGCGGCATTACGGGCTGCGCAAGCTCGCCATCCCATCCGCCGGCAACGCCGCGGGCGCGCTGGCCGCGTACGCCGCGGCGGCGGGTATCGAGGCGCACGTCTTCATGCCGCGCGACGTGCCGATCGCCAACTACGTCGAGGTCACGGCCTACGGCGCGCACGTCACGCTGGTCGACGGCGTGATTTCCGATTGCGGGCGCATGGTCGCCGAACGCAAGCAACAGGAAGGCTGGTTCGACGTCTCCACGCTCAAGGAACCGTTCCGCGTCGAAGGCAAGAAGACCATGGGCTACGAACTGGTCGAGCAACTCGGCTGGGAATATCCCGACACGGTGTTCTACCCCACCGGCGGCGGCGTCGGCATGATCGGCATGTGGAAGGCCTTCGAGGAACTGGAGCAACTGGGCTGGGTGAAACCGGGCAGGCGCCCGCGCATGTTCGGCGTGCAGTCCTCCGGCTGCGCGCCGGTGGTCAAGGCCTTCGACGACGGCGCCGCCGCCAGCACCGCATGGCAGAACCCGCACACCGCCGCCGCCGGGCTGCGCGTGCCCAAGGCGTACGGCGACTACATCCTGCTGGAGATCATGCGCGAATCCGGCGGCATGGCCGTGGCGGTTTCCGACGAAGACATCTTCGCGTCGATACAGGACTGGGCCGCCAACGAAGGCATCCTGCTGTCGCCGGAAGGCGCGGCCGCCACCGCGGCTTACGCGCAATTGTTGTCGCGCGGCGTGCTCGATCCATCAGATCGTGTAGTGTTGTTCAACACCGGCGCGGGATTGAAATACATCGATGTCATCGCGAGCGCGTTGCATCTCAAGGCGCCGGGGCAGACCTGACCGGCGCAAGGTGACGCCCCGCGCTACATCACCGCCGTCCACCGCGGCCACCACTTCTTGGGGAGCCGGAAGGTTTCGGCTTCCCGGGTCTGGGTTGCGGCTTCGGTTTCTTCGGCTTCGCGGGTTTCTCGGGCTTCTTGTGATAGCGGCTTGGCGCCGGATCGCTGCCCGTGCCCGACAACGCGGCGAGCAACGCCGCGCCATCCGGGCTGCCCCAGCCCGTGCAGGCGTCCCAACCGGCGCGGGCCTGGTAGACACCGTTGTCACCCTGGGTAATGTCGTGGAATCCTTTGCCACTGGTTCCGTACAACGCGGCATTGGCGAGACCCAGTGACTTGCCCAATTGCTGGTTCAGGCGTGCGATCAGCGCGGCCCA
>Ga0157370_10001450_pt1 | contig 29357 bp, 30 predicted proteins | sample C35metaG_FD_113463 | JGI IMG/M metagenome (GOLD analysis project Ga0157370, IMG submission 113463) | Corn rhizosphere microbial communities from Kellogg Biological Station, Michigan, USA - C3-5 metaG | ecosystem: Host-associated > Plants > Roots > Rhizosphere > Soil | place: USA: Michigan...
ACAAGGTCGCGGGCAAGCGCGCGTACCCGCCCGGCAAGGTCTACGGGCTTTTGGAGCCGGGCCCGGTCGTCCTCGTCACCACGACTCGCGACGGCAAGCCCGGTGTGATGCCGATGTCGTGGCTCACGATGATGGAGTTCGAGCCGCCGCTTGTCGGCTGCGTGATGAGCAACCGCAACTACAGCTTCGATTCGCTCGTCGCCTCGCGAGCGTGCGGCATCAACGTGCCCGGCGTGGAGATCGCGGCGAAGGTCGTGAAGTGCGGCAATGCCTCGGGACGCGATGTCGACAAGTTCGCGAAGTTCGGCCTCACGCCGGTCGCCGCGACGCGCATCGATGCGCCCCTCGTCGCCGAGTGCTACGCGAATCTCGAGTGCCGCATCGCCGACGACGGCATGGTGGAGAAGTACGGGTTCTTCGTGCTGCAGGTTGTCGCCGCGTGGATCGACCCCACGCGCAAGAACCCGCGCCAGATCCACCATCGCGGCCACGGCGTCTTCGCGGTCGACGCGCCGCGCCTGCTCAAGCTGGCCTCGCGCGCGAAGTAGCTGCGAAGGTCTCCGGCCAGGTCTGCGGAGTCGGCTACTACAAGTAGGGCGCGGCGGCGGCTTGAGCGACAATGGCGGCTTTCGTGGAAACGGAGCCGCCCGGATGCCGCTGTTCTCGGACCGCCAGAAGGAGACCCTGCTCAGCACGCTGGGCATCGAGTTCGTCGAGACGACGAAGGAGCGCGTCGTCGCGCGCATGCCCGTCGGTCCGCGCGTGCACCAACCCTTCGGACTGCTGCACGGCGGCGCTTCGGTCGCCCTCGCCGAGACCGTCGCCTCCACCGGCGCGTGGCTCAACTGCGACCAGTCGCGCGAGCACGTGGTGGGCATCGAGATCAACGCCAACCACCTGCGCGCGATGCGCGAAGGCACCGTAACCGCGACCGCGACGCCGGTGCACGTGGGACGGCGCACGCAGGTCTGGGCGATCCGCATCGAGGACGAGCAGGGCAAGGCGGTGTGCGTCTCGCGCTGCACCGTGGCGGTCGTTGCCGCGACGGGGGCGGCGTGATCCGCGCGCTGCTGTTCGATGTCTTCGGCACGCTGGTCGACTGGCGAAGGGGCATCGCGCGCGAGGCCCAGTCGGTGCTCTCGCCGCTTGGCATCTCGATCGATTGGCACGCCTTTGCCGACGCGTGGCGCGGCCAGTACCAGCCGGCGATGGAGGAGGTGCGCGCCGGGCGAATTCCCTTCAGCAAGCTCGACGCGCTGCACCGGCGCAACCTCGACATCGTGATCCGCGACTTCGGCCTCGAAAGGATCGACGAGGCGACGCGCGCGAAGCTCAACCTCGCGTGGCACAAGCTCGACGCGTGGCCGGACGTGGCGCCCGGGCTCTCGCGCCTGAGGCCCCGGTTCCGCCTCGCGCCGTGCTCCAACGGCAACATCTCGATCATGGCGGACCTCGCGCGCCGCAACGGCTTCGTGTGGGACGCGATCCTCGGTGCGGAGATCGCACGCGACTACAAGCCCAAGCCCTCGGTCTATGTCGCCTCCGCCGATGCGTTCGATTGCGCGCCGCACGAGGCCATGATGGTCGCGGCGCATTCGAGCGATCTCGCGGCCGCCGCATCCGCCGGCCTTCGCACCGCATTCGTCGCGCGGCCGGACGAGGCCGGCCCCGGGCGCGGCGAAGCGAAGCCGAGCGTGACGGTCGACGTGTCCGCTTCCAGTCTCGTCGACCTCGCGGCCCGGCTTTCGAGCGTCGAATGAATCGGAGGGAAACACCATCTCGATCCGCGCGGTAAGGCTGGGCACTCCGAGGCCGACCCTGCGGTCGCGCTCCGCGCCGGCAAAGGCGCCGCGTTCGCCTGAGGGCCGCCGCATGCGCTAAGCTTCCTGCGGTAACGACCGGAGGAAGCCGATGCATCCCCTCACCGAAGAGCAGGCCGCGCTCCAGGCGCGCGCCCGCGAGCTCGCGCAAGGCGAGTTCGCAAGCAGCGCCGCGCAGACCGACGCGACCGAAGCGTATCCGTGGAAGAACGTCGAGCGCCTGCGCGAGGCGGGCTTCATGGGCATGACGATCCCCAGGGCGTACGGCGGAGGCGGGCACACCTACCACGACGCGGTGATCGTGATCGAGGAAATGGCGAAGGCATGCGCGACCATGGGGCGCATCGCGGTCGAGGCGAACATGGGCGCGATCGGCGCGATCATGGCCTACGGAAGCGAAGAGCAGAAGCGGCTGGCCGCCCGTTGCGTGCTCGCGGGCGACAAGCCGGCGATCTGCATCACCGAGCCGGAGGCGGGAAGCGCGGCGACCGAGATGCGCACGCGCGCCGAGCGCCGCGGCGACGCCTACGTCATCAATGGCGAGAAGTACTGGATCACCGGCGGCGGCGTCTCGAAGCTGCACCTCGTCTTCGCCCGCGTCTTCGATGGCGGCGTGGAGCAGGGCATCGGCGGCTTCATCGTGGTGCGCGACGGCGGCAAGCCCGAGGGTCTCGCGATCGGCGCACGCATCCCCGCGATGGGCGTGCGCGGCATTCCCGAGACCCACATCCACTTTCGCGACCTGCACGTGCCAGCGAGCGCGCTGGTCGTTCCGCCGAGAGGGCTGCGCAAGGGCTTCGCCGGCTTGATGAGCGCGTACAACGCGCAGCGCGTGGGCGCCGGCACCGTCGCGCTCGGCATCGCGCAGTGCGCGTTCGAGGAGGCGATCGCCTACGCGAAGGAGCGCGAGCAATTCGGCCGGCCCATCGCCGAATTCCAGGGCCTGCAATGGATGCTCGCGGACATGTCGGTGCAGCTGGACGCCGCGCGCCTGCTCCTGCATCGCGCCGCCCACTGCCGCGGCGATTTCCCCGACATGACCGAAGCGGCGAAGGCGAAGATCTTCGCCGCGGAGACGGCGAACCGCGTGACGAACGACGCGCTGCAGCTCTTCGGCTCCTCGGGCTACTCGCGCCTGAAGCCGATGGAGCGCCATGTGCGCGACGCCCGCATGTTCACGATCGCCGGCGGCACCGCGCAGATCCTGCGCACGCAGGTGGCAAGCTCGATCCTCGGCATGAAGCTTCCCCAGACCCGTGCGGGCTATGTCGCGCTCGCCGAGCGAGAATCTTCCGCGGCTTCGCCTTCCGAGCCTTCGCGCACCCGCGCGGCTACGGCGGGAAACGCAGATGAACGCAGATGAAACGCGGATGAACGTAACATGCTGCCTCTGAACGATATCCGCGTGATCGAGTTCTGCAACGTGGCCGCGGGCCCGTTCTGCGGCATGCTGCTCGCCGACATGGGCGCGGACGTGATCAAGGTCGAGCACCCGCAGGGCGGCGACACGATGCGCCAATGGCCGCCGCTCACGGACGGCTATAGCGAGAACTTCGCCTCGTTGAACCGCAACAAGCGCTCGGTGACGCTCGACCTCAAGAACCCGCAGGATCGCGAGCGCGCACGTGAGCTCGTTCGCGGCGCCGACGTCCTCCTCGAGAACAATCGACCCGGCGTGATGGAGCGCCTCGGCCTCGGCTACGCGTCGTTCGAGCGGGAAAATCCGAAGCTGGTCTACTGCTCGGTCTCCGCGTTCGGCCAGGAAGGCCCGCGTGCCGGAGAGGGCGGCTTCGACCTCACGCTGCAGGCCATGGCGGGCGTGATGAGCGTCACCGGCGAGCCCGGTGGAGCGCCGATCAAATGCGGCGTGCCGCTCGCGGATTTTTGCGCCGGCCTCTACGCGGGGTACGCGATCGCCTCGGCCCTTCGCGAAGTGGCGCGCACGGGCAAGGGCACGCGCATCGACGTGTCGATGCTCGGCGCATCGCTCGCGGTCGCCGCGCTGCAGACGAGCGAATACTTCGGCACCGGCCGCGATCCGGTGAAGCTCGGCTCGGCGCATCCGAGGAACGCACCGTACCAGGCATTCCGCGCGCAGGATGGCTGGTTCGCGATGGCGGCGGGAAACGACGGCCTTTGGCGCGCGGCGTGCGGCGCGATCGGGCGCGGCGATCTCGCGGCCGACGCCCGCTTCGCCTCCACGTCGCTGCGCGCGCAGAACCAGTCGGAGCTGAAGGACATCCTCGAGAAGGACTTCGCGAAGCACGGCGCGGCCGATCTCCTCGCGAGGTTCCGCGCGGCGGGCGTGCCGTGCGCGCCGATCAACACGTACTCGCAGGCGCTCGCCGACGAGCAGGTGCGGCACATGGAATGGGTGCGCGAGATCGACCTTCCCTCGGGAAAGCGCACGCGCACCTTCGCCTCGCCGTTGCGCTTCGACGGCCGCGGCTTCCCGATCCGGCGCGATCCGCCGGCGCTCGGCGAGCACAACGAGGAAGTGCTCGGGAAAGAGCGCAACGCCCGCGGTTAGGGCCGGTGGCGCACTCCTGCGTCGTTCGGCGCATGGGCGCGCCGAACGCCCATCGCGCGCGGCGTGTCCGACGGGAATGACGTTTTCCGAGGAGAAGACGATGAGGGCGATCGTGTTCGCGCTGGGTGCCGCCGCCGCGCTTTCCGCCGGTGCCGCGCTCGCGCAGTATCCGGACTACCGCTACGACCCCAACGACTGGGCCGCGCGCCAGCGTGCGTACGACGAATGGCGCTCGCAGCACCCCAACGACGAGCGCCGGCGCGACGAACGCTGGCGCGATTCGCGCGGGAACGGCGATTGGGAATGCTGGAATCCGCACGCCGGGCACTTCGAGGGCGTGCGGCCGGGCGACGTGCAGAACGATCTCGACTTCTCCCGCTGCCGTCCGAAGGGCGACGCCGTGCAGCCCTACCCGGGGTACTACGGCGGCTGGCGCTGACGCGCTATTTCGGCGGCAGCCCCTGCAAGTAGTTCGCGACCGCGGCCATGTTGTCGCGCGTGAGGAGGTGGGCGACGGTCTTCATGACCGCCCCCTCGGGCCGCTCGTCGGTGCGCTGGAATACGAGCAGCTGCTTCTCGATGTAGTCCGCGTGCTGCCCGGCAAGGCGCGGGAAGGCGCCATTGCCTTGTCCGTCGACGCCGTGGCAGCTTTGGCAGGGCGGGATCTCCTTCGCCGGGACGCCTTGCTTGAATACCTGCGCGCCGCGGACGGCGAGCGCCGGATCTCCCGGCGCATTCGCCACCGGCTTCTGCGCCGCGAAGTAGGCGGCGAGCCCCTCGATCTGCGCGTCGGTGAGATGGCGGCTCAAGCCCCACATGTATTCGAATCCGGCCGGATCGGATCGATGATGCGTGCGGAATCCCGTGAGCTGCGCGACGAGGTAATCCTTCTGCTGGGCGGCGAGCCGCGGGAAGTTCGGCGACACCGAATTGCCGTCGATGCCGTGGCAGTTCGAGCAGACCTGCTGCGCCGTGGCCGCGGCGGGAACGCCGGGATCGTTCAACGCGCGCGAGCGTTCGATGGAGCCGCAGCCCGCCGCGAGCGCGGCGATCGCGAGGCCGAGGGTGAGGTTGGCGCATTTCATCGCGAATCTCCTAGAACGCCGCCCACGCGTAGAGAAACAACGTGTCGTTGTCCTTCGCGCTGCGGCCGAAGCCGTCGTAGTTGGACGACGCGCCGTTGAAGCGGTTGAACATCGTGTACTCGATGCCGAGCCGCACGTTCTGGATCGGGAGCCAGAAGGCCTCGAGGGTCCAGCCGCTGGTCCCCGGATTGCCGGAGAGATTGCCGGTGACGCCCTGCGAGCCGTCGAGCAGCATCCCCGGGTTCGACGGGTCGAAGGCCGAGCTTTGCAGCGCCGAGTTGGTCGAGCCGGTCACGTCGAAGTACGAGACGCTGCCGCCGTACTTCGCGTTGTACGAATAGGACGCCTTCGCCCGGAACATCTTCAAGGTGTCGGAGGCGTTGGTGAGCGGCAGGCCGAGGGAGCCGTCGGGGTCGAGCGGCGGCGCCTGGTTGGCGAGCGAATCGGCATAGTGGACGTGCTCGTGGATGTAGCTCGCCGTGAGCGTGACCGCGTGCGGGTCGAGGATGTACTGGTACTGCCCGTCGACGCCGACGTCGCGATAGTTGCTCGTGGAGCCGGTGGGATCCGTCGGGTCGGGAAAGACCTTCGCGTCGAAGCCGAACGTTCCCACCATCGCGCTGTGCGGCCCCCAGTCGTGGGTGAGCGCGAGCCGCCAATAGGGATTGACGCCCTTCACGATCGCCTGGTCGCCGCGCTCGGCATTGAAGCCCTGGCTCATGAAGGACCAGACGCCGTTCGCGGTCCGGTAGCCCGTGACCTCGGCGTAGAGCGTGCGGTTCCAGTACGCGTAGGCACCGAAGCCGGCGACGTTCTGCGCGAGTCCGCCGGCGACGAGCGGCGTCGTCGCGGGACCGGTGCTTCCGGGCACGACGTTGTAGCCCCACGCCGGGATGCTGTTCCAGACGTCCTGCACGCCGGGGTTGTTGTTCATGGTCGCGCCGACGATCAGGTCGCGGCCCGGCTGGATGAACCGGTCGACATAGCGCACGTCCAGGTTGTCCGAGACGGTGTGGCCGATCCAGTGGGAGTCGGAAGCGCTCTGGTGGTCGTAGTTGTTGTACGTGAACTGCACGAAGGCGCCGAGGTTGTTCGTCACCTTGCCGCCGAGGAACACGCTGCCGGTCTGGAAGATGAGGTTGCCGTCCTTCGGGAGGTTCGCCGGACTGTCGAAGCTCGGGTCCGGCGACGCGGTGCTGCGCGTCTTGTTGTAGCTCGCCACGCCCATCGCCGCGAGAGGCAACGCGTGCTCGCCGATGGTGTAGCCGGTGAGCTTGAAGAGGCGGCCGTAGGAAGTGAGGTCCGGAAACTGGCCCCCCGCGTGGCAGGCCACACAGTTCTGCCCGGTCTGCCGATTGAACACCGGGATCGCGCGCGCCTGCGTGGCGGCGACGAGGAGGGTGACGAGGACGAAGAGCGTCGGCACGATATGGCCCCGGCTCCAGCCGGTTCGCGAAGCTTCGGTGGCGGCGATCCGTCTCATGTCGCTCCTCTAAGGTGATGCGGAAATTAGGTCGCGTAACGATATGACGCCCGGCGTCGCCGCTCGCGAATGATCTTTGTCAAAGGAATCGCACGGGGCGGCGCAGGTCGCGCAGCATGACGCCGTGAGTCTTGCGCGAGACTGAATTCGTGGCACTGCGGGCGATGCCGGCCGCACAGGCCTCAGGCGAGCTTCATGACGATCATCCCCAGCACCGTCGCGGCGTAGTCCGCGCGGTCCGACATGTTGGAGATGTGCCGGTACACCTCGCGGCGGTAGAAGATCGCGGGCAAAGCCTGCGGATCCGAGGCATGCGCGAAGAGGTCGCGGATCGCGGCGCGATAGATGCGCTCGACGCCGGCCTCCTTCGCGTGCACCTCGCGCGCGTGGTCGCCCGCGAGCCTCGGGTTCTTCGCGAGGCGCTGGATCGCGACCTCGAGCGCCTCGGCCTCCTCGCGCACGCCCGCCACCATGCGCCGGATCGGATCGTCGGTCCCGACGCCGAGCATGCGCATCTCCTCGATCGTCGTGAGCGCGTACGTGATCATGTCGTCGTAGCCGTGGGACAGGTTGAAGATGTCCTCCCGGTCGAGCGGCGTGATGAAGGTCTTGTGCAGATCGTCGATCAGGATGTCGCGAAGCTCCGTCGAGCGCTTCGCGATCTGCGCGACCCGCTGCACGGCCGCGTCGTCCACGCGATCGAGGCTCGCCTCGACCTCGCGCACCGCTTCGACCGCGCGCGCGGCCTGCTCGATCAGCTTCTCGAAGAAGGGATTGGCGTTGCGCCGGCCGTCGAAGAGTCCCATCAGCGGCTCTCCCCAAGGAGGCGCGCGAGGCCGAGGTAGAGCGGCATCGCGACGAGCGCGCTCGCGGGCACCGTGAAGAGCCAGGCCGCGGCGATGTCGGCCAGCACGCCCCAGCGAACCTTCGACGCCCGCTCGGCGGCTCCGGAGCCTACGATCGCGAGGCTCACCACCTGCGTCGAGCTGACCGGGCCGCCGGCGAGCGACGCGCCGAGGATCACGGCCCCCGATGCGAGCTGCGCGGTGAAGCCGTCGATCGGCCGCACCGGATAGAAACGCGCGCCGAGCGTGCGGATGAGGCGCTCGCCGCCGGCGAGGATGCCGCCCGAGAGCGACACGGCCGAAACGGCGATCGCCCACCACGGCACGTCGAACTTGCGCGTGAAGCCGAGCGTGAGGAGCCCGAGCGCCGTCATGCCCGCGGTCTTCTGCGCGTCGTTCGCGCCGTTCGTGAGCGCGAGCACGGCGGCCGTCGCGACCTGCGCGCGCGCGAGCCCGATGTTGGCGCGCGGGGTGGCGGAACGAAGCGCCCAGCGCATCAGGAGCATCAGCGCGTACGCGGCGACGAAGCCGGCGAGGGGAGAAGCGAAGAGCGCGATCGCGACCTTCGCCACGCCGGCGATGCGGATCGCATCGAACCCGCCCGCGGCGATCACCGAGCCCAGCAGGCCGCCCACCAGCGAATGCGAGGCGCTCACCGGAATTCCGAAGTACCAGGTCGCGAGGTTCCAGCCGGTCGCGGACACGAGCGCCGTGATCGCGACCGCGAGCGTGACCGAAGCGGGATCGACCATCTCCGCGCCGACGGTCTGCGCCACGGCGACCCCGAACAGGAACGGGCCGGCGAGGGTCGCCGCCGCGGCGAGCAGCAGCGAGCCCCGGGCGCTCATCGCCCGCGAGGCGATCACGGTGGAGACCACGTTCGCGCCGTCATGGAAGCCGTTCACGAAGTCGTGCACGACCGCGGTGGCGACGAGGAGCGCGAGGAGTCCCATGGGGATCATGGCCCAATCTAGCGGGTGGGCGGGGCCTGCCTGTGATTGGCGTCAAATCGCCCGGGTTCCACGACCCTACCATGCGGGCATGGAAAGGATCTCCGTGATCGGCGGCGGTGCGTTCGGAACCGCCATGGCCTGCGTCGCCGCGCGCAGCGGGAACGAGGTGCTGCTCTGGGCGCGCGAGCTCGAGGTGGTCGAGTCGATCAACGCTCACCGGGCGAATCCGCACTTCCTTCCCGACGTGCGGCTGGTCCCCGGAATCCGCGCGACCACCAACCTCGCCGAAGCCGCGGGCGCCTCGGACCTGGTCCTGATGGTGGCGCCCGCGCAGCACGTGCGCGCGGTCGCCGGGTCGCTGCGCCCGGCGCTGCGGCGCGGCGCGATCGTGGTCGGATGCTCGAAAGGCATCGAGCGCGGAAGCTGCGCCCTCATGCCGGAAGTCCTCGCCGACATGCTGCCCGAGGCGACCGTCGCCGTGCTCTCCGGGCCGTCGTTCGCCAAGGAGATCGCGCACGACTTGCCGTGCGCAGTGGTGCTCGCGTGCACCGACTGGTCCGCGGCGCAGGAGGCCGCGCGGCGCATCGCCAACCCCCGCTTCTGCGTGCACCTTTCCGACGACGCCATCGGCGCGGCGCTCGGCGGCGTGATGAAGAACATCGTCGCGATCGCGAGCGGCATCGCGCACGGCCGGCGCCTGGGAGAAAACGCGCGCGCGACCATCATCACCCTGGGCATCGAGGAGAGCGTGCGCCTGGGCGTCGCGAAGGGCGCGAAGGCGCAGACGTTCCTCGGCCTCGCGGGCGCGGGCGATTTCATGCTCACCGCGGGGAGCCTGCAATCGCGCAACACGTCGCTCGGCATCGCGTTGGGCGAAGGCCACAAGCTCGAGGACATCCTCGCCGGCCGCCGGCAGGTGACCGAAGGCGCGTTCTCCGTGGAAGCCGCGGCGGCGCTCGCGCGGCAACTGCATGTCGACATGCCGATCACCTTCGCCCTCGACGCGATCCTCAACCACGGCGAGGACCTCGATCGCGCGATGGAGCGCTTCCTGCGCCGCCTTGTGCCGCTCTACCGCAGCTAGCTACTTCGCGAACACCTGGTCGAGGTTACCGAAGGCCTTGAACTCGAGCGCGTTGCCCGAGGGATCGAGGAAGAACATCGTCGCCTGCTCGCCGGCCTGCCCCTGGAAGCGCACGTGCGGCTCGATCACGAAGCGGATGCCGGCTTCCTTGAGGCGCGCGGCGAGCGATTCCCATTCGTGCATCGGAAGGATCGCGCCGAAGTGGCGCACCGGCACGTCGTCGCCGTCGACGGCGCTCGTCTGGCGGTGGCCCGCTTCCTCGGGCGCGAGATGCGCGACCACCTGGTGGCCGTAGAAGTTGAAGTCCACCCACGCTTCGCAGCTGCGTCCCTCGGCGCAGCCGAGCAGCTCGCCGTAGAAGCGGCGCGCCTCGGCGAGGTCGTGGACGGGGAATGCGAGGTGGAAGAGCGGTTGCGGCTGCGGTTGCTGCGACACTCGGGTTTCTCCCTGAAAATGCGAGAACGAAACCGCTAATTATCGCATTTCGCGCAGCGGATCTTGCTGGCCTTCAATCCTCCAGCCCGCGGAAATACTCGTGCAGCGTCTTGTGCAGGCCGATCAGGAACTGCGCGGTCTTCACTCCGTGGTCGGTCGCCGTGCCGCTCGCTCCGCCGCCGGGAATGTCCTGGCTCTGCACGAAAGCCATCAGCAGGTCGTCGGCGCGCTTGAGCGCGATCCTGTCGTCCATCGCGGGTTCTCCGTTACGATTGCAGGTTCCCGATTGTCTCCAATTCGGCGCGAGACCGGAAGGCCGGCGCCGCCCGCATCATGAGAATCGTCGAGATCCGCGAGAAAACCCATCCCATCGCGTCGCCCATTCGCAACGCGTACATCGACTTCAGCAGGATGACGCTATCGCTGGTCGCCGTGGTGACCGATGTCATCCGGGACGGGAAGCGCGTGGTGGGCTACGGCTTCAACTCCAACGGCCGCTACGGGCAGGGAACGCTCATGCGCGAGCGCTTCATTCCGCGCGTCCTGGAAGCCGATCCCGCGTCGCTCGCCGATGCCACCGGCGAGAACCTCGATCCGGTGCGCGTCTGGGCGCGCATGTTCACGAACGAGAAACCCGGCGGGCACGGCGAGCGCTCGGTCGCGATCGGCACGATCGACATGGCGGTGTGGGACGCGGTCGCGAAGATCGCCGGCAAGCCGCTGTGGCAATTGCTCGCCGAGCGCCATGGAGACGGGAAGCCGAATCCGCGCGTGTTCGTCTACGCCGCCGGCGGCTACTACTATCCCGGGAAGGACGACACGCAGCTCATCGCCGAGATGCGCTCGTACCTCGATCGCGGATACACCGTGGTGAAGATGAAGATCGGCGGCGCATCGCTCGACGAGGACCGGCGCCGCATCGAGGCGGTGCTGGGAATCCTCGGTCCCGGACAGCGCCTCGCGGTCGACGCGAACGGCCGCTTCGACCTCGACACCGCGATCGCATATGCGAAGGCGCTCTCGAAGTACGGGCTCTTCTGGTACGAGGAGCCCGGCGATCCGCTCGACTTCGAGCTGCAGGCGGTGCTGGGGAGCTACTACGACGGCCCGATGGCAACCGGCGAGAACCTTTTCTCGATGCAGGACGCGCGGAACTTGATCCGCTACGGCGGCATGCGCCCCGATCGCGACTGGCTGCAGTTCGATTGCGCGCTCTCGTACGGATTGGTGGAGTACCTGCGCACGCTCGCGATGCTGCGCCGGCATGGATGGTCGCCCGCGCGCTGCATCCCGCATGGCGGACACCAGATGTCGCTCAACATCGCCGCGGGCCTGGGGCTCGGCGGCAACGAATCGTATCCGGACCTGTTCCAGCCCTTCGGCGGGTTTCCCGACGGCGTGCGCGTGGAGAACGGCCACGTCACGATGCCGCCGCTTCCCGGCATCGGGTTCGAGGGAAAGTCGGACCTCTACCGGTTGATGCGCGAGCTCGCCGAGTAGGGACTCGACAGCGCCGGCAGCGGCCGCGCGCCGAGGCACCCGGGGCCGAACCCGTGGCATGCGATGCGGCCTTCGCGGCTCTCGACGCAATCGACGCACGCGCGCCCGAGCCCGAACTTCGGCCCCACGATGGGACCGACGACGGCGAGCGGCAGGAATCCGAGCATGGAACGCTCCATCGAATGGATGCGTTCAAGGTAGGCCTTCTCGCCCACTGCGTGGTTGATCCGAATCAAAACCGGCGGATGTTCGGCGCGGGGAGGCCTTCGATCATGACGTTGAGCACCGCGACCTGGCGTGCGCCGAGCGCGCGGCGCGCGGCGGGCACGAGCTCGCCCGGGTCGGTCACGCGCTCGCCGTAGGCGCCGAAGGCCTGCGCGACCTCGTCGTAGCGGGTCGGCAGCAGCTCGCAGCCGACCGCTCGATCGCGCCCGTAGTCGCGCACCTGGATCTGGTATTCGGCGTTCCAGCGCGCATCGTTGCCGACCACGGCGACGTACGGAAGCGAGTAGCGCACGGCGGTGTCGATCTCCGCGGGATGGAAGCCGAAAGTGCCGTCGCCGAGGAACGCGATCACCGGCGCATTCGGCATCGCGACTCGCGCGCCCACCGCGAACGGCAGCACGGCGCCGATCGAGCCGGCCATGCCGTTGATCACGCGATGCGGCGCGGTGAGGCACGCCTGCGCCCATTGTCCGAACTCGCCGCCGTCGCACACCAGCACGGAATCGGGATTCGCGTCGAGGAGCGCCTGCAGCGGCCGGCATGCCTGCACCGGATGCAAGCGTCCGGGCTGCGAGGCCGCGGCCTTGTCCCACTGCGCGGGACGATATGCGATGGCCGAACGCACCTCGTCGCGCCAGCCGGAAGCGAGCGGCGCGCGGCGCAATGCGACGCGCGTGAGCGACTCGATCGCCGAGGCGGCGTCGGCGCGCATGCTCAGCGCGAGGCGCGGGCCGACCGCGCGGCGCGCGCGCTCGCGCTCGGGCGCCTCGGGATCGACCTGCAGGAACTGGCACACCATCGAGAAGGCCGGCGCGCGCCCGAACTTGAGCGTGAAGTCGAGCTTCTTCGCGAGGAGCAGCACGACGTCGGCCGTCGGAAGGATCTCCGCGAACGCGCCGAGGCTGGGATCGGCGATGCCGCGCGGGCTCTCCATGCCGACCACCGGGATTCCGCTCGCCGCCTCGAGCGCCTGCATGCGCGCGCGCCCGTCGCGATCCATGAGTGCCGGTCCGCACAGGATCAACGGGCGCAGCGCGGATCCCAGCCGGTCGAGCAGCGATTCCGCGCGCGCCTCGGCGAGCGCGATCGGCTCGGCGTCGGCGTCCTCGACCGGCGGATCGTCCTCGGCTGGCGCGTGATCCTCGAGCGCGTCGGTGGGAAGGCTCAGGTGCACGGGACCCGGGCGGCCTGAGAGCGAGAGCCGCAACGCGCGCGAAACGTCCCACGCGACCACTCCGGCATCGGTGCTCACCCACGACGCCTTCGTGAGCGGAGCGGCGACCGCGGCCTGGCGCATCTCCTGGAACGAGCCGAGCCCCTGTTCGCCCGATGGCGCGTGCCCCGAGAGCAGCACCACGGGCGATTCGCCCATCGCCGCCGTGTAGAGCGCCGAAACCGCATTCGCATGGCCCGGGCCGCCCGTCACGAGCGCGATGCCCGGCTCGCCGGTGATGCGCGCCCATGCGTCGGCCATGTGGACGGCCGCGGCCTCGTGGCGCACGTGGATGAGCTCGATGCCGGCATCGAGCGCGGCGTCGAACACCGGCATGATGTGGTTGCCGGAGAGCGTGAACAGGCGCTTCACGCCGGCGCGCGCGAGCGTGCGCACGAGGGCGTCGGCGCCGCGGCTTCCGCGTTCGCTCATGCGGGCTGCGCCTCCTCGGCGAGCGTGGCGGCGGCGATGCGCTCCGCGGTGATCGGCAGGTCGCGGATCCGGATGCCGATCGCATCGCGCACCGCGTTCGCGATCGCGGCACCCGTCGGTCCCTGCGCCGCCTCGCCCGCGCCCACCGAAGGCTCGGCCTCGCGTTGGATCACCTCCACGTCGACGCGCGGCACCTCGGAGAAGCGCAGGATCGGATAGCTTTCCCACGCGCCGCTCGTGATGCGCGTGCGATCGAAGCGAACGGCTTCCTTCAACGCCCAGCTCGTCGCCTGGATCGCGCCGCCTTCGACCTGGTTCGCGACGCCGTCCGGATTCACCGCGAGGCCCACGTCGACGGCGATCACGAGCCGCTTCACGCGCACCTCGTGCGTGAGCTCGACCTCGGCCACCACCGCGCAATACGCGCCGAAGCCCTTGTAGCGTGCCCAGCCGATGCCGCGCCCGAAGCCTTCGCGAGCCGCGGCCGTTCCCCACGACGAGCGGCGCGCGACCGATTCGATCACGGCGCGTGCGCGCGGATCGCTCACGTGGCGAAGGCGCCATGCGACCGGGTCCTCGCCGCGCGAGCGCGCGATGTCGTCCACCAGGCTCTCGATCGCGAACACATTGGCGAAGGCGCCGAGCGAGCGGTGCGCCGAGGCGCGCAGCGGCATGTCGAGGACGCGATGGCATTCGACGCGCAGCCGCGGAAAGTCGTATCCGGGAACGGAGTTGCGTTCCGCTCCGCCGCCGCCCGCGAACGGCGGGTTCACCGATACCGGGCGCTCGAACGGCTTCGCGAGGTGCGAGGCGGCGAGCAGCGTCGGATTCTTCGCGCGGCCCGGGCGCATGGTGTGGCCGTTGCTCCAGTGCGCACCGCGCCACGCGAGCACCTCGCCGCGCTCGTCGAGGTCGGCCTCGAGGTCGATCGCCATCGCCGGACCGAACGGCGACCACGAGAGCTCGTCCTCACGCGACCATTGCACGCGCACCGGGCGAGCGTCGACGGCGCGCGCGAGCAGGGCCGCGTCGAGCGCGACGTCGTCGGCGCCGTTGTGGCCGTAGCAGCCCGCGCCCTGCACGTGCTCGACCACGATGCGCTCGGCGGCCATCGCGAACACGATCGCGAGGTCGGCGCGCAGGTTGTAGACCCCCTGGGTGTGGCTCCACACGTGCAGCCCGCCATCGCTCCATTGCGCCACCGCGCAGGACGGGCCGATCGATGCATGGGCGAGGAAGGGCTTGGTGAACGACGCACGCACGGTGCGCTTCGGCGTCGCGGCGCCCTCGGCCTTGCGCTCGGCGACCAGCGCCGTCTCGCGGCGCGCTGCGCGCAGCCATTCGCCGAGCGTGCCTTCGTCGGGGAGCGTCGCGGGCTGCGACCAGCGCGCCGCGCTGCGCAGGCGTTCGAGCGCGGCGCTCGCCTGCTCCTCGCGCTCGGCGACCACGCCGACGAAGCTTCCGTCGAGCACGACCGCGACCACGCCGGCGACCGCCCGTGCGCCTGCCTCATCGAGCGAGGCGAGCGTCGCACCGGGAGAAGGCGGGCGCAGCACTCGCCCGTGAAGCATCGCGGGCAGCTCCAAGTCGTGGAGATAGCGTGCGTGGCCGAGCACCTTGTCGGGCAAGTCGGTGCGCGGGACCGAGCGGCCGACCAGGCGAGAGCCGGGTTTCGGCGCAACGCTCGCCGTCGCCTCGCGATCGCGAAGCGCCGCGTCGCCGATTTCCCAGTAAGTCGTGCGCGCGCCGCCCGCCGCTCGGATCTCGCCGTCGACGACCTCGAGCGACTCGGCCGCCACGCCCAGCCGCCGCGCCGCCTCGGCGAGGCAGAGCGCGCGCGCTTCCGCGCATGCGAATCGCAGCGCGGTGCCGGAATCCTGCGTCGAGAGGCTGCCCGACGTGACGCCCTCGTCGGGACTCGTGCCGGTGATCGCCGGAATCATCGCCACCCGTTCGAGCGCGACGTCGAGCTCCGCGGCGACGATCTGCGCGAGCGCGGTGAGGATGCCCTGGCCGATCTCCACCTTGCCCGAGCGCACCTCCACCACGCCGTCCGGGCGAAAGCGCAGCCATTGCGAAAGGCGCGGGTTCTTGGCGAGGCTCGCCGGCAGCTTCGCGCTCATCGTTTCGCCTCGCGCATCTCGCGCGCCGCGGCGAGCACCGCGCGCACGATGCGGTTGTGCGAGCCGCAGCGGCAAAGATGCCCGTCGAGCGCGCAGCGCACCTCGTCCTCGCCCGGATCGGGATTCGCGGCGAGAAGGGCGGTCGCGCGCATGGCGATGCCCGGAATGCAATAGCCGCACTGGGCCGCCTGCCCGGCGATGAGCGCGCGCTGCAGCGGCGTGGCCGGGCCTTCGGCCGAAAGACCCTCGAGCGTCGTGATCGTCCGTCCCGCCGCGGCCGAGGCGGGAAGCGTGCACGAATATATGGGAGTCCCATCCATCAGGACTACGCACGCGCCGCACGCCTCGGTTCCGCAGCCGAACCGCGTCGCGGCGAGGCCCAGGTCCGCGCGCAGGACCGAAAGCAGCGTCGCCGAGGGCGCGATGCGCGCCTCGCGGTCGCGGCCGTTCACGCAAAGCGCCAGCTTTTCAAGGGTCTCGGGCGGGCTCATGCGCGACACTCTACCGAATTCGCGCGAAACGCGCGTCGCCGGAAGGAATTTCCGAGTTGTCGCCGGATGGGAACTATGCGAGGCACGCCCCCATCCATCGTGGATGGCGCAGGTCTTCTCTCCCGGCGGCGTCCTCCTCGTCAAGCTCGTTCTCCTCGGCGCGATCGGCGTCGTCGCGGTGGGGAGCGTCGTGTACTACCAGCACCTGCAGGGACCGAATGCGCTCGCCGAGGCGCCCGAGCAGCCGATCCCGTTCAGCCACAAGCACCACGCGGGCGACGACGGCATCGACTGCCGCTATTGCCACGACAGCGTGGAGCAAGCTTCCTTCGCCGGCATTCCATCGACGCAGGTCTGCATGACCTGCCATTCGCAGCTCTTCACCGACGCGCCGATGCTGCAGCCGCTGCGCACGAGCGCTGCCACCGGCAAGCCCCTGCACTGGATCCGCGTCCACGACCTTCCGGACTTCGTCTACTTCGACCATTCGATCCATGTGCGCAAAGGCGTCGGCTGCGTCGAGTGCCATGGACGCGTGGATCGCATGCCGCTCGAGCGGCGCGTGGCGCCCCTCGAGATGCAGTGGTGCCTGGGATGCCACCGCGACCCCGGGCCGCACCTGAGGCCCACGCGCTTCGAGTTCGACATGCGCTCCACCGACGAGATCCGGGCGCACTATGGCGCCCCTTCGACGAAGCTCCTCTCGACGCGCCGCCTTACCGATTGCTCCACCTGCCACCGCTGAAGGAACCGCGATGTCCGAGCCGATCCGCGTCTGGCGCTCCCTCGATGAGGTGGAGGCGGCGCACCCGCACGATCGGTCGACGCACGCGTTGCCGTTCTCGCCCGGACGCCGGGAATTCCTGAAACTTGCCGCCGCGGCGGCCGCGCTCGCGAGCGCGGGTTGCCACGGACCGGTCGAGGAGATCGTGCCGCACGTGCATCCGACGCTCTCGCCACCGGGCGTGCCGGTGTACTTCGCGACCTCGCATCTCCTCGGCGGATACGCGAGCGGAATCCTGGTGCGCAGCGACATGGGGCGGCCGACGAAGGTGGAGGGCAATCCCGCGCATCCGGCGAGCCTCGGCGCCACCGATATCTACGCGCAGGCTTCCATCCTGCAGCTCTGGGACCCGGATCGCTCGGGCGCGATTCGCCGCAACGGGGCAATCGTCCCTCGCGACGAGCTCCATTCCGAGTGGCACGACGCGCTCGCGCGGTTGCAGGCGAAGGGCGGCGAGGGATTGCGCATCCTTTCCGCGCGCTCGAGCTCGCCGACGCTCGCCATGCAGCGCGATGCGGTTCTCAAGCGCTTTCCCGCGGCGCGCTGGCACGAGTGGGAGCCGCTGCATCGCGACGCGAGCCTGGAGGGTTCGCGCATCGCCTTCGGGCGCCCGCTCGAGTGCGTCTATCGCCTCGACGTGCCCGACGTGGTGCTCGCGCTGGATGCGGATTTCCTCGGCGAGGGTCCGGGTCACCTTCGCTATGCACGCGACTTCATCTCGCGCCGCAAGCCCGCGCCCGGCCGCTCCATGTGCCGGCTCTATGCGGTGGAACCGGCGACGACGCTCACCGGCGCGATGGCGGATCACCGCGTGCCGCTCGCGCCACCCGACGTGCTGCGCTGGCTGGGCGAGCTCGACGCGCAGCTGCGAGGCGCGGGAAGCGCCACCCTGCCGCTGGTCGCGGCCGTCGCGCGCGAGCTCAGGGCGCATCGCGGCCGCGCGCTGATCGTCGCGGGTGAAAGCCTTCCGCCGCAAGCGCACGCGCTGGTGCACGCGCTCAATGCCGAGCTCGGCGCGGCGGGAACGAGCCTCACCTGCATCGAGCCCGTGACGGGCGACCTCGATTGCACGCGATCGATTCGCGAGCTGGTGGACGATCTCGACGCCGGAAAGGTCTCCACGCTCATGATCCTCGGTGCGAACCCGGTGTACGACGCGCCCGCCGACCTGAACTTCGCGCGATCGCTCGCGCGCGCGCCGCTCACCCTGCATCATGGCCTGTACGAGGACGAGACGGCCGCGCGATGCACGTGGCACGTTCCCGCCGCGCATCCGCTCGAGGATTGGAGCGATGCGCGCGCGTTCGACGGCACGGAAAGCCTTGTCCAGCCGCTCATCGCGCCGCTTCGCGGCGGAGTGTCGCGCCACGAGGTGCTCGCCCTTCTTGCCGCAACGATGGCCTCGCCGCGCGATCTCGTGCGCGCGCGACTGCAGCGCGACCACGCGAATCCGGCGTTCGAGGACTCCTGGGAGCAGGCGCTGCGCGACGGCCTCATCGCGAAGTCCGCTGCCGCCCCCGTGCAGGCGAGCGCGCGCCGCGTCGACTGGAGGCCCGCGTCGAACGCGGGCCCGCAGGCCTGGAGCGTGCGCCTGCAGCCCGATCCCTCGATTCGCGACGGCGCATGGGCGAACAACGCCTGGCTGCAGGAGCTGCCGAAGCCCGACACGAAACTCACCTGGGACAACGCCGTGCTGATGAGCGTGGGTTCCGCGGCGAGGCTCGGCGTGAAGCAGGAGGATTTCGTGCAGATCGCCACGCCCACCGGCAAGCTCACCGCGCCCGTGTGGCTCCTTCCCGGACATGCCGACGGCTGCGTCACGATCTCGCTCGGCTTCGGACGCACGCGCTGCGGCCACGTCGGCAATGGGGTGGGCGTGGACGCATACGTGTTGCGCGCGGCTTCCGCGCCATGGGTCGTCGGCGACGCGAAGATCCGCAAGGCGCCGGGGCACCACCAGTTCGCCACCACGCAGAACCACGCGCGCATGGAAGGGCGCGAGCCGGTGCGCGCCGTGCTCGCGGCCGAGGTCGAGAAGGGCGCCAGGGTCGAGGACGAGACGCCGCAGGAATCGCTCTATCCGCAATGGACCTATCCGGACTATCGCTGGGGCATGGCGATCGACCTCAACGCCTGCATCGGATGCAACGCGTGCACGATCGCCTGCCAGGCGGAGAACAACATCCCCACCGTCGGCCCCGAGCAGGTGATCCGCGGGCGCGAGATGCACTGGATCCGGGTGGACCGCTACTACGGCGAGTCGGCGGTCGATCCGCGCACCTTCTTCCAGCCCGTGCCGTGCATGCAATGCGAGGACGCGCCGTGCGAGGCGGTGTGCCCCGTGGGCGCCACGGTGCACGACAGCGAAGGCATCAACGTGCAGATCTACAACCGCTGCGTGGGCACGCGCTTCTGCTCGAACAATTGCCCATACAAGGTGCGGCGGTTCAATTTCCTGCACTTCACCGCCGGGCCCGGCGAGCCGCCGCTCGAGGCGCGCAATCCCGAGGTCACGGTGCGCATGCGCGGCGTGATGGAGAAATGCAACTACTGCCTGCAGCGCATCACGCGCGCGCGCATCGAGACCGAGCGCGAGGGGCGGCGCATCGCCGACGGCGAGGTCGTCACCGCCTGCCAGGCGGTATGTCCCACGCGCGCGATCACGTTCGGCGACCTCAACGATCCGAAGAGCGCGGTGAACGCCGCGAAGAAGTCGCCGCTCGACTACGCGCTCCTCGCCGAGCTCAACACGCGGCCGCGCACGAGCTACGGCGCGAAGATCCTCAACCCGAATCCCGACGCCGGGAAGGCGTGACGTGTCGAGCCAGCTCCTCAATCCGCGCTGGGGCTACGCCAGCATCAGCGACAAGATCGCGGACATCGTCCTGCATCGTCCGGTGCACTGGATCTGGGCGCTCGGCTTCATCGTCTCGGGCGCGTTCTCGGCCATGTTCTTCGGGCTCATGGGCTACCTCTTCCTCAAGGGCGTGGGCGTCTGGGGCGTGAACATTCCGGTCGCGTGGGGCTTCGCGATCGGCAACTTCGTGTGGTGGATCGGGATCGGCCACGCGGGAACGTTCATCTCGGCGTTCCTGCTGCTGCTGCGCCAGAAGTGGCGCAATTCCATCAACCGCTTCGCCGAGGCGATGACGCTCTTCGCGGCCGGCATCGCGGGCATCTGGCCGATCCTGCACCTCGGACGCCCGTGGTTCGCGTATTGGCTGCTGCCCTATCCCGACATCATGAAGCTGTGGCCGCAGTGGAGGAGCCCGCTCGTCTGGGACATCTTCGCGATCTCGACCTACCTGCTGGTGTCGCTCCTCTTCTGGTACATGGGATTGATCCCGGACCTCGCGACGCTGCGCGACCGCGCCTCGAGCCGCACGAAGCAGGTGGTCTACGGCCTCTTCGCGCTCGGCTGGCGCGGCGAGGCGCGGCACTGGAAGCGCTTCGAGATCGCGTACCTGCTGGTGGCCGGCCTCGCCGCGCCGCTCGTGATCTCGGTGCACAGCGTGGTCTCGCTCGACTTCGCGATCGGCAACACGCCGGGCTACCACTCGACCATCTTCCCGCCGTACTTCGTCGCCGGGGCGCTCTTCTCCGGCTTCGCCATGGTGCTCGTGCTCGCCATCCCGATGCGCAAGTTCTTCGGGCTCGAGGACTTCATCACCATGCACCACCTGGACAACGCGGCGAAGATCATGCTCGCCACCGAGTTGATCCTCGCCTACGGCTACCTGGCCGAGATCTTCACCGGCTTCTACAGCGGCGACAAGTACGAGATCGCGATCACCGTGAACCGCTTCGTGGGCCCCTACGCGCCGGTGTACTGGACGCTCTTCGCGCTGAACATCTTCATACCGCAGCTGCTCTGGTTCCGGCGCATCCGCCGCTCGCTCCCGGCGCTCTTCATCCTCGGCATCCTCATCAACATCGGCATGTGGATGGAGCGCTTCATGATCGTGGTGTCGAGCCTGAACCGCGACTTCCTGCCCTCGTCGTGGGGCCTGTTCATCCCGACGTGGGTGGACTGGTCGATGCTCGCCGGCTCGATCGGATTCTTCGTGTTCCTGTTCCTGCTCTTCATCCGCGCGCTGCCGGCGATCTCCATCTTCGAGATGCGCGAGATCGCCGCGGAGGAGAGGCAATGAGCGCGCCCTACGGGCTGATGGCGGAGTTCGCGAGCGCCGATGCGCTTCTGGCGGCGGCGAGGCGCGCGCGCGAGGCGGGTTATGCGAGGACCGAGGCCTACTCGCCGTTCCCGATCGAGGGCATGGCCGAGGCGATCGGGTTCGAGAAGACGCGGGTGCCGCTCGCGACGCTGGTCGCAGGCATCGCCGGAGGGGTGGGCGGCTTCTTCCTGCAGTGGTACACCGCGGTGATCGACTACCCGGAGAACATCGGCGGGCGCCCGCTCAACAGCTGGCCCGAGTTCATCCCCGTCACGTTCGAGACGACGGTGCTCTTCGCCGCGTTCGCGGCGGCGATCGCGATGCTCGCCGCGAACGGGTTGCCGCGCCTGCGCCATCCGGTGTTCGAGGTGCGCGAGTTCGACCTCGCCACGCGCAACCGCTTCTTCCTTTGCATCCCGGCGCGCGACCCGCGCTTCGACGCCGCGCCCGTGCGCCGCTTCCTCGAGGCGCTCGAGCCGATGCGGGTGATGGAGGTGCCGGCGTGAGGCGGACTCTGCTCGTTCTCATGGTGGCCGCGACGATGCTCGGCGGATGCGAGAAATGGGCGCGCAACATGTACGACGGCGCCAAGGTGAAGCCGCTGCGGCCGAGCGAGCGCTTCGACAACGGCAACTCCTCGCGGCCGTACGTGGCCGGCGTCGTCGAGTACAACCGCGGCGTGCTGGCGATGACGTCGAGCGGATGGGCGGATCGCGCGCGCGAGGAGCAGCGGCTCGCCGCCGAGCGCGCGAAGTCGATCCCGTACCCGATCACGATGCAGCTCCTCGAGCGCGGCCGGCAGCGCTTCGAGATCTACTGCGCGCCGTGCCACAGCCGGCTGGGCGACGGCGACGGGCGCATCGCGCGCCGCGGGTTCCCGCACCCGCCGTCGTACCACATCGACCGGCTGCGCAACGCTCCCGACCGCCACTTCTACGACGTGATCACCCACGGCTATGGCGTGATGTACCCGTACGCCGATCGCGTGAGCCCCGAGGATCGCTGGGCGATCGTGGCCTATATCCGCGCGCTGCAGCTGAGCCAGGACGCGCCGCGCGAAGCGCTGCCGGCGAGCTTCCCGCGCGCGGGGAATGCGAAATGAGCGAGCTCCTGCGCTCCTACCTCTTCGCGTGGCTCTTCCTCCTCGGGATCTCGCTCGGCTCGTTCGCGAACCTGATGGTGCATTCGCTCACCGGCGGACGATGGGGCGAGCCGGTGCGCCCGGCCTGGATCGCCGCGACTCGCCTGATGCCGCTGGTGGCGATCCTCTTCCTTCCGATCCTTTTCGGCGTCGCGCGCATCTACCCGTGGGTCGCGGAGCCCGGGAAGTACCTCAATCCCGCGTTCTGGATCGGGCGCTCGATCGCGTGGCTCGTGATCTGGGTGGCGCTCTCCGCGGCGTTCCTGCGCGCCGATCGCGCGACGGTCGATCCGGCGGACGGTGGGAGCGCGGGCGCGCGGCGCATCGCCGCGATCGGGCTCATCGTCTACGCGCTCACCGCATCGCTCGCGGCGGTCGACTGGATCGCCTCGCTCACGCCGAAGTGGTACTCGAGCACCTTCGGCCTGGTGGTCGCGACGGGGCAGATGCTCGCCGGCGCCGCCTTCGGCGTGGCGATGGCGGCGTTCTTCGCGTCGCCGGCCGAGGACGAGCCGGCGCGCCTTCGTTTCCACGACCTCGGCAACCTCCTTCTCATGTACGTGCTCACGTGGGCATACCTCGCGTACACGCAGTTCCTCGTCATCTGGTCGGAGAACCTGCCGCACGAGATCCACTGGTACGTGCCGCGGGTGCAGACCGGATGGGCGGGACTGGGCATCTTCCTCATCGCCTTCCATTTCTTCCTGCCGCTCCTGATCCTGCTTTCGCGCGCGGCGAAGCGCGCGCCGGCCTTGCTCGGCGCGATCGCCGTGGGGCTCCTCGTGGCGCACCTCGGCGAAGCGTTCTGGCTCGTGGCTCCGACGTTCCGGCCCGACGGATTTTCGATCGCGTGGACCGACATCGCCGCGATCGCCGTGCTCGGAGCGCTGGGGGGCTGGGCCTGGCGGCGCACGGTTCGCCACGTCGGTGCGGCGCGGGCTCCCGTGGGAGCGACCCATGGCTGAGTCGCGCGACGCGATGGTGCACGAGGCGGCGGCGCTCTCGCTGAAGGGAATCGGCGCGGGCCTGGGCGTCATCGTGGGTGGCATCGCGTTCGCGATCGGCGTGGCCGCGCTCATCGTCTCGCTCGTGCAGGCGCCGGCGAATGCGCCGAACGACGCGAGCCGTCCCGAAATCCGCCCGCCGGTGCAGGAGCTCGCGCCCGAGGACGACATGGCGGCCTTCCGCGCCGCGAAGACGCAGCGCCTCGAAAGCTACGGCATCGACCCGCAGACCGGCCGCGCGCACATTCCGATCGAGCGTGCGATGCGGATGCTGGTCGAGCGCTCGAGCCAATCCGGGGCGAAACCGAAGTGAAACCACGGATGAACCCGGATGAACACGGATCGGTCGAGACGGCCCGTTCGTCGGCGCTGTGGACACGCATGAAAGCCAAGTGTGTTCATCGGTGTTCATCCGGGGTCCTCATCCTGCTTTTGTCCGTCCCCGCTTTCGCACACGGCCCCGATGTTCTGGCGGGTGTCGGCTTCGACCAGCATCCGGGCGCGCAGCTGCCGAAGGACGTCGCGCTGGTGAACGATGCGGGACGCAACATGACCTTTGGGCAGGAGCTCGGCGGGAAGCCCTCGGTGCTCGTGCTCGGCTATCTCGCATGCAAGGACCTTTGTCCGACCACGCTCGCCGGCCTCACGCATGCGCTCGACGCGAGCGGCATGAAGGCCGGGCGCGACTATCGCGGCCTCTTCGTGAGCATCGACCCGCGCGAGAAGGTCGCGATGCTCGCGCGCGAGAAGGGCGAGCGCATCCCGCGCGGCGATCGCGCCGCGTGGACTTTCCTGCGCGGTGAATCGGGGTCCGTCACGAAGATCGCGGACGCGGTGGGCTTCCGCTACCGCTACGAGCCCGGGCGCGACGCGTTCGCGCACGCTGCGGGCTTCGCGGTGGTGACGCCGGCCGGCAAGGTGTCGCGCTATTTCCTCGGCGTCGCCTACGATCCGTCCTCGCTCGCGAGCGCGTTGCGCGATGCGGGCAGGGACACCGTCGCCGCGCCCGCGAGCCCGCTGCTGCTCCTGTGCTATCACTTCGACCCGACCACCGGGCGCTACACGCTGCGCATCCTCGACATCCTGCGCGCGGCGATCGCCGTCTTCTTCGCGGGAATCGCGTTCGTCGCGTGGCGGCGCTGGCGCCGGCCGAAGCGGGAGCCGCGCGCATGAACGCGACCAAGGGCTGGATCCTCCCGGCGGCCTCCGACGTCGCGCACCGGGTGGACCACCTCCTCTTCGCGCTCTTCGTGGTGACCGGAGTCACGGCGATCGCGATCGCGATCGTGATCTTCGTCTTCTGCCTGCGCTATCGCAGGAGCGCCCAGGTCGATCGGTCCAATGCGCCGGCCAACAAGCGCTGGCTCGAGTACACCTGGACGCTCACGCCGCTCGCCATCTTCCTCGCGTTCTTCGCCTGGGGCGCCGTGGTCTACGCCGGCTTCTACGGAAACGCGGCGGGGGCGATGCCGGTGTTCGTCGTGGGCAAGCAGTGGATGTGGAGGCTCGAGCACGCCAACGGACGGCGCGAGATCGACCAGCTGCATCTGCCGCTCGGCCAGAAGGTGCGCCTCGTTTTCGCGACCGAGGACGTGATCCACAGCTTCTACGTGCCGGCGTTCCGCATCAAGCAGGACGCGGTGCCGGGGCGCTATACCGAGCTCACGTTCACGCCGACGCGCCTCGGCACCTACGACCTGCATTGCAGCGAATACTGCGGGACCGACCACGCGCGCATGGGCGGGCAGGTCGTCGTGATGCGCCCGGAGGACTTCGCGCGCTGGCTGGCCGGCGGAGGCACACGCCCGACGATGGCGGCGCGCGGCTTCGAGACGTTCCGGCGCCTCGGATGCAGCGGCTGCCACGACTCGCGCGGGTCGGTGCACGCGCCCGACCTGAACGGCATCTGGCACCGCGTGGTGCATCTCCAGGACGGCCGAACCATCGTGGCCGATGAAGCGTACATCCGGGATTCGATCCTGCTGCCGAAACGCGACGTCGTGGCGGGCTACGAGCCGATCATGCCGAGCTTCGCGGGGCAGGTGAGCGAGGCCGAAATCCTCGACATCATCGCCTACCTCAAGTCCACCACCCCGGAGCCGAGATGAGCGCCATAGCCGCCCCGCTGCCGACGGTCCCGCGCGAGAGCTTCCTCACGCAGGGCTACACCATCGGGTCCTGGCTCGGGACGCGCGACCACAAGCGGATCGCCATCCTCTACGCGATCTCGATCACGCTCTTCTTCTTCCTCGGCGGCACGGCCGCGGCGATCATCCGCCTGGAGCTCATGACGCCCCAGGGCGACGTCGTGAGCGCCGATACCTACAACAAGCTCTTCACGCTCCACGGCGTGGTGATGGTGTGGTTCTTCCTCATCCCCTCGATTCCCGCCACGCTCGGCAACTTCCTCGTGCCGCTCATGATCGGCGCGAAGGAGGTCGCGTTCCCGAAGCTGAACCTCCTCTCCTGGTACATCTACGTGCTGGGCGGCATCTTCACCGTGGCGATGCTGATCGCGGGGGGAGTGGACACCGGCTGGACCTTCTACACGCCGTTCTCCACGATGTTCTCGAACACGCACGTGGTGCTCGCGGCGATGGGCGTGTTCATCGTGGGTTTCTCGTCGATCCTCACCGGGCTCAACTTCATCGTCACGATCCACCGCATGCGCGCGCCGGGCATGACGTGGTTCCGGCTGCCGCTCTTCGTGTGGGCCCTTTACGCGACGAGCCTCATCCTCGTGCTCGCCACGCCCGTGCTCGCGATGACGCTCACGCTGATGGTGATCGAGCGCGTGCTCCACGTCGGCATCTTCGACCCGGCGCTGGGCGGCGATCCGCTGCTCTTCCAGCACCTCTTCTGGTTCTATTCGCACCCGGCGGTCTACATCATGGTGCTGCCGGCGATGGGCGTGGTGAGCGAGCTGATCACCTGCTTCGCGAGGAAGCGCATCTTCGGCTACCGCTTCATGTGCTACGCGATCCTCGGCATCGCCGCGTTCGGCTTCCTCGTGTGGGGGCACCACATGTTCGTGTCGGGGCAGTCGGTGTACGCGGGCATGGTCTTCTCGATGCTCTCGATGATGGTGGCGGTGCCGTCGGCCATCAAGGTGTTCAACTGGACCGCCACGCTCTACAAGGGCTCCATCGTCTTCACCGCGCCGATGCTCTACGCGCTCGGCTTCGTGGGCCTCTTCACCATCGGGGGAATGACCGGCATCTACCTCGCCACGCTCGCCGTCGACGTGCACCTCACCGACACGTACTTCGTGATCGCGCACTTCCACTACATCATGGTCGGCGGCTCGGTGATGGCGTACCTGGGCGGCATCCACTACTGGTGGCCGAAGGTGACGGGGCGGCGCTACAGCGAGGCGTGGGGGAGGGTGGCCGCGCTCATCATCTTCTTCGGCTTCAACCTCACGTTCTTTCCGCAGTACCTGCTGGGCTACCTCGGCATGCCGCGGCGCTATCACGAGTACCCGCCGGACCTGCAGGTGCTGAACGTGCTCTCGTCGGCGGGCGCGTCGATCCTCGCCGTGGGCTACGTGCTGCCGCTGCTCTATCTCGGATGGTCGCTCTTCAAGGGAGCGCCCGCCGGGCCGAACCCGTGGAACGCGCGGGGCCTGGAGTGGGCCACCGACTCGCCGCCGCCGCAGGAGAATTTCCGCGAGGTGCCCACGGTGACGCAGGAGCCCTATGCCTACGACCCGGAGCATCCCGAGCGATGAACGCGCGCGTCGTTCCCGTCGATGTGCCGTGGCGGCGCGAGACCGCCTCCCTCGGGATGTGGGTCTTCCTCGCGACCGAGGTGATGTTCTTCGGCGTGCTGTTCCTCGCGTACCTGCATGCGCGCATCGTCGATCCGCAGGGCTTCGCCGCGGCGAGCCGCCTCACCCACGAGTGGCTCGGCACGATCAACACCGGCGTGCTCCTCACCAGCAGCCTCACCATGGCGCTCGCCGTGAGGAACGGCTGGGCGGGGCATCGCCGCCTCGTGATCCGCCTGCTGTGGGCCACCGCCGTGCTGGGGCTCGCGTTCATCGTCATCAAGGGCATCGAGTACGGCCTCGAATGGCGCGATGGGCTCGTGCCGGTGCTGAACTTCACCTATTCCGGCGCGCACCGGCGCGCCGTGGAGACGTTCTTCTTTCTCTATTTCCTCATGACCGGCGTGCACGCGATCCACCTCACGATCGGCGTGATCCTCGTCGCCTGGCTCGCGATCCGCGACCGCGATCCGGCGCGCCCGGTGCGCAGGCGCGAGAGCGCCGAGTGCATCGGCCTCTACTGGCATTTCGTGGACAGCATCTGGATCGTCCTCTACCCGCTCATCTACCTCGTGGACCTGTACCGATGAACTCGCCCCCGCCTATCCGGGTCTACCTGTTCACGTGGCTCGCGCTGATCGGGCTGCTCGCCGCGACGTTCACGCTGGCCCATTTCCGGCTCGGGGCCTTCAACACGGCCGTGGGGCTCGCCATCGCCGCGGCGAAGGTGGCGCTGGTGGGCCTGTTCTTCATGCACCTGCGCCGCGCGACCGCGCTCATCGCGATCTTCGCGGTCGCGACGCTCTTCTGGCTCTCGATCCTGTTCGGCCTGAGCGGAACGGATTATGCGACGCGCCGCATCACGACGGCGCCGTGGACCACGCCGGACGGTCATTGAGAAATCGACAAGGAGCATTCCCATGGCGAAGCGACGGATCGTGGTGGTGAGCGGCGCCTCCGCGGGCATCGGCCGCGCGACGGCGCGCCGCTTCGCGCAGGCCGGCTGGAGCGTCGCCGTGCTCGCGCGCGGCACCGACGGCCTCGAGGGGGCCGTGCGCGAGATCGAGGGCTGCGGTGCACGGGCGATGGCGATCCCCCTCGACGTCGCGGACGAAGCGGCGGTGGAGGCGGCGGCCGAGCGCGTCGAGCGCGAATGGGGGCCGATCGACGTCTGGATCAACAATGCGATGGTCACGGCATACTGCGAGTTCATGGACATGGCATCGCAGGACTTCCGGCGCGCGACCGAGGTGACCTACTTCGGCTCGGTATGGGGCACGCGGGCGGCACTGAAGCGCATGCTCCCGCGCGACCGCGGCACCATCGTGCAGGTGGGGAGCGCGCTCGCCTATCGCTCGATCCCGCTGCAGAGCGCCTACTGCGGCGCGAAGAGCGCGCTGCGCGGCTTCATCGATTCGCTGCGCTCGGAGCTGCTGCATCGCAAGAGCAAGGTGAAGCTCACGATGGTGCAGCTCTCCGCCTTCAACACGCCGCAATTCGACTGGGGCAAGACCTGCATCCCGAAGCAGCCGCAGCCGGTGCCGCCGATCTTCCAGCCGGAAGTGGCCGCGCAAGGCATCTACCACGCCGCGATCCACCCGAGGCGCGAGCTGTGGGTGGGCTGGCCCGCGGTGAAGGCGATCCTCGCGCAGAAGCTCATCCCCGGCATCCTCGACCGCATCCTCGCGAAGCAGGGCTACGACGGGCAGCACACGGACGAGCCGCTCCCGCCCGGGCGCCGCGACAACCTCTACGAGCCGGTGCCGGGCGACCACGGCGCGCACGGCCGCTTCGATGCGCGCTCGAAGCCCTACAGCGTGCAGCTCTGGCTCGACACGAACCGCACGCTGCTCCTCGGGGCGGCGGCGCTCCTCGCCGGGCTCGGTGGCGGCATGGCGCTGCGCAGGAGGCTCAAGTGAAGGCGGTCGGCCGGATATTGTGGGCGATCGCGGAGGGCTACATCCCGCCGGGCGGCGCGCAGGGCTCGCGCGCGCTGGAAAGCCACGAGACCGCGTGCATGCTCAATTCCGGCGATGCCGACGCGCACGTGAAGATCATCATCTTCTTCAAGGATCGCGAGCCGGCGGGCCCCTACGAGGTCACGGTTCCCGCGCGCCGGACGCTCCACCTGCGCTTCAACGACCTCGAGAAGCCCGAGCCCGTGCCGCGCGGCACCGACTACGCGAGCGTGATCGAGTCGGACGTGCCGATCGTCGTTCAGCACACGCGCCTGGACTCGCGGCAGGCGGCGCTGGCACTTCTCACCAC
>Ga0157370_10001451_pt1 | contig 29348 bp, 24 predicted proteins | sample C35metaG_FD_113463 | JGI IMG/M metagenome (GOLD analysis project Ga0157370, IMG submission 113463) | Corn rhizosphere microbial communities from Kellogg Biological Station, Michigan, USA - C3-5 metaG | ecosystem: Host-associated > Plants > Roots > Rhizosphere > Soil | place: USA: Michigan...
CCGGCATGGCCCTCATCCTCGGCGTCGACCGCTTCATGAGCCAGGGACGAAGCCTCACCAACTTCATCGGTAACGCCGTCGCCACCATCGTCGTCGCACGATGGGAAAACGCCCTCGATAAGGCAAAGCTCGATGCCGCACTCAAAAGCTAGGGGATCGATATTCGCCGCCGCGCTGCTCGGAGCGCTCAGCCCGGCCGCGCCGGCGCAAGCCGCGCCGGATCCGCTGCCTTTGGTCAATATATTCATGGGCAGCACGCATAACGGCGCTACCGTGCCTGGCGCGTCGGTACCGTTCGGCTTCGTCAACCTCAGCCCGGATACGACCAACGGCTCCACTAATGGCTATGATGCACGCTCGGCCGTCACCGGCCTGAGCTTCTCGCATGAGAGCGGCACGGGCGGGCATAGCAAATATGGCAACTTCCGCGTGCTGCCCACGATCGGGACGCTCGATCCGCGCAATGCCGCGCTGCCGCGCCTGAAGGAATCGGGCACGCCCGGTTTCTATCAGGCGACGCTGGACGATGGCGGCCAGCCGATCGCGATCGAGGCTGGCGCGACCCGGCTGGGCGGGATCGTCCGCGTCACGTTCCCGCGCGGGACCGACGGCAACCTCCTGCTCGACGCCACATCCTCGGTGCAGCTGATGGGCAGCGGACCCAAGGCAACCGCCGCCCATGTCGAGTGGACCGATCTGCGGAGCTTCCAGGGCTGGGGCAGCTTCATCGGAGGTTGGAATCCGGCGCCGATCACGCTCTATTTTGCCGCACAGATCGATCGGCCCGCCAAGGCCTGGGGCAGTTTCGAGGCCGACGACAGGACGCTTCGGCTTCATCCCGGCACCGAAGGCGCCACGGGCGGCGACCAGCGTGAGGACGCAAGCCGACAATTGGGCGCCTATGCGCGCTTCGACACCGCGCAATCGGATACCGTTGAGCTCAAGCTGGCGCTGTCCTTCGTCAGCGTGGATCAGGCACGCCGCAATCTCGATCGCGAGCTTCCGGGGTGGGGTATCCAGGCGACCCGCGCCGAGGCGGAGCGGCAATGGCGCGACGTACTCGATCGCATCCATATCGAAGGCGGCAGCGACGCCGAGCGCCGCACGTTCATGAGCGCGCTCTATCGCAGCCACACGATGCCGCACGATCTGACCGGAGAGAATATCTGGTGGGCGTCGGACGCGCCGCATTACGAAGATTATTATACTTTGTGGGACACGTTCCGCACGCTTCACCCGCTGCTGACCTTGATCCAGCCCGATCGCCAGCGTGCCATGCTCAACTCGCTGCTGGAAACCTATCGCCATACCGGATGGCTGCCCGACGCGCGCATCGCCGGCAGCAACGGATCGACCCAGGGCGGGTCGAACGGCGATGTGCTGGTCGCGGATGCGGTGGTCAAGCAGCTGGGCGGCTTCGACCGCAAGCTCGCGCTCGAGGCGATCCGCAAGGATGGCGAGGTGGATTCGCCTGACCCCGACCATGTCGGCCGCGCGCTCAGCGCCTATGTCCCGCTCGGATATATGCCGGTCGATCAGACGCGCTCCGCCTCGCGCACGCTGGAATATGCCTATGACGATTTCGCGATCGCCGAGGTCGCGCAGGCCGAAGGCGAGCCCGCCCTGGCGCAGACCTTCCTCAAGCGCTCCGCCAATTGGCGCAACCTGTGGGATGCGAAGCTCGGCTGCATCCGTCCGCGTTATCGCGATGGCGGCTGGATGGCCTATTTCGACTGCAATCACCTTTATCCGGACAACCGCACCGCCTGGTGGGACGCCCCCTTCTATGAAGGGTCGAGCGCGCAATATTCGACTTACGTACCGCACGATGTGCGCGGGCTGATCGACGCGGTCGGCGGCGACACGGCTTTCACCGCGTGGCTGGACCGCCTGTTCGACGGCGGTGGCTATAATCACAGTAACGAGCCCGATTTCCTCGCGCCCTATCTCTATATCCACGCCGGCCGGCCCGATCGCACCGCCGAGCGCGTGCGCGCCATCCTGGCCAAGGATTATCGTCCCACCTCCGACGGCCTGCCCGGCAATGACGATGCCGGCGCGATGTCGTCCTGGTATGTATGGAGCGCGATCGGGCTGTTCCCCAATGCGGGTCAGCCATTCTATTATATCGGCTCCCCGATCTTCACGCGCAGCACGATCCTGCTGGAAAGCGGGCGCAGCTTCACGGTCAACGCGCCTGCCGCGTCCGCCGCCAAGCTCTACGTCGTCGGCGCGCGCCTGAACGGCAGGCCGATCGATCGCGCCTGGCTGACGCATGACGAGATCGTGCACGGCGGCGTGCTCGACCTCGACATGGCCGCGCATCCGGGACACTGGGCGACGCGTTTCACGCCACCGCCCAATCCCTTCGTCAAAGGCTAAGCGGAAACCCGCGCGCCCGCGAGCAGGGCGTCGGCGACGACGCGCAGCGGCTCCGCGTCGACATCGCTTTCGCCCGCTGCGATCAGTTCGGCGAAGCGCGCATAGAGGCCCGGATATTCGCCGCGTTGCGCCTGCTGCTCAGGCCCGTCATTGACGCGCAGCACCGCACCGCCCTTCGACAGCGCGATTCGCGTGCCGGCCTTGGTGGTAAGGTCGATCGTCCATTGTTCGGTACCGCGGTAGCGCCATTCGAAGCGCGCACCGATACCTTCCTCGACACCGCCGGTAGCCAGCTTGAGCACCACGCCCTCCGGCTGATGGCCGCGCTTTTCCATGCGCAGATCGGACTTCCGGACCAATAGGGGATCGGCGCAAAGCAGGGTCGCGATCGAGAGCGCGTTGATGCCAGGATCGAACACGCCGAAGCCGCCGCGTTCCCAGATCCACTCCTGGCCGGGATGCCATTTGTCGACATCCTCGAGCCACTGGATATCCATCGTCGCGATGCCCTCGGCGCGCGTGATCGCGGCCGCGGTTTCGACCGTATCATTGAAGCGCGAATGCCAGGTCGCGAACAACGTCCGCTTTCCAGCCCGGGCCTGGCTTGCAAGGTCCGCCACTTCGCCAAGCGTCAGACAGGGCGGCTTTTCCATCATCACATGGAGTCCGGCGGAGAGGCAGGTTTGCGTGATCGCGTGGCGCGGCCCCGGCGGGGTGCAGATCGCGACCGCGTCGAGCTCCACGCCATTCAGCATCTCTTGCGGGCTGTGGAACGTCGGAACACCCAGATCGGGGTGCGCATGACGCGAGGCGATGGCGGCGAGCCTGAAGGCGGGATTGCCCGCGATCGCGGGGACATGCTGATCCTCGGCGATCTTGCCATAGCCGATGATTCCGATCCGTATTTCAGCCACGCTGCTTTTCCCTCACTGCTTTCACGAAATCCCGCGCCTGCTGTCCGACCTGCGCCGCGTTCTGGCCGGGCTTATAGAGCGCCGAGCCAAGACCGAAACCGTCCGCGCCGGCCTCGAACCAGGGACCGACCGCATCGGGTTTGACTCCGCCCACGATCAGCAGCGGCACGTCCTTGGGCAGCACCGCGCGCTGGGCGCGCACCAACGCGGGCGTCGCGGCTTCGGCCGGGAACAGCTTGAGCGCGGTTGCGCCCGCCTTGAGCGCGAGAAAAGCCTCGCTCGGCGTGAAATAGCCGGGCGCGGATACCAGGCCCTCCGCCGCGGTCGCCGCGATCACGTCATAATCGGTCGAAGGCGAGACGATGATGCGCCCGCCAGCGCGTGCGACCTGGCCGACCTGCTCGACCGTCAGCACCGTGCCCGCACCGATCAGCGCGCTATCACCGAAACGCCTGGCCAACGCCGCGATGCTTACGAGCGGATCGGGCGAATTGAGCGGCACCTCGATGATCCCGATGCCCGCATCCACCAGCGCTTCACCGATCGCGACCACCTCATCGGGCTTCACACCCCGCAGGATCGCAACCAGCGGGCAGCGGCCCAGATGGTCGCGGAACAATTGCAGCGCCGTCATCGAAGTCTCTCTGCTATGATTGCCATGCCGGCCAGGAAAGCGCGTTCGCCGTCCACCTCCTGATGGGTGTAGCCCGCTTCGTCCAGCGCCGCGCCATAAAGCCGCGTGAGCGCGGGGTCGCCGATCAGGCCGACCGGTCCGCTTGGCGCGCGATGGAGGCCGATCCCGAGATCCGCGCCGAGCAACAGTCCGCTGACGTAAGAGGCGGCATCCGCCGGATCCAGCCGGTCGAGCAGGATGCTTGCGCGCGTCCCGAACAGATCGGAGAGCAAGGCGCCGTCGTCCAGCCCGCGCCGCACCCCGTCGCGAAAGGCTTCCCCGTCCACAACCTCGCAAGAAAGTTGCGGGGCGAGCAGGGAATGGTTGCGCATCAGTGCGAACATCTCGCCCGCCATGACCGTACGGAAGTCGATCAGCGCGCCGTCGACTATCCGCGCCCATTTGGTATGCGTGCCCGGCAGGCAAAGCAGCGCATCCGGCGCGACCAGCCCCGCGGCAACCGCGCCGAACAGCTGGACTTCCTCCCCCCGCATCACGTCCGCGCGCTGGGCATCGACGCACGCGCCGGGGACAATCGCGGTCTGGCGGGGTTCGACCCAGAGCAGGGATTCGCGGAGCGTTTCGAACGTGACCGGGCAGCGCACATAGGGTGCTTCGACCCAGCCCCGGCTCGACCCGATCATCCCTGCGAGCAGGAATGGCACATTGCCGAATCGCTCGCGGAGCCGCGCCATTTCGTTCGGGAAACCGCCGGGCGGGACCGCGGTCACGCCCAGCGCATCCGCCTCGCGATGTACTACCGCGCCCTGTGCGTCGAGCAGGAAGATGCGACGATTGGTCGTCCCCCAATCGATCGTGACCAACCCTTCTCCCCGCATCGCCACTCCTACCAACAATTATCATATGAATTAGGCTGCAATCCGGTTAGTCGCATGCGCAACCGGAAGCAATCGGAGAGCAGGCTTGAAGGTCCGCCATCGATACGTTTTTGCTCCGCCGCTTCGCCGCTCGTTCCCCCTCGCGAAAACGGGTGGGCCGGTCGCGGGGAACGGGGTTGCCACCGAACCGCGATCCGGCTTTGCACAAACGGCGGCCAGCCAAGCGGTAAGGAATTGCCCCGCGCGTGAAATGTCCTACAAATGGGCAAAACGCCAGCGGGAGAGAAAAATGCGCAAGTGGAGATTGATCATGACCTTGTTGGCCGCGGCGAGTGCCGGCGGCGTTTCCGCGGCGGACGTCTCGCGCGCCTCGTTCGGCAAGGCGGATGGCCAAGAGGTCGAGGCGATCACGCTCAGCAACAAGGCGGGCACCAAGGCTGAGATCATCTCCTACGGCGCCGCGCTCCAGTCGCTCAAGCTGGCGGATCGGCACGGCCATTTCGACGATGTGATCGTCGCGCCGGCCAGGCTCGAGGCGCTGATCGCCAAGCCGCAATTCATGGGCGCAACCGTCGGCCGCGTCGCCAACCGCATCGCCAAGGGCCAGTTCACGCTCGACGGCAAGCAATATCAGGTGCCGATCAATGACGGCGTCAATTCGCTCCATGGCGGGCCCAAGGGCTTCGACAAGGCGGTGTGGGAAGTGGTCTCGGTCGCGAAGGGCCCGGCCGCGAGCGTGACGCTCCGCCATGTCAGCCCGGATGGCGACATGGGCTATCCGGGCACGCTGACGGTGACCGCGACCTATTCGCTCGACGAAAGCAACCAGCTCACGATCGACTATAAGGCGACGACCGACAAGCCGACCGTGGTCAACCTGTCGAACCACGCTTACTGGAATCTGGCGGGCGAAGGATCATCGCGCGGCGCGATGGGCCAGCTGCTCACCATTCCGGCGGAGCATTTCACCCCGATCGATTCGGGCCTGATCCCGACCGGCGAATTCCGTCCCGTCGCGGGAACGGTGTTCGATTTCCGCAAGGCCACCGCGATCGGCGCACGCGTGCGCGACGCGGACGAACAGATCGTGTTCGGCAAGGGTTATGACCATAATTGGGTGGTGGCGCGGACCTTGTCGCCGACCCCGCGCCTGCTCGCGCGGGTCGAGGATCCGGTCAGCGGCCGCGTGATGGAGATGCTGTCCAACCAGCCCGGCATCCAATTCTATTCGGGCAATTTCCTGGACGGCACCACGATCGGCAAGGGCGGCCATCTCTATCGCCAGGGCGACGCGATCGTGCTCGAGCCGCAGGGCTTCCCCGACACGGTCAATCATCCCGCATTCGGATCGGCGCGGCTCGACCCCGGCCAGACCTATCACAATGTGATCGTGCTGCGCTTCTCGGTCGCGGCGCATTGAGACGATGCCCTCTCTCCCATCGGGGGAGAGGGCAAACCCCGTGGCGCGCTAGCGCGCGTCGACCGCGGTGTGGATGAAGTGCATGACCTCGCCGATGATCGTCGCCATCGCCGCACGCGCGGCGGCCGGATCGCCCGTCTGGATCGCGGTGAAGACCGCGCGGTGCGCGGCCACATCGGCGGCGCGCCCCTTGAAGCGGTTGGTGAAGCGGATCGAGGTGTGCAGCGCGGTCGCGACCATGTCGCGGAACTGCAGGAAGAAGGGGTTGGCGGACGCCTCCAGCACGGCAATGTGGAAGGCGATGTCCGCCTCCAGCGTATCGTCCTCGTTGCGCTCGGCGGCTTCCATCCGCTGCAGGCCCGCCTCGATCGCGTCATAGGCCGGCCCCGGGCCGGCCTGCGCCGCCAGCGCCGCCGCCTGCGGTTCGATCGCCGTGCGCAGTTCGTTGAAGTGGCGCAGCAGATCGAGCGAGAATTTGCGCTCGAGCAGCCAGCGCAGCACGTCGGGATCGAAGAAACTCCAGGCTGCCGGCGGCTGCACGGTGGTGCCCGCGCGCGGCTTGGCCTTGAGCAGTCCCTTGGCGGTCAGCATCTTCACCGCCTCGCGCGTGACCGTGCGGCTGACATTGTAGCGCGCGGTCAGCTCGTCCTCGGTCGGAAAGCGCTCATTGTCGTAACGGCCGGTCACGATCGCACGCCCGAGCTGATCGAGCATGCCGAAGGTGAGGTTGCGGCTGCCCCCCTTCGCGTCCTTCGCCGTCTTACCGTTCGTGCCCGCCACGCGTTCGTCCTACCACCAGGTTGCGTATAAGGCGATCAGGATGAGGATCACCGCGACCGCGCCGGCATTGAAGCCTGCGCGCGTGGCGTATGCAACATCTCCGGTCTCGATCGTATCCGTTCCGGGTTTTTGCGTCGTGACCAGCGAGATCAGGATCGCAAGTGCTGCCGAGATCAGGAACACCACGCCCATCCGGTTCATGAACGGCAGGCTCGCCCAGACGATCTTGAACAGCCAGGACAGCACGACCGAACCCACCGCCGCCGCGATTGCGCCGGCTTCGTTGGCTCGTTTCCAGAACAGGCCGAGCAGGAAGATCACCGTGATGCCCGGCGTGAAGAAGCCTGTGAATTCCTGGATGAACTGGAACGCCTGATCGGACTTTCCGAGCAAGGGCCGCGCGACGATGATCGCGATGATGATCGCCACGATCGCCGCAATCCGGCCGACCAGAACGAGATGCCGCTCACGGCCACCATGCCCGCCGGTCTTGTCCTCGACATCTGAGGATTTGCCCGTGAACTTGGCATAGATGTCGAGCGTGAAGATGGTCGCGATCGAGTTGATCTTGGAGGCGGTCGACGCGATGATCGCCGCGATCAGGGCCGCGAACACCAGGCCGAGCAGCCCGGTCGGCAGCAATCGCATCATCGACGGATAGGCTTCGTCCGGCTTGGGCAGGCCTGGCGCGATCAGCACCGCGGCGATGCCGGGAACGACGATGATCAGCGGCATGATCAGCTTGAGGAAGGCTGCAAACAGCACGCCGCGCTGTGCCTCGTCGATGCTCTTCGCCGCCAGCGCGCGCTGAATGATATACTGGTTGAAGCCCCAATAGCTCAGGTTGGCGATCCACATGCCGCCGATCAGCACCGACAGGCCGGGCAGCTCCATATAATGCGGGTCGCCCTTCTGCAGGATCATGTGAAAATGGTTGGGAATGGCGGTGGTGAGCTTGTGCCAGCCGGCCAGCACGCCCGCACCGTCACCGAGCTTGCCCAGCGTCAGCACGACGATGATCAGGCCGCCCAGCACGAGCAGGGTCACCTGAACAATATCGGTCAGCGCGACCGCCTTCAGCCCGCCGCGGATCTGATAGAGAAGCGCGAAGGTGCCGAGCGCGATCAAGGCGATCGTCTGGTCGACGCCCGCGACCTTGGTCACCGCAATCGAGCCCAGCCAGATGATCGAGGTCAGGTTCACGAACACGTAGAGCGCAAGCCAGAACAGCGCCATGATCGTACGGATCGACTTGCCGTAGCGCCGCTCCAGGAACTGCGGCATCGTGTAGATCTCGTTGCGCAAGAAGATCGGCAGGAAGAATTTGCCGACCAGCAGCAGGGTTGCCGCCGCCATCCATTCGTAGGATGCGATGGCGAGGCCGATCGCATAGCCCGATCCCGCCATGCCCACGATCTGTTCGGCGGAGATATTGGCCGCGATCAGCGAGGCGCCGATCGCCCACCACGGCAGATTCTTGGAGGCGAGGAAATAGTCGGTCGTGTTCTTGGGCGCCGAACCCGCTTTGTCGCGCGAGACCCACTGGGCCAACCCGAAGATCGCTACCGCGTAAAGAATGACGACGACGATATCGATCGTGCCCATCTGCATATGCAAACCCCTCCTCGCCGCACCGCTTTCCCAGCGGGTCGGTTATGCGGGCAATTTATATGATAAATCCGCCGTGTCGAGGGAAATACTGACTCCCTTCATCATTGCGAGGAGCGTAGCGACGAAGCAATCCAGTCCACCGCGGGCCGCGGCTGGACTGCTTCGCTCCGCTCGCGATGACGAATTTGAAAACCTGGCTGCTTAAAGCTTCGGGAATTTCATCCCGCCAGTCGCGGGCGGAAGCCCCGGCTCGATATCGGCGGCGTCGAAGCGGCGCCAGCCATTGGGGCCCAAACGCTCGATCGGCTGGAAGCGGACCTTGTACTGCATCCGCGCCGAGCCCTTCACCCAATAGCCGAGATAGACGAAAGGCAGACGCGCCGCGCGCGCGCGCTGGATATGGTCGAGGATGATGTACGTGCCGAGACCCGGACGCGTATCCAGATCGGGATCGAAGAAGCTGTAGACCATCGACAGCCCATCCGACTGCTGATCGGTCAGGCAGGCGCCGACGAGCTTGCCCGGCCGTCCGTTGGCCGACGGCTCGCGATATTCGACGATGAAGGTGGTGACCGGGGTCTGCTCGACCATGTCGGCGAAATCGAGTTCGTCCATCTCGGCCATGCCGCCGCCGGGATGGCGCGCGGAGAGATAGCGGCGGAGCAATTGGAATTGCTCATCGGTCGTCCAGGGTTCGCACGCATTGACCACCAGATCGGCGTTGCGCTTGATCAGCTTGCGCTGGGTCCCGTTAGGCTTGAACTCATTCGCGACCACGCGGACCGAGACGCAGGCCTGGCAATCGGTGCAACTCGGCCGATAGGCAACGCCCTGACTCCGCCGGAAGCCGATCCGGCCGAGCGCCTCGTTAAGCTCGGCGGCATGGCTGCCCGACAATTCGGTGAAGACCTTGCGTTCGGTACGGCCCGGCAGATAGGGGCAGGGCGCAGGCGAGGTTACGAAGAACCTCGGAAATTTGAACTGCGCGCTCACGCTTGTGCGTACCCTTTGCCTAATCGCCCCGACGGGAACGACTATGCCTCTTGTAGGGTGCAATGAAAAGGCGATTCACCATCTTTGATGGTTAAGCACCGTCTCAGATCATCGAATAATCGTTACGCTATTCGGTAATATTTGTGTTGGGCGACGCCGACAGAAGGCCAGGCGCCGCCCAACAAACTATGCCAATTCGACCAGGCTTACTTCATAGCCTTCTTGCTCCAGCGCCGCCATCAGGCCGGCGAGATGCGCCGCGTCGCGCGTCTCGCATTCGATGTCGGTGATCAAGCCCTTGGCCGGCAGCGTCGAGAAGACGCGCTGGTGGTAGACCTCGATGATGTTGACCTGCTCCTGATCGAAGATGCGCGCGACATGATAGAGCGCACCCGGCCGGTCCTGCAGCTTGATGCGCAGCCGGGCAAGCCGGCCCGAACGGGCAAGGTCGCGCAACAGCACGTTGGCGAGCAGGCGCGTGTCGATATTGCCGCCGCACAGCACGATCCCGACCGTCTTGCCCTTGAACCGATCGGGGTTGGCAAGCAGAGCCGCGAAACCGGCGGCACCCGCGCCTTCGACAACAGTCTTCTCGATCTGCAGCAGCAGCGACACCGCCTGCTCGAGATGGCGCTCGCTCACCAGCATGATGTCGTCGACCGTTTGGGCGACGATATCCGCGGTGATCGAACCCGGTTCCTTGACCGCGATACCCTCGGCAAGCGTATCGCCATGGCAGGGCAGGCTCTCGCCCTTCATGCGGTTGTACATCGACGGATAGAGCTCGGCCTGAACGCCGATCACCTCGATCCCGCCCTTCGCCTTGGCGACGGTGGCGCAGCCCGAGATCAGGCCGCCGCCGCCGATCGGCACGATCAACGTGTCGATGTCGGGCGCGGCGTCGAGCATTTCGAGCGCAACCGTGCCCTGGCCTGCAATCACCTGCGGATCGTTGAAGGGATGGACGATGGTCAGCCCCTTCTCGGCCGCCATTTCATAGGCAAAGGCCAGCGATTCATCGAACTTCTCGCCATGCAGGACGACGGTGGCGCCATGCCCCTGGGTCTGGCTGACCTTCACGTTGGGCGTGGTGCGCGGCATCACGATCGTGACCGGGATGCCCAGCCGCGCGCCATGATAGGCCAGGCCCTGCGCGTGATTGCCGGCCGAAGCCGCGATCACGCCGCGCTCCCGTGCGCCTTGATCCAGTTGCAGCAATTTGTTGAGCGCGCCGCGTTCCTTGTAGGCGGCGGTGAATTGAAGGTTTTCGAACTTGAGATAGACGGTCGCCCCGGTGAGCTGACCGAGCGTGCGGCTAATCAAAGTCGGCGTCATCACGATCGACGACATAATCCGGCCATGCGCGGCCTGGACGTCGTCGATGGAGACGGGCAGCGCAGAGGCTGCGGCGGACTTTTGCAAAGTAGCCATAACCATTCCGCCCTAGGCTCCTGTTTGCGCTTTTTGAACCCCGCTGACTCTGGCGCCCCGACAAGCGTGGCTTTAAGGCATCGCATGCCCTCCGTTCACCCTGAGCTTGTCGAAGGGCAGCCCTTCTTCCAGCCAAGAGAAAGACAGGGCTTCGACAAGCTCGGCCCGAACGGTAGGGACGGACCGCTTCTCTTCTAGGACGCACATGGCAAAGGTCAGCTTCATCGGACTGGGCGTGATGGGTGCGCCGATGGCGGGGCATCTCGCTACCGCCGGGCACGACGTCACTGTCTTCAATCGCAATCCCGCCAAGGCCGAGGCCTGGGTGGGCAAATATAAGGGCAAGACCGCCCCGACTCCGGCCGCGGCGGCCGAAGGCGCGGATGCGGTCTTCACCTGCGTCGGTGCGGATCACGACCTGGAAGAGGTGATGCTCGGGCCGAACGGTGCCTTTGCGGCGATGCGCGCGGGCGCGCTGTTCGTCGATCACACCACGGTGTCCGCACACATCGCGCGCCGGCTGGCCGAGGAGGGCGCGGGAAAGGGCCTGCTCGTCGTCGACGCGCCGGTTTCGGGCGGCCAGGCGGGAGCCGAGAATGGCAAGCTCGCGATCATGTGCGGCGGGACCGCGCAGGCCTTCGCCGCCGCCGAGCCTTTGATGCAGGCTTATGCCGCGCGCATCGTCCATGTCGGCGATGCAGGGGCCGGCCAGACCACCAAGATGTGCAACCAGATCGCGATCGCGGGCGTGATCCAGGGCGTGGCCGAATCGCTCCGCTTCGCGCAGGCCTCCGGCCTCGACACCGACAAGGTGTTCGAGGCGATCTCGGCGGGCGCGGCGGGCAGCTGGCAGATGCAGAATCGCTGGGCGACGATGGCCAAGGACGAATTCGACTTCGGTTTCGCGGTAAACTGGATGCGCAAGGATCTGGGCCTCGCGCTGGAGGAAGCGCGCAGCAACGGCGCAACGCTTCCGCTCTCGGCTTTGGTCGACCAATTCTATGCGGAGGTGCAGCAAATGGGTGGCGGCCGCCAGGACACGTCCTCGATCATCCAGAGGCTTGGCCGGTGAAGGCCACCTTTCTTCTCCCCTCCCGCTTGCGGGAGGGGCTGGGGGTGGGCCCCGTCGCCTCGATGATCGTACACAACCGCAGGGTTGGACTGCCCACCCCAACCCCTCCCGCAAGCGGGAGGGGCTTTTTATGCCTCACGCTCGCGGCATTTGTCCTCGCAACACCCGCGCAGGCCCGGAAGCAGCCTCCGCCACCACCGCCCGAAGTGCCGATCACGCCCGAGGGGCTGATCGACGACATCAACGGCTACACGATGAATGGCGACGGCCAGCTCGAACATTTCAGCGGGCTGCTGATCGGCAAGGACGGCCGGGTCGCGAAGCTGCTGCACGACGGCGACACGCGCCCCGAGCGGCCGGCTTTCCGGCTCGACGGCCAGCACCGAACGTTGCTGCCCGGGCTGATCGACGCGCATGGCCATGTCTCGGGTCTCGGCTTCCAGGCGCTCAGCCTCGATCTCACCGGGACGAACAGCCTGGCCGAGGCACAGCACGCCCTCCAGCGCTATGTCGCCGAGCATGAGACCCCGGCCTGGATCCGCGGCGGCGGCTGGAACCAGGAGAAATGGAAGCTCGGCCGCTTCCCGACCGCAGCGGACCTCGATCCCTTCACCGGCGACCGGCCCGTCATCCTCGAGCGCGTCGACGGCCATGCGGTGCTCGCCAACACCGCCGCCCTCAAGGCGGCGGGTATCACGGCGCGCACCCCCGATCCCGCCGGTGGCCGGATCGAACACGACGCCAAGGGTAATCCGACCGGTTTGTTCATCGATGCCGCACGGCATCTCGTCGAAAGGGCCGCGCCCGCGCCATTGCCGCGCGAACGCGACGCGGCGATGGCCAAGGCGCAGGAGATATTGATTGCCGACGGCATCACCGCGACCTGCGACATGGGCACCAGCGTCGACGATTGGGAATCCTTGCGCCGGCTGGGTGACGCGGATCGCCTGCGCGTGCGCATCACCTCGTACGGGCTCGGTGTCGATGCCACGCTGACGATCGCGGGGTCACAGCCGACCGGCTGGCTCTATGGCGGGCGGCTGCGCATGGTCGGGGTCAAATTGTTCGCCGACGGCGCGCTCGGGTCGCGTGGGGCCTGGCTCAAACAGCCTTATAGCGACATGCCGTCGACACGCGGGCTGCAGTTCATGGACGATGCCAAGCTCAAGAATCTGATGAGCCGCGCGGCGATGGACGGCTTCCAGGTCGCGGTCCATGCGATCGGCGATGCCGCCAACGCGCAAGTGTTGGATTCGATCGAGGAGCTGGCGCAGACCTATACCGGCGATCGCCGCTGGCGGATCGAACATGCCCAGATCGTCGACGTCGCCGATCTGCCGCGGTTCGCGAAATATGGCACGGTCGCCTCGATGCAGCCGACCCACGCCACGTCGGACCATATGATGGCGGTCAAGCGGCTCGGTCCCGAGCGGCTGAAAGGGGCTTATGCCGAAAAGACGATGCTCGACGAGCATGTCCCGCTCGCCTTCGGATCGGATTATCCGGTCGAGGATCCCAATCCCTTCCCCGGCATGGCGGCCGCGATCACGCGGGAGGATGCGGCAGGCGATCCGCCGGGTGGCTTCCTGCCCGATCAGAAGATCAGCCTGACCCAGGCCTTTGCCGCCTTCACCACCGGCGCGGCCTATGCCGCCAAGGCCGAGGACCGGGTCGGCAGCCTGACGCCTGGCCATTATGCGGATTTCGTCCTGCTCGATCGCGATCCCTTCCAGGTCGACAGCAAATCCCTGCGCGATACCAAGGTGCTGGAGACCTGGATCGGCGGCGCGCGGGTGTGGGTGCGCAAGAATGAGGCTGGCTCGGCGGCCGCAGGACCACATCAAACCGAAGGCTAAACCGCTGGAAAGTCCAAGCTCAAACTTTTTCTACCGGTCGGTATAGAATCTTCCGATTGGGGTATCACATTTCTTCACCATCTTCCCGAAGCAACCCTTCAGGGAGATGACAATGACCGACCTTACCAACAAGATTGCGCTCGTCACGGGCGCCTCGCGCGGCATCGGCCGCGCCGCCGCCGCACGCCTTGCCGAAGCCGGCGCGCGCGTGATCGTCCATTATTCGGCGAGCAAGGCAGCTGCCGACGAACTCGCCGCCGAGATCCGCGCCAAGGGCGGGCAGGCGGATGTGGTCGGTGCCGATCTCGCCGCCGCCGACGGTGCGCACAAGCTTGCCGAAGCGGTGAAGGGCCTGGGCATCACCAAGCTCGACGTGCTGGTCAACAATGCCGGCGTGGGCAAATTCCATCCGATCGAAGAGCAGACGGTCGAGGATTTCGACTGGCATTTCGCGGTCAATGTCCGCGCGCCTTACTTCCTGACGCAGCAGCTTCTGCCCTTGCTGGGCGAGGGGTCGAGCGTGATCTTCCTCTCCTCGGTGGTGGCGCGCGTCGCCTTCGACGGCTCGTCGGCTTATTCGTCGACCAAGGGCGCGGTCGAAGTCATCACCCGCAACTTCGCCAAGGAGCTCGGGCCGCGCGGCATCCGCGTCAACGCGATCGCGCCGGGCGCTATCGATACCGACATGGCGCAGGACTTCCTCGGTACCGAGGAGAGCCGCGAATATGTGAAGGGCATCCAGGCGCTCAAGCGGATCGGCCAGCCCGACGACATCGCCGACGCGGTCCTGTTCCTCGCTTCGGATCAGTCGCGCTGGGTCGACGGACGCTCGCTCGAGGTCAGCGGCGGCTCCAACCTCTAACCCGATCCGTTCGCCTGCGCCCCCGCCCCGTCAGCCCCTCCCGGGCGGATCAGGGCGCGGGCGGACGGTGCCTGGTCCGGCCTCTCCCTTAGGATCAGGCTTACCCCGCAAGCGGCCCGCTTCCACGTCGGGTTGCTTGCGGGGATTTTCTTGTCAGGCGAGGCCGGCCAGCAAAGCCGGCGTCAGTATTTGCGGCAGCTCGCGGGGTTCACCTCCGCCCGCCGGATAGAAGAGGTAAAAGGGTACGCCCGAGCGGCCATGCGCGGACAGAAAGCGGCTGATCGCGGGATCGCCCCGCGTCCAGTCGCCGACCATCACGGCGACATGCTTGTCGGCGAAGGCCTTGGCGACTTCGCTCCGCTCGATCGCGGCTTTCTCGTTGACCTTACAGGTCAGGCACCAATCGGCGGTGAAATAGAGGAAGACCGGCCGCCCCTGCGCGCGCAATTCGGTGAGCTTCGCTTCGTCGAACTTGACCGTACCGGCTGCGGCCGCGGGCGCCGCCACCGCCGCATCCTGGGGCACGATCGCGATCAGCGCTGCCGCGCCGATCAAGGCGGCCAAGGCCGGCCACCAAGCCCCGCTCTTGAGCGCCGCCTGGCGCCGCCCCGACCACCACAGGCCAAGGCCAAGCAGCAATGAGGCCGCCAATCCGGTCGCCATTCCGTTCACACCCGCCTGCCTACCAAGAATCCAGGCAAGTCCCAAGGCGGTGAGCAACATCGGCACGGCCAGGATATGGCGGAACGTGTCCATCCACGCACCCGGCCGCGGCAGCCAGCGCCGGACCGCGGGCACGAAGCCCAGCAGCAGGAAGGGCAGCGCCAAGCCGAGCCCCAATCCGAGGAAGACCGCCATCCCCTCCACTGCCGGCAACACCAGAGCCGCCCCCAGCGCCACGCCCAGGAACGGCCCCGCACAGGGAGTCGCGACGAATGCCGCGAGCGCTCCGGTCCAGAAGGCGCCGGCCTTGCCGCCCGCGCCGGCCAGCGCATCGCCGCCCGACAGAACGGGCAGCTCGAACAGGCCGGCAAGATTGAGCCCGATCGCCAGCACGAGCAGCAGCAGCCCGCCGATCACGCGCGGATCCTGGAGCTGGAAGGCCCAGCCGGCGAGGCCGCCCGCCGCGCGCAGGCCCAGCACGGTCGCGCCAAGCGCGGCACAGACCAGCACCACGCCCGCCGTATAAGCCAGCGCCTCGCCGCGCGCGCCCGCCTCGTCGCCGCCGGCGCGCGCCAGGCTCAGCGCCTTGAGGCTGAGGATCGGAAAGACACAGGGCATGATGTTGAGCAGCAGCCCGCCGAGGATCGCGCCGCCCAGCGCCACCCAGAAACCGGCCGTACCGCCGTGCTCGCCCGGCCCAGCCCCGGCGGCAACAGCCGCGACCTTGCCCGCGGTCGCGATGAAGGCGAGGCCCATGTCGGGGCCGAGTCTGACCAGACCGTCCACCTTGGCGGGCGCGCTCGGCCGGGCCTTGGTTTCGATCACCAGCCGGTCGCCGTCATGCGTCACCGTCTGCGGCGCGGCATAATCGATCGCGCCGTCGGTACCGGCGAAGAAATAAGCCTTGCTCGCGTCGATCGCGGCGGGCAGCGGCAGCTCCAGCCGGAAGCGGCCCTCCGCCACCGCATAATGTGCGGGCGCGCCGAGCGGCTTGGGCAAGGCCGCGCGCCAGCGGTCGAATTGCGCGCGCACGTCGGGGGCCACCGCGCCGTCGCCAACCGTCAGCTGGATCGAAAGCGTCGCGCCCTCCGGCACGCAGGTCGAGGGATTGCAGGCGAGCCAGTCGAGCTTGGCCTGGATCGGCAGCTTCGTGCCCGGGGCGAGGCCCTTGGGCACATCGACCGTCACCAGCTGCGCATAATCCTTCTCATAGACATAGTTCATCAGCCCCGCGATCAGCAGCGGCTGCGGCACCGGATATTGGAGCGGGCCGAAGATCATGCCCTTTGGGCCGGTCCACGCGACGCGCGTGGGCAGGCCCGCATCGCCCGGATTCTGCCAATAGCCATGCCATTGCGGCGCGGGCTTCATCGCGAAAGCGAGCGTGACGCGCGATCCCGCAGCCGGCGCCGGCGTCTCGGCGACCAGGCTCGGCGCGATATGGGTCGGGGGGGTCTGCGCCGACGCAAGGCCGGGCAGAATGGCGAGAAGGGCGAGCAGCCGCAGGCACCACCGGGTCATTACGGCCCCATGCCGCCGCACGACGATGCTGTCGAGCCTTGCTTTGGTATGAAAGCCCAATCGACCTGGGGCGCCGTGCCGTGCGCGGCGGCCGATGGCGTGAATCAGGTGCTTTCCAAAATGCTCAGCCCACCGCGCGCAGGCGCGGCGCGTCCGGGCTGCGGTGCGCGAGCCAAAGCTTCACGGTGAGCTCGCCGCCCGCAAGCTCGATCGTGCGCGCCGATTCGAGACCGGCGGCGGCGAACATATGGTCCATCTGGTCGTCGTCGAATCCCAGGCGGGCATGGCCCTCCCGGTCGCGCAGATCCTCGCGATCATGCGCCGCGAAATCGACGATCAGCAACCGCCCATCCTTGCCGATCAGGCGCGCCGCCTCCGCGATCGCGGCAGCGGGCGCCTGCGCATAATGAAGCACCTGGTGCAGCACGACCGTATCGGCGGTACCGTCCTCCAGCGGCAAAGCGTACATATCGCCCTGGCGCAGGTCGACGCGCTCGATCCCGGCGCGACCCATGCGCGCACGGGCGAAGCGCAGCATTTCCGGGCTGCGATCGATCCCGATCGCGCTGGTCGTGCCCGACCCCAGCAATTCGATCATCCGGCCGGTGCCCGTACCGATATCGACAAGACGTCCGATCGGCGCATCGGCAAGCGTCGTGCGAATCGCGGATTCGACCTCGTCCTCGGCGACATGGAGCGAGCGGATCGCGTCCCATTCGGCCGCGCGCGCATCGAAGAAGGCCTGCGCCGCAGCAGCGCGATCGGCATGGACCGCGTCCAGCCGGGCGGCGTCCGCCACCTCCCAGCGCTCCGCCGCATCGTCGCGCGCGCCGTCCATGGCGGCGAGCAGGGACGCCGTCGCGGCCGGCCCCAGTCCCAGGAACACCCAGCTCCCCTCGCGCCGCCGGTCGGCAAGCCCCGCATCCGCAAGGATGCGGACATGGCGCGACACGCGCGGCTGGCTCTGTCCCAGCACCTGCGCCAATTCGCCGACCGACAATTCCATCCGCCGTAGCAGCGCCACGATCCGTAGCCGTGTCGGATCGGCAAGCGCGCGGAAGATGGCAAGCGGCGTGGTCATGCGGGCGCCAACCTTTCTTGGACCGGCGCCGCCGTCAAGCCGCGCTCCGTCGCACGGGCTTGATGCATATGGTTGCGATGCGGCCCGCCCTATCGTAGGCGCTGATCCCATGAGATCGCGCCGCACCGCAGCGAAGCTGCTCGCCCCGATCGCCGGCGCGCTTCTCTTGAGCGCCTGCGCCACGACGCCCGGCCAGTATGAGCTCGCCCAGCGCGACCCACTCGAAAAGTTCAATCGCGGCGTGTGGTCGGTAAACCGCGGCGCCGACAAGGTCGTGATCAAGCCCGCCGCCCAGGTCTATCGCGCGGTGACACCGCGTCCCGTGCGCCAGGGCGTGTCCAACCTCTTCTCCAACCTGTCGGAGCCCTGGTCGTTCGTGAACAACCTGCTCCAGGGCAAGGGCGAGCGCGCAGGCCGCAATCTGGCCCGCTTCCTGATCAACAGCACGGTCGGTATCGCCGGCCTGTGGGACCCGGCCAGCAAGCTCGGCGCGCGTCCCGCGCCCGAGGATCTGGGCCAGACGCTGGCGGTGTGGGGCGTGAATGGTGGACCCTATCTGGTCCTGCCTCTGCTTGGCCCCTCGACGCTGCGGGACGGCATCGGATCGGGCGTGGCGGCCTACGCCGATCCCGTCAAATATGCGATCAACAATGCCGACATCAGTGTCTGGTACAAGCGCGGCTATCTCGCGGCTTACATCATCGACACGCGCTCGCAGCTGATCGAAAGCGGCGGCGACGCCTTCCTCGAATCGAGCCTCGATCCTTATGCGGCGGCGCGCTCGGCCTATCTTCAGCTGCGCACGGCCGAGATCGCCGATCAGGATGACCTTGGCGGGCCCGCACCCGCCGCCAATGGTGTTCCCGCGCCCGCGGGCAGCGCGCCCACCACCGCCGCACCCTTGCCGGGGGACGACCAGCCGGGAGCGCCGTTGCCGCAGAGCTCCGCCCCGCTGCCCGGCGACGAGACCGCGCCCGCGCAGCCCGCCACCCCGCAATCGAACCAGCCGACTGCGCCGCTTCCGCAAAGCGCGGCGCCTTTGCCGGGTGACGATACGCCCGCCAAGCCCAAGGCATGAAGCGCATCGCCGCCCTCGCCCTGTTGCTCGGCCTTTCCGCCTGCAACCGGCACGGCGTTGCCGACGTGACGCTGGATGCGGCGGCTGCGCAGCGCAGTGCCACCGCGGCCAAGACGCTCGCCGATCTCCAGGCCGCCGCCGATGCGTCGCAGGGCCCCGCGCCGATCGTCCATGATGCCCGGCCCGCTGCGGCCAAACCTGCCGCCACCCTCTCCGCCGAGGAGAATGAGGCCGCCGCCCCGGCCGAAGACGCGGCCGACGCCGACACCAACGGATAAGCCCAAGTCGACCGTTCAAGCCGGCGCGGACCCGCAATTGCGGTTGCGTCTCCGCTCTGTTTGATGGGCTTTGATGAAGAGGTCGCTTTTCCTGACCGGCATGGAGCTGGCCCTTTGCTTTTCGGTCGCGGCATAGGCGTAGGCCGACGCTCCGCCTCTACGCCCGCGCCGCGGGAATAAGCCTCTCCCCGACTGGACCGTCGCCCTGCCCCCTTGGGGCGACGGTCGCCTTTTATTTCCGGAGCTCGGCTTCCGCCTCGAACATATAATCGCGCGTCAACGGCAAGGCCGTGCGGTCGCGGACATATTGCACCTGGTAATTGACCATCTGGCCGTTGAAGAAGCCGGTCGCCGATCCCGCCAGATAGAATTCCCACATCCGATAGAAACGCTCGTCATACATGGCGACGATCGCATCCTTGTTGGCCTGCGTGCGGCGCAGCCAGTGGAGCAAGGTGTAGCCATAATGCATACGCAACGTCTCGACGTCGGTCTGCACCAGCCGCACCGCCTCGGCCGCGTGCGCGATCTCCGACATGCTCGGGATGTAGCCGCCCGGGAAGATATATTTGGGGGTCCAGGTGTCGGTCGGGCGCGGCGGGCCGATCCGGCCGATCGTGTGGAGCAACATCACGCCGTCCTCGGCCAGCAGGCTGCGGCACTTTGCGGCGAAGGTGCGGTAATGCGCCGGGCCGACATGCTCGTACATGCCGACCGATACGATCCGGTCGAACTTGCCCTCGACCTTGCGGTAATCGATCAGCTGGAACTTGACCTTGTCGGCGACCCCCGCCTTCTCGGCGCGTTCCTGCGCGATCTTGATCTGCTCTTCGGACAGCGTGATGCCGAGCACCTCGACGCCATATTTCTCGTGCAGATAGAGCGCCATCCCGCCCCAGCCGCAGCCGATGTCGAGCACGCGCTGGCCGGGCTTCAGATAGAGCTTGGCCGCGATATGCGCCTTCTTGTCGAGCTGCGCCTGTTCGAGGCTGTTGTCTTTATCCGTGAAATACGCGCAGCTATATTGGCGGTCGACGTCGAGGAAGAGGTCGTAGAGCCGCGCCGACAGGTCGTAATGGTGCGCGACATTCTTCTTCGAGCGCCGTTCCTGATTGTAGGTGCGCAGCCAGCCGAACGGATCGCCCGGCAGCCGCGTGCGCGATTCCAGATTCTTCTGGTCGGGCCGGCTTTCGAAGCGGTTGTTCCAGGTGACGAGATCGAGCAGCGCGTAAATGTCGCCCTGCTCCATCAGTAGGCGCCCATCCATATAGGCCTCGCCGGCCCCGAGCGACGGCGACAGCACGATCTTGCGCGGCGTGGACTTGTCCGTGAAGCGCACCCGGACCGGGTCACGGCCCGGATAAGGCGAGCCGTAGCGATACTCCTTGCCACTCGCCGAAGTGACGATCAGCTCGCCTTGTTTGATGAGTTTTTGGAATGCCTTATCGAACAGCCGCATAGTTCGTCTCTAGCGTCTGGTTATGCGCCCGCCAGTAATTTTTCCATGGCCTCAAACGGCTAAAGCTTCCCTATCCCTTTGCGCGCGGCTCTTCTTTTCGGCTGCGGTCTTGAGCTGACCGCAGGCCGCATCGATGTCGCGGCCGCGCGGGGTGCGCACCGGCGCGGAAATGCCCGCTTCGAACACGATATTGGAAAAAGCCCTGATCCGCTCGGGGCTGGAACATTCGTAGGGCGCGCCCGGCCACGGATTGAACGGGATCAGATTGACCTTGGCGGGCAGCTTGTACTTGCGCAGCAGCCGCACCAGCTCGCGGGCGTCCGCGTCGCTGTCATTCTTGTCCTTGAGCATCACATATTCGAACGTGATGCGCCGAGCATTGTTGGCACCGGGATAGGCGGCGCAGGCTTCGAGCAGCGCTTCGATCCCATATTTCTTGTTCAAGGGCACCAGCTCGTCGCGGACCTCCTTGGTCACGCCATGCAGCGACACCGCGAGATTGACGCCGATCTCCTCGCCCGCGCGTTCCATCATCGGGATCACGCCCGAGGTGGAGAGCGTGATGCGGCGCTTCGAAAGCGCGAGGCCGTCGCCGTCCATGACCAGCTTGAGCGCGTCGCGGACATTGTCGAAATTGTAGAGCGGCTCGCCCATGCCCATCATCACGATGTTGGTGAGCAGCCGGCCTTCGGGCTGGCTCGGCCATTCGCCGAGCGCGTCGCGCGCGAGCATGACCTGGCCGACGATCTCGCCCGGCGTCAGGTTGCGCACCAGCCGCATCGTGCCCGTATGGCAGAAGGAGCAGGTGAGCGTGCAGCCGACCTGGCTCGACACGCAGAGCGTGCCCCGATCCGCGTCGGGGATGAACACCATCTCGTAATCATGGCCGTCGTCCGAGCGGAGCAGCCATTTGCGCGTGCCGTCGCTCGACACCTGCGCCTCGACCACGCCCGGGCGGCCGATCACGAACCGCTCTTCCAGCCAGGGATGCATCGCCTTGGCGATATCCGTCATCGCGGTGAAGTCCGTCACCCCGCGATTGTAGATCCAGTGCCAGAGCTGTTTGGCGCGCAGCTTGGCTTGCTTGGGATCGAACCCCGCCTCGGCCAGCATCACGCGCAATTCGTCTTTCGAGCGGCCGAGCAGGTCGTGGCGGCCGTCGGCGCGCACGACCGTGTCGCGCGGCACGGGCACCGGATCGATATGACCGGGGATGGGCATCGGAACGTTCATGAGAGGCGCCTACCTAGTCGAAACGCCGCGATTTTTCCAGTGGGCGCTAGCGCAGGCTCGCCACCGCCGCCGCATCGATCGCGCTGGGAGCGCCCGCGAGCAGATAATGGTGGCGGAAACGGCTACCATGTTCCGACGTGCCGACCAGCGTCGCGTTCTCGCCATCGCGCATCGCCGCCACGATCCGCCGGCTGGTGCGCGCGTCCGCCCGCGCCTCCTGGGCCGACACCGTAAGCGCGAAGTCCTGGTCTCCGATCTGCAGCTTCGCGGCGCGTGCGGCGCGGCCGAGATGTGCCTGCACGGACAGATTCAGGCCGAGAATCGCGACACTTAGGAAAGGGTGATTCGTCCGCTCCGCCGGCTCGGAAATCGCGAAGCATTTTCTCGGCTCGTCGCAAAACGCCGCCCATGTGGCAAATGCGCCCACCGTCTCGCGCGCGCTCAAAGGCGCGGCGAACGGCAAAATTATAAGGGCGAAACGAGCAACCCGCATCGGCTTCTCATCGTCCGCCACATTCCTGCCCGCAACCTAAACCTCACCTGACCAAGCCATTCAGTGTGCTGCAATGCAGCGGGGCGCCTTGGCGCCGCCCCGCCTGTGGGAGGAGCTGGCGGGAAGAACATGCAAATGGAGTGCTATCATGTCTAAGTATCTTATCGCCGCTCTGGCCGTTTCGACCGCTGCCATCGCCACTCCCGCGATGGCGCAGGACGCGGACAAGAGCTTCAACGGCGCGCACGTCGAAGCGCTCGGCGGCTGGGACCGCGTCCAGGGCGAAGGCCAGCACGACGACGGCTTCCTCTACGGCGTCGGCGCGGGCTATGATTTCCGCCGCGGCAACACGGTGTTCGGCATCGAAGGCGAAGCCAGCGATTCGACCCAGAAGCAGAGCGTCGGCGGGTTGACAGAGCATGCGGGGCGCGATCTTTATATCGGCGGCCGCGCGGGCATCGTCGTCGGCGGCAACAACCTGCTCTACGCCAAGGCGGGTTACACCAATGCCCGCTTCTCCGTGACCGGCACCGACACGGGCGTTACGCTCGCCCGGGGCAACCTTGACGGCTACCGCGTCGGCGCGGGCGTCGAGCATCAGCTCAGCAACAACATGTTCCTGAAGGCCGAGTATCGCTACTCGAACTACAAGGACGGTGTGTCGCGCAACCAGGTGCTCGGCGGCGTCGGCATCCGCTTCTGACGCTTATCCACAGAAAGGAGGGGTCGGGCCCGTGCCCGGCCCCTTTTTTCATGGCTGCCCCTCTGGCAAGGCCAGAACGCCACGTTATAGTGGCGCCCCAAAATTTTCTGCCGGGAGCCGGGGGACACATGAAGGCGACGATCGAACGGGCGATCCTGCTCAAGGCGCTGGGACACATCCAGTCCGTCGTCGAGCGGCGCAACACCATCCCCATCCTGTCCAACGTGCTGATCGAGGCGGCCGATGGCGGGCTCCGCCTGATGGCGACCGATCTCGACCTGCAGGTGGTCGAGACGATCGAGGCCGCGGTCGACACGCCGGGCGCGACCACGGTCGCGGCGCACACCTTGTTCGACATCGTCCGCAAGCTCGGCGAAGGCAGCCAGGTCGAGCTGTCCGCCGCCGAGGGCAAGATGCAGGTGATCGGCGGCCGCGCCCGCTTCAACCTCCAGACTCTGCCGCGCGAGGATTTCCCGGTCATCGCCGAAGGCGAGCTGCCGACCCGGTTCGACCTGCCGGCCGAAACATTGAAGCAGATCATCGACAAGACGCGTTTTGCCATCTCGACCGAAGAGACGCGTTATTATCTGAACGGCATCTTCCTGCACGTCTCCGACGACGCGACGCCGGTGCTCAAGGCCGCGGCCACCGACGGCCACCGCCTCGCCCGCGTCACCGTGGCGCGTCCGGACGGTGCCGAGGGCATGCCCGACGTGATCATCCCGCGTAAATGCGTGGGCGAGCTTCGCAAGCTGCTCGACGAGGTCGACGGCTCGGTCGAGGTATCGCTGTCGCCGACCAAGGTCCGTTTCGGGCTCGGCACCGCGATCCTGACCTCCAAGCTGATCGACGGCACCTTCCCCGATTATTCGCGCGTCATCCCGACCGCGAACGACAAGCTTCTCAAGATCGACCCGCGTTCGTTCGAGGAAGGCGTCGATCGCGTCGCCACCATCGCCAGCGAGAAGACGCGCGCGGTCAAGATGAGCCTCGACCGCGACAAGATCATCCTCTCGGTCACCAGCCCTGAAAACGGGACCGCCGCCGAGGAAGTGCCGGGCGATTATACCTCGTCGGGCTTCGATATCGGCTTCAACGCGCGCTATCTGCTCGACATCCTCAATCAGATCGACGGCGATATGGTGGAGGTCCACCTGGCCGACGCCTCCGCGCCGACCCTGATCCGCGAGAATGACAAGGCGCCCGCGCTCTACGTGCTGATGCCGATGCGGGTGTGAGCCTCGGCTCCGAAGTGCTACTTCGGGCCGGTTCATGGCCGTTATCCGTCTTGCCCTTACCGATTTCCGCAACCACGCCGAGGCGCTGATCGCGCCAGGGCCGGGTTTCGTCATACTGACCGGCGAGAATGGCGCCGGAAAAACCAACATCCTCGAAGCCGTCTCGTTGCTCACGCCGGGGCGCGGCCTGCGCGGCGCGACGCTTTCGGACATGGCCCGCACCGATGGTCCGGGCGGTTTTGCGGTCAGCGCGCGGCTCGACGGCGATGTGGATTTGGGCACGGGCACTCTTGCTGCCGCACCCGAGCGGCGGCAGGTGCGGATCAATGGCGCCGACGCCTCCGCCAACAAATTGAGCGAATGGCTGTCGGTCCTGTGGCTGACGCCCGCGATGGACCGGCTATTCCTGGAAAGCGCAGGCGGGCGTCGCCGCTTCCTCGATCGGCTGGTTCTGGCGCGCGAGCCCGCGCACGCCCAGCATTCGACCCGCTACGAGGCCGCGACCCGCGCGCGCAATAAATTGCTGGCCGAGCCCGACAGTGCCGATCCTGCCTGGCTCGCCGCGCTGGAAGCCGGAATGGCCGAGCATGGCGCGGCGATCGCCGAAGCGCGCACCCGCACCGTCGCGGCGCTGGGCGAGCGCCTCGCCGCGCAGCCGGCAGGCCCGTTCGCCCGCGCCGGAATCGCGCTTACCGGCTGGACGCCCGCGGAAAGCGACGCATGCACCGCGCTTGCCGCCGAGCTGCGCGCCGGGCGCGGGCGCGATGCAGCCGCCGGACGAGCGCTGGCCGGACCGCACCGCTCCGATCTCGCGGTCACGCATCTCGACAAGGCGATGCCCGCCGAACTCTGCTCGACCGGCGAGCAGAAGGCGTTGTTGCTCGGCATCGTGCTCGCGCATGCCGACCTTATCGCCGAGGCGCGCGGTGTCCGCCCGATCCTGTTGCTCGACGAGGTCGCCGCGCATCTCGACCCGACCCGCCGCGCCGCCTTGTTCAGCCGCTTGCAAGCGGCGGGCGGCCAAAGCTGGATGACCGGCACCGAAGCCGCCTTGTTTGCCGATGCAGGCGGGCCAGCCACGCGCCTGATCGTGTCGCCCGAAGGGATAGCATGAACGCACCTTTGCCCAACCCCCGCCGATCCATTCCCGAGGGCATGATCTTCGCGGAATGGCGGGCCGGGGATGGCTGGCCGCTGCGCAGCTTTTCCTGGCCGCAACGCGCCGGCGCACAGGGCAGCCTGCTGTTCCTCAACGGGCGCGGCGACTTCGTCGAGAAATATCTCGAAGCGCTGATCCACTGGCATGACGCCGGCTGGGCCCTGGCGGGCTTCGACTGGCGCGGACAAGGCGGGTCGGGCCGATTGCTCCCCGATCCCCTGACCTGCCATCAGGCCAGCTTCGATCCGCTCGTCGGCGATCTCACCGGCTTCGTCGCCGAATGGATGCGCGCGACGCCCGGCCCGCATGTGATCGTCGCGCATTCGATGGGCGGCCACCTCACGCTCCGAATGCTGGCCGAAAGCGCGCCCATGATCGATGCCGCGGTCCTCTCCTGTCCAATGATCGACATCCGCGTCGCGGGCGTGTCCGGATGGGGGCTGGGCCTGATCGGGCGCGTCGCCAGCCTGGTCGGTTTGGGCAAACGCAAGGTCTGGCATCGCGATATCGGCGATGTCGGCGGGCGCATGACCTCTTGCCCGGAACGGCGCGCCGACAAGGTCTGGTGGAAGAAGACGCACCCCGAAATCGCCTCGGGCCCGCCAAGCTGGGGCTGGGTGCTGGCGGCGCGTAAATCGATCCAGAAGCTATCCCGCCGCACGCTCGGGGGTATTGCCACCCCGATCCTGTTGCTTGGCACCGAAGGCGATCCGGTGGTCGACGTCCGCGCGATTCGGACGGCGGCGACGATCCTGCCCCATGCGGAGCTTACCATCTTCACCGGCGGCGGCCACGAACTGCTGCGCGAGGCGGATGCGCGCCGCCTGCCCGTGCTGGCGCGGATCGACACATTCCTGAGCCGGTTTAAAAATTGATCGTCATGCCAGCGCAAGCTGGCATCCATCTCCCACCGTTACGCCAAGGCAAATCCCTTGTGGATTAAAGCCCATTTTGCTTGGGTTTCGGCGCCTGAATCCCTATATCCTGCCTATGGCAACTACCCCGGAAGAAAACGCATACGGCGCCTCGTCCATCAAGGTGCTGAAAGGCCTCGACGCGGTGCGCAAGCGCCCGGGCATGTATATCGGCGATACCGACGACGGTTCGGGCCTCCATCATATGGTGTTCGAAGTCTCCGATAATGCGATCGACGAGGCGCTGGCGGGGCATTGCGACCGCGTGATCATCACGCTCAACCCGGACGGTTCGGTCTCGGTCGAGGATAATGGCCGCGGCATCCCGACCGGCATCCACCCCGAGGAGGGCGTGTCGGCGGCCGAGGTCATCATGACCCAGCTCCATGCCGGCGGTAAGTTCGAAAACACCTCCGACGACAATGCCTACAAGGTGTCGGGCGGCCTCCACGGCGTCGGCGTGTCGGTGGTGAATGCGCTGTCCGAATTCCTCGATCTCACGATCTGGCGCGACGGCGAGGAGCATTATATGCGCTTCGCCCATGGCGACGCGGTTGCCCCGCTCAAGGTCGTCGGGACCGCGCCCGAGGGCAAGAAGGGCACCAGGGTCACTTTCCTGCCGTCGCCTGCTACCTTCAAGATCACCGAATTCGACTTCGAGAAACTCGAACACCGTTACCGCGAGCTCGCTTTCCTCAATTCGGGCGTGCGTATCTTCCTGATCGACGGCCGCCATGCCGAACGCGTCGAGCACGAACTGTTCTACGAGGGCGGCATCGCGGCGTTCGTCAAATATCTCGACCGCGCCAAGACCCCGCTCTTCCCCGATCCGATCTCGGTCTCGGGCCAGCGCGACGATATCGGCATCGACGTCGCGCTTGAGTGGAACGACAGCTATTACGAGCAAACGCTGTGCTTCACCAACAACATCCCGCAGCGCGACGGCGGCACCCACCTCGCCGCGTTCCGCGCGGCGCTGACGCGCACGCTCAATGCTTATGCCGACAAGTCCGGCATGATGAAGCGCGAGAAGGTCAGCCTGACCGGCGACGATATGCGCGAGGGCCTGACCGCGATCGTTTCGGTCAAATTGCCGGATCCCAAATTCTCGTCGCAGACCAAGGACAAGCTCGTCAGTAGCGAAGTCCGTCAGCCGCTCGAAAGCCTGATGGCCGACAAGCTCGCAGAATGGCTGGAGGAAAACCCCCAGCATGCGCGGTCGATCGTCCAGAAGATCATCGACGCCGCGGCCGCACGCGAGGCCGCGCGCAAGGCGCGCGAGGCCAGCCGCAAGAGCGTGATGGGCATCGCGTCGCTGCCGGGCAAGCTCGCCGACTGCCAGGAGCGCGATCCCGCCAAGTCCGAATTGTTCCTGGTCGAGGGTGATTCGGCCGGCGGCTCGGCCAAGCAGGGCCGCGACCGCAACATCCAGGCGATCCTGCCGCTCAAGGGCAAGATATTGAACGTCGAGCGCGCGCGCTTCGACCGCATGCTCTCGTCCAAGGAAGTCGGCACGCTCATCCAGGCGATGGGCACGGGCATCGGCCGCGACGACTTCAACATCGAGAAGCTCCGCTACCACAAGATCGTCATCATGACGGACGCAGACGTGGACGGCGCGCATATCCGCACCTTGCTGCTCACCTTCTTCTACCGGCACATGCCGGAGATCATCGAGCGTGGGCATCTCTACATCGCGCAGCCGCCGCTCTTCAAAGTGACCAAGAGCCGGTCGGAAACCTATCTCAAGGACCAGAACGCGCTCGACGCTTACCTGCTCGACAACGGGCTCGCCGCGATCATGCTCGACAGCGGCGGCGTGCAGCGCTCGGGCAACGATCTGCGCGCGATGGTCGAACATGCGCAGCGCATGGCGCGGCTGATGGCCTATGTGCCGCGCCGCTATGCGCCCGAGCTGGTCGAGGCGCTCGCGCTCGCGGGGGCGCTCGATCCCAACCTCACCGATTTCGCCGGTGTGGCGGGCCGCGTTGCCGAATGGCTCAACCGCGCCGATCCCGAAGCGCGCTGGGAAGTCGATGCCACGCCCGAAGGCGGCTATCATGCGCGCCGCGTCTGGCGCGGCGTGACCGACCATCATGTCGTGGATTCGGCCTTCACCCACTCGGCCGAGGCGCGCAAGCTGCACGCGCTCGCCGCCGAGCAAGCGGACAGCTACCAGAATGTCGGGCGGGTCGTCCCGCTCGGCACCGCGCCGGTGGAGGAGGCCGCCGGCGAGGATGGCGAGGACGCCCCCGTCACCGACAGCAAGACGGTCAAGCGCATCGCACGTCCGTCCGAGCTGCTGGAGGCTGTGCTGGCCGCGGGCCGCAAGGGCACCGCGATCGCGCGCTACAAGGGCCTCGGCGAAATGAACGCCGAGCAATTGTGGGAAACCACGCTCGATCCCGCCAACCGATCGATGCTCAAGGTCGAGGTCGCGCAGGCCGACGTCGCCGACGAGATCTTCACCCGGCTGATGGGCGACGTGGTCGAACCGCGCCGCGAATTCATCCAGGAAAACGCGCTCAACGTCGCCAATCTCGACGTCTGATCCGCACCGCGCAGGCGATAGCCGGTAGCCTGCGCGCGAGCGTGGGCCTCACCAATTGAACATGGTGCCGTCTTCGAGCCGGTTCACGGGCAGGAAGGCGCGCTGGTAGGGATATTGGGCGGCGAGGGCTTCGTCGAGGTCGAC
>Ga0157370_10001452_pt1 | contig 29347 bp, 29 predicted proteins | sample C35metaG_FD_113463 | JGI IMG/M metagenome (GOLD analysis project Ga0157370, IMG submission 113463) | Corn rhizosphere microbial communities from Kellogg Biological Station, Michigan, USA - C3-5 metaG | ecosystem: Host-associated > Plants > Roots > Rhizosphere > Soil | place: USA: Michigan...
CCATTGCAGCGATCTCATCAAGCGACACGGCGTCGTTTCGGCGGACGAGCGGCTCACCGCCCAACTCTCGCACGTAGCGCGCGAGGTTGTAGACGAACGAGTCGTAGTTGTCGAGGAGGAGAATCATGTTGACGCCGAGAGCGGCGGTGCAGTCAGGGATGCGCGGGCTGGCCGGTAGCCGCCAGGGCATCGATGAGCGCGCGCGCCTTGTCGAGGGTTTCGCGGTACTCCTGTTCGGGATCGGAGTCGGCAACGATGCCGCCCCCTGCACTAAAGTACACCGCGTCATCGAGCGCCTGATAGGTGCGGATGACGATGCTGGTATCCATGACGCCGCTGGTTCCGATGTAGCCGATCGAACCGCAATAGACGCCGCGCCGCGACGGCTCGAGCTCGGCGATGATCTGCATGGCACGCACTTTAGGCGCGCCGGTGATGGATCCGCCAGGGAACGTGGCGGTGAGGAGGTCGATGGCGTCGCATCCTTCCTCGAGCTCGCCGCTGACGGTGGAGACGAGGTGGTGCACGGTCGAATAGTGTTCAAGTGCGAATAATTCAGGAACGCGGACGGAGCGCGGCGCGCAGACTCGCGACAGGTCGTTGCGGAGCAAGTCGACGATCATGAGGTTTTCGGCGCGGTCTTTGGCGCTGTCGGCGAGGGCGCGGCCCAGGGCGGCATCGTGGGCCGGGTGGATCCCGCGGGGGCGCGTGCCTTTGATGGGGCGCGCTTCGACGTGTCGCGTGTCGTCGAGGCGAAGGAAGCGCTCCGGCGACGCGCTGAGCACGTGCAGCTCCTCGAAGGCCAGATACGCCGCGAACGGCGCGGGGTTGAGCGCGCGCAAACGCAGATAGAGCGACCAGCTCGATTCGCGGAGCGGCGCTTCGAGGCGCTGCGACAGGTTGGCTTGGAAGATGTCGCCGGCCACGATGTATTCGCGCACCCGCGTGACGGCATCGAGATAGCCGCGGTGCGTGAACGAGGATCGGAGCCCGATCAGCGCAGCCGCGGAGACGTCGGTGACGGGATACGATGGCGCGCGCGGCATCGGGGTGTGTCGCGCCGGATGGTGCTGCCCAACGGACAGCTCGTCCGGTCGGGCGGCGAGGCGCCGCTCGAGTTCGGTTAGGCGGTGGCGTGCCCGCTCGGTGCGCGAGCGGCCTTCGTCGGGCAGCCCCGTGGAAACGATCCATGCGCGGTTCGTGTCGTGGTCCCAGGCGACGACGCAATCGTAGACACCGAGCACGACGTCCGGGATGGAGAGATCATCGTACCGGGGCGCAGGGAGCTGCTCCAGAACCGAGCCCCAATCGTATGCGATGTAGCCGGCGGCGCCGCCCTGAAACGGCGGCAGATCAGGACGCGGGGCGGTTCGAAACGGGTGCAGGAGGCGCCGGATTTCCGCCAGACTGTGACCCGCGACGGGTGAGCGCGAGCCGTCGCGGAAGTCGATGCGTTCGGCGCGTCCCCCTTTGCATCGCACGACGATCGCGGGATCGGCGGCGAGAAACGAATAGCGGTCGCGGCCGCCTGCATCCCGGGCGTGCCCGTGCGCGGTGGCGCTGTCGAGAAACACGACGTACGGCATCCCCGCGAGCGCGGCACACGCGGACGCCGGGTCCGGCGCGGGGATGAGCTCCTCGACGAGCGGGAGCGTCACACCGGCGAGCTCCCGTCGTCCGGCGGGTCGTTTCCATCTTGCGCCCGAGCGGCGCGCTCGGCGCGGCGGGATCGTTGCGTTAGGCGCACGTGCTCCGAGACGACGTCGTCGGGCGGGGTGAGGTAGCCCCAGTCGAGCTGCCCTTCCTGGCGGTAGGTCTTGCCGAGGGTGATCGCGAGCTTGGCCTTCGCGAGCTCCTTGCCGAGGTAGAACGCGTGGGTGGCCTCGGTGACGCCTAACTGTGGGAAGATGTCCTGGATGTCGGTGCCGCGGACGAAGAGGTCGCGGTTGAGCACGACGATCGAATCGCGGTCGGTGAAGATGCGGAAGTTGGGATCGGTGATGTGCGATTGCAGGTCGTGGAGCTCGGCGTCGGTGAACGCGAGAATGCGCTGGTCTTTGACGGTGACCAACCGGTCGTCGATGTGCTTGGGCGCGACCTTGTTCCGGATCGCGTAGCGCATGAGTCGGCGCGCGATGTCGATCTCGCGCACGGCACCGCGCGCCCATCCGATGACTTCGGTGGTGAGCACGGTGCGAACGCCCAACTCCTCGCACATCGCGATCAGGATGGCGTTGACGCCCGTGGTGTCGGCAGCCGTGAGCTCGGTGAGGTTGCCAATGCCCATCATCATCGGGACATCCGGGAATCGTCGCCGCGTCTCGATGAAGCGCTCGAGGGACGCGACGAACCCGAACCCGATCGGGTCGATGACCGGGTCGATGAGAAACGGGATGCCTGACGATCTCAGCGTGCCGATGGTGTGCTCGAGCGTGTCGAGCGACGCGCCGAAGTCGGGGATCACGACGACGCGCACCTGACGGCCCGCGAGCCGTCGCGCGACGTCGAGATTCGAGGAATTGACGCTGAGCACGAGCGATGCGCCCGCGTCGACCGCCGTCATGATCTCGTCCGGGTCGAAGCTGTCGATGCTGACACGCATGCCTGCCGCGACGAGGTCGCGCACGATGGGACCGAGCTCGGGGAACGCGAGGCCGGGCGTGCAGCCGACGTCGATGTAGTCCGCGCCGGATTCGTGGAGGCGGTGCGCTTCGGCGAGCAACGCCTCGCGCGACCACCGCGGCGCGTTGTTGATCTCGGCGAGGATCTCGATGTCCTGCTCGCCGTAGTCGCGCTGCATGGCCTCCTGGCCGAAGTACTCGGGGATCTCGCGCAGGTCTTTCGGTCCTTTGGCGACGCGCACACCCATTCGCTCGGCGATGACGGCGGGGTCGCCCTCGCAGAGTCCGGGGATGAGCACGAGATCCGTGCCGGCGGTGGGCGGCGCCGGTAGGAAGCGCGCGATCCACGGGGTCGTCATGAGCGCGGCCACGGTGATGTGCATGACGGCCACGTCGAACGCGAATGGCGGCGCCATGCGATCGAGGGTTCGTCTCAAGGCCGGCTCCGCCAGCCGTCCGGTGACGAACAATACGCGAGACGGATTGACCGCGGTGTCGCTCACGGCGTTAGGCGGCTACTTGGAGTCGCCGCCGCGCACGAACTTGTTCGGCGTTCCCTCGAGCGGCGACCCGGATGGGCGCCAGAGGGAACATTCCTCGATGCGTTTGGCGAGCGCGAAATCCTTGTCGGTGATGCCGCCGGCGCTGTGGGTCTTGAGCTTGACCCACACCTTCGCCCACGTGACGGTGAGGTCCGGGTGGTGGTACGCGGCCTCGGCGACGTACCCGATCGCGTTCACGAGCATGAGCGTGGTGGGCCAGCCGTCCGTCTTGTACTGGCGGCGAATCCATCCGTCCTCGTAGTACCAGCCGGGGAGGTCGCGCAGCTTCTCCGCGATCTGGTCATCGGTGTAGGTGCTGTCCTTGGTGACCATGTCGTGCTCCTTGCCGATTGAACGAACCGCGGCGGCGTCGCGTCGCGTGTCTAACGGACGGCGCGTTACATGACGGATCCGCCGCCGATCAAGAGCGTCTGGCCGGTGAGATACGCGCTGTCCGGCGACGCGAGGAAGACGGCGGCGCGCGCGACGTCGGCGGGCGTGCCCCAACGAGCGAGCGGTATCGACCGTGCGATCTTGCGCCGCCGGACGGCGTCGAGGCCGCCGCCGAATTCTGTGTCGATCCATCCTGGAGCGAGGACGTTCACTCGAATGCGCGGTGCAACGGTTCGGGCAAGCGACTTACTGAACGCCATCACGCCTCCCTTGACCGCCGAAAACATCTCGGGATTGCGTCCGGACATTCCGATGAGGACGTGGTCCCAGCTCATGTTCAGAATAACGCCACCGGCCGGCTGTTCGCGCATCAGGCGTACGGCTTCCCAGGACGCGAGGATGGTGCCTCGGAGGTCGACTGACAGGAGCACGTCGAGCTTCTTGGTGTCGGGCAGATTGGCGGCGGGGCCGGTGAGGATGTCGGCGCCGGCGTTGTTGATCCAGACATCGATGCGACCGAGCGCGCGCTGGGCATCGTCAGCGAGATCGGCGATCGAGGCGGCGTCAGCCAGGTCCAGACGAAACACGTGCGCGCGTCGGCCCAGGCTCTCGATCTCGGCGGCCGCCGACCGGGCCTGGCGTTCTTCGTTGCGGTATGTGATCGCGACGTCCGCACCTGCGTGCGCAGCGGCCAATGCGATGGCTCGACCAATACCTGTGGAAGCGCCGGTAACGAGGACACTGGCACCGGCCAGCGCCGCCCCGGCGCCGCCGGATCGCGAGGCGCCAGCGTGTCGATCGCTCAACCGGTTGCCTCCGTTCGTCCTGTTCCGTAAAGTAGCCGGGGACGGCAAACATTAACGGCGCAGCGACGCGTCACAAGGGGACTGGGGAAGGCAACTCGATGGCGACGGGGAGGGTTCAGTGCGGCTGCTGATCAGTGTGGCGAGCGAGGCGGAAGCGCGAGCTGCGCTCGAGGGTGGGGCGGACATCATCGACGCGAAGGATCCTGCTCACGGACCACTCGGCGCCGTGAACACGACGACGTTGCGCGAGATTGTGCGAGCCATCGACGGGCGCTTGCCGGTGAGCGCGGCGTTGGGTGACGCGAGCGACGAGAAGGCAGTCGCGCTCGCGGCTCGACGGGCGGCAGCCGAGCGGTTGGCGTATTTGAAGATTGGATTTGCGGGGATTGCAGAGGCGGATCGGGTGGAGTCGCTGATCGCTGCCGCTGTCCATGGAGCGGGAATGGTGAGCGCGAGCGCCGGCGTTATTGCCGTAGCATATGCGGACGCTATGCGTAAAGATGTCGCCAGTCTGTCGCCATGGTGGCTCGTTGAAGCTGCGGAAAGAGCGGGCGCAGTGGGCATCCTTCTGGACACTGCAGTAAAGCAGGAAGCCGAGGCGGGCGAGAGGCCGGCTTCGGGTCTGTTCCGGGCCATGTCACAGGTGCACGTGGCTGCTTGGGTTCGTCATGCGCACCAGGCTGACCTGACCGTGGCGGTAGCTGGGGGGCTTACTGGCGCTGATCTGTCGGTATTACGCGCGCTGGGCGCGGACGTCGCTGGCGTGCGCGGAGCGGCGTGCGAGGGTGGCGATCGCCTCGGTCATGTGTCGCGCGCGAACGTCGCGGCGCTCGCGCGCTCGGCGGGCCGCCGGAGCTGGCCGGGTCGAACGATCGCGGCGCAACGGGCTTGGGCCGCCGGCGCGCCGGATCGCGAGGCGCCTACGTCGCGCGCAGCGCTTCCGTGAGGCCGGCGGCGTCGGCGATCACGACGCGCATCTCGTTAGGCAGCGCCCGCTCGAAGTACGCGTCCACGAGCGTGGCCTGCTCCGCCACGACCGGCTTGACGAGGATGAGCCGGCGAGCCTGGAGCTCGCCCGAGGTCCATGCGGCGATCGAATCGCTCGTGACGTCCCAGGTGTGCGGCAGCGGGTCGCGGGCGCGCAGCCAGCGATAGGGCGCGAGCACCGGCAGCCGGCCGTGGACGAGTGCGCCCGTGATCTCGGCGGGGTGCTCGACGACGCGTGCGTGAGGTGTACGCGAGGCGATGAGGAGGGCGTGCTGGTCCATGGCCAGAATCGCCATCCAGTGGGCCGCATCGGGGCCGATGCCTAACGCGTCGTCGACGCGCCGGACCGCGTCGGCGAACGGTCCGCCGCCGGGGACGACGGCGATGCCGTCGCCGCGGGCGACCGCGCTCTCCAAGGCCCGCACCACGCTGTCGAGGGGGCCGGGCGCGGCGAGCAGGGCGCCGCCGACTTTCACGACGGTGTCGACGCGCGGGGTCACGGGCAGCGCGCGCGCAGCAGCGCGACGGCGGCCGCCGGTGCGACCCGGGCGGCGTCTTCGCCTAACGAATCGGCCAGGCTTGTGCACGGCGCAGTGAGCCGGCGCGCAGCGCGCTCGGCCAGGAACGCGCCGAGGCCGGCGGTGATGATCGGCGTATCGGCGGAGGCGGTGGCGCGCACGCGCGCCAACGCCGCAGCCGTGCGTGCTACCTGTACGCCGGCAACGTGCGCGGCGATGCGGTCGATGGCGTGATCGTCGAGCATCTCGCGGTCGGCGCACACGATGCGCGCGAGTCGTTCGCGTGTGAAGTCGCGCGTGACGGGTCGGCCATCCGGCGTTGGCGCGCAATAGTCGCCTGCCGCGAGGTCGCCGTTCCAGAGGTGGATGTCGCCGGACAACGCGAAACCTTCAGCCGACACGCCGGCCGTGGCGAAGCCGAGCGGTACGTCGTGGACGATGGCTTCGACGGGCGTGCGGACCGTGCCACGGTAGAGCAGCTCTCCATTCGCCAGGCGCTCTGGATCGGTGCGGCCTGCCGCCGCGACGCCGCCGTGCGCGATCGGGATGATGTCGGTGGTGGTGGACCCGATGTCGACCAGTGTGGCGTCAGGCCATGTGTGGGCGACCACCGATGCCGTGGCGTGCCAGTTGGACGCGGCGGCGGGAAGCGGGTCGCGGCGTGCGTCGTCGGTGGATACGAAGCGGCCGTCCACGGTGTAGATCGCGATGTCGCCGTGTGGGAAGGCGGCCGCCATCGCGTCGAGCACGAAGGCGACGCCTTCGCGTTTGGTGCGGAAGAACTGCGAGAGCTCGGCCGTCATCGTGACGGCGTGCGGCATGCCAGCGGCAAGGCCGGCGGCGCGGGCCTCGGTGCGCAGCGCGGCGACGAGATCGCGGGGCGTCCGTTGGATCTCGAAGCGCCTCGTGCGCGCGTGCGCAACCCGCCCGTCGCGTACGACGGCGCATTTGAGGTTGACGCCGCCCACGTCCCATCCGGCGACCACGGTCACGGGCCGCTTCCGTTAGGCGAGCGATGCGGCTGATCCCGGTGCTCGATCTCCGCGGCGGGCGGGCGGTGCACGCGCGAGGCGGCGATCGCGCGCACTACGCGCCGCTCGTGTCGCATGTGGCGCCCACCGCAGCGCCGGGCGACGCGCTGGCAATCGCCGCCGCGTACGGCGCGTTGGGCGCGCGGAGCATCTACGTGGCGGACCTCGACGCGATCGAAGGGCGCGCGCCGCAGGTCGCGCTCGTGGCCGCATGTTCGCTCGCGGCGAGCGAGCACGGAGGCGCGCGGATCTGGATCGATGCGGGGATCTCCGCCGTCGCCGATGTGGCGCGCTGGATTGCCGTGCCCGGCGTGGAGCGAATCATCATCGGATTGGAGAGCCTTGCGACGATGGACGCAGTGGCTGACGTCGTAGGCGCTGTTCAGCCGGTGCCTGTCGCGTTCAGCGTCGATTTGCGGAACGGCGTGCCGCTGGCTCGAGACGCGGGGTTGCGCGGTGCGTCGCCGATCGATCTGGCGCAGGCGGCGGTGCGCGCCGGCGCGATGAGCGTCGTGCTGCTTGATCTCGCGCGCGTGGGGAGCGGCGGCGGCGTCGACGAGCGGTTGGCGCAGCGCGTGGCCGAGGGCGTCGCGCCCACCGAATTGGTGGTTGGCGGCGGTGTTCAGGACATCGGTGCCGTGCGACGGCTCGCGGCGTTGGGCGTGCACGGGGTTCTCGTGGGGAGCGCGCTGCACAATGGCCGGATCGACGGAGGCGCGCTCGCGGCCCCGGTTGGGCCGGCCTAACGAAACGGTACGCGCGAGCGGCGCGCGACTATCCCGTTAGGCCGAGCGTGCGCACTAGGGGTGGTTGTCGGCGCGTGCCGAGTCGGCCTTCGGGCGCGGCTGGTGATTGCCCGGCATGTTCGGCATGTCGCTCATCGGCAGGTCGCGCATCTTCGCGTCGTCCGACGATCCCGAGTGCGCGTCGCCGCTCTTGTGTCCGCGCGACGCGGTGCCGGCCGTGTGCGCACCCATATCGGTCATGATCGGCAGCGTCGCGATGTCGCGTTTCACGAGCGGGTCGTTGAGGTCGAGCCTGGGCCACGTGGCGCCATCGGCGGGGACGAAGGCGCCGTTGATGTGCCCCATGCCGCCATCTTTGAACGTTTCCTTGGTCGGGTTGTCGTACTCTGCGACCACGCGGTACGGGTGATGCGCCTGGAGTGTGAGCGCGTCGCTGTTGAATCCGAAGATGAATCGGCCGACGCCTTCCACGCGGCCGTCGTGGTCACGCCGAGCTTTGAGCCGCGCGAGCACCTTGCCGCTGGCCGCGTCCTCGAGCTCGAGGCTGCTGCCATAGTCGTGGAGATGGCCGCCAATGCCGACGAGTTTGCCGGCGATCGGGAGCTCGAATTCATAGCTGTGCGTCGACTTGCCGGGCGGCACGTCGAACGTCGTGACGCCGCCGATGTGATTGTTCACGTCGACGTAGAACGGCATGACGGGCAGCACGTCGTGGCCCTTGGCCGGCGTATACAGCAGCGTGACCTCGAGGTACGCCGCGCCGATGTCCTTGCCGGTTTCGTTGTGAAACATGGCGTACATGCCGAGCTTGTCGCCGATGTGCATCGGGACGCCCATCGATGCGGGGAGCTCGACCGGGTCAGTCTCGGCGCCCCAGCCGAAGAGGCGTTCGACAGCCGGGTACACGAGCTGGCGGCGGTCGAAGTTGACGCCGATGAGGTGGTGGAGGATCTCGCGCGGCAGCGAGTCGCCGGCCGCGTCGCGCATGCGCACGCTGAACCCGCGGAGGTAGCCGTCGACGGGCCAGGCGAACGGCATCACGTCGTTAGGCGCCATGCCGGCCATGTCCATGCGCGGGTCCATCGCCGGCAGGTTGAATGGTCCCGCCGTGACGATGATGCGGGAATGCGCCGAATCGACGCGGATATCGATGTGCGGGGCGGCGGCACGCGGCGTCTGATACGGCCGCGCGGCCGGGGCGGCGAAGATCGCCGCGGCGGCGAGGAGCAGAGTCACCATGGTTCGAATCCTTGACCGTTAGGCATGAGCGTCATCACGCGAGCGTTCCGCGATAGGTGGCGGATTGCCCGAAGCTTTCCTCCACTTCCATCTCGATCGCCGTGAGGTGCGCCACGTTGGCCGCGCCTAACTCCGCCAGGAGCCGCGTGGCCAGGTGGCGGGCCAGCATCTCGACCGTGGTGTTGGGGATGGGCAGGAGCGCACAGTCATGGGCTGGGAACACGTAGCGTTGCTTGCCCTCGTAGTCGACGGACACCGTGTCGTCCGTGGTGACGATCCCGAGCTTGGGGTTCTCCGTGGGCAGCAGCACCTTGTGATCGATCTCGTCGCAGAGTTGGCGCATGAGACGTTTGATGAACGAGAAATCGAGTACGTACCAGCCGTCTTCGTCGAGCGCGCCGTCCAAGGCTACGCCTACGCGATAGTTATGTCCGTGCAGCGCCTCGCACCTATGGCCGGCGAACGTGATGAAATGCGCCGACGAGAAGACGGTGTAGTCCTTCTTGACCCGTATCCTAAACTCGCCGTGGGTTCGCATCGGTTCCATCCGGAGCGCTAGCTCCAGCCTCCTTCGAGAAGTACGGCGAAGATCGCGGCGGCGGTAAGATCGGCCGTGGTGCCGGGGTTTCGGGCGTTGGACGTATCGCGGAGCGCGAGATCGAACGCGGCCGTGCGCCGCCGTCCGGCGGCAGTGCGCACGCCGCCGGCGGCGAGGACGGCTCGACTGCGCCGAGAGATCTCCGTGGCCGCGACGTCGCCCAACTTGCGAGCGACGTGCGTGTCGGGCGCAGCGGCGAGCAGGGTCAGGTAGGTCTCGACGATCGCATCATCCCACGAGAGTCCGTCGCGGCGCGCGCGGCGCAACGCGGGCGCACCGAGCTCGAACGTGACGGCGTAATCCGTGGCGTATTCGCGCGCAATGCCATCGCGATCGGCGGCGAGCGCCATGACCGCGTGCAGCGCGCGCGTCGGCGTGCGGGCGACGTCCTGCGCATCGGCGCGTCCGAGTCCGCCAGGGCGCGCGAGACGAATCGCGGCGTACACGTCGGCGGCATCGCGAACGGTGGTGCGCCGCAACACGCGCGCCACGCGTTCGCGCAGCCTCCCGCCGCGAGGGTCCGAGGCGGCGCGGGCGAGCGGCGCGAGCAGCAGGACGATGCCGAGGTTGGTGTTGGCGCGCGTCCACCGAGCTGTGGCGGTACACGCGGCGCGAATGGTAGTGCCGAGCGAGTGACGCCGCGCGAGGAGCATGGCGGGTCCGATGGCGGCAGCGCTTGCGAGAAAATGTTCGTAGCGCGTGTCACGGAAGTGCGTGCGCGTGGGCGGTGCGACGTTACCGGGTTTGGGTGCGCTGGCCTCGAGCAAGCAGGCCAGTTGTGCGGCGCTGGCGATGTCGGCGGCTGTCATTGGGCGCGCGTGCGCGCGCCGACTGGGCGTCAGCGTTGGACGCGATAGGCGTCGAGCAGGTGATCGACGATCGCTTGTGCGACGTCGAAGGACGTAGCCGTCTGAAGGCCGTGCCATCCCGGGATGCCGTTCACCTCGAGTACATAGACAGAACCGTCTCGAGCGGGCAGGAGATCGACGCCGGCGTACGCAGCGCCAACGGTGTGTGCCGCGCACAGCGCCATGGCGTGCCATTCGGCGGGCAGCGTGATCGCGCGTGCGCGTCCACCACGAGCCAGATTGGTGCGCCAACCCGCCGCCGAGCGTTCGATGGCGCCCAGTACACGGTCGCCAACGACAAAGACGCGGACGTCGCGTCCGTCGTGCTCGATTGTGCGCTGAAGATAATACACCCCGTGGATCGCTTCCAGCGAGCGGAATACGCGCCATGCGATCTCCTCATCGCTCACGCGCACCATGCCGAGTCCCATGGAGCCGACGAGGGGTTTGACGATGACATCGCGCATGTCGCGGAACGCGGTCATCGCATCGTCGGCGCGCTCGCACACGACCGTGTCTGGCGTGGCGAGGCCGGCGCGTGCGAGAAGCGCCGACGTGTAGAACTTGTCGACAGTTCGCTCGATGGCGCGCGGCGGATTCATCACGGGGATGCCGGCGTCCTCAAGGGCGTGGAGGGCATCGACGCGGAAGACGATCTGCTCGAGGGAGCCGTTGGGGATGATGCGCGCGAGGACGGCGTCGGCGTCGAGGAGATCGGTGTCGTTCGCGGCGAGATGGGCGCGGCGACCGAGGGAGGCAACGAGGGATTCGTATGGAAACACGGCCGCGCGTGCGCCCCGAGCGGCGAGCGCGCGCGTGAGCTCATTGGTGTGCCATCCGGTGCGAGCGGCGAGGATGGCGACAAACATGCGGTCAGGTCTCCTGGCCGGCGAGGGCCACCACGCCGCCGGTGGCAAAGTTAGGCAGGTCGCCGGCGACGGCGGCGAAGCCGGGCGTGGCGGTACCGCGCGTGAGGGCGGCTTCGGAGTCGAACCAGAGCTCGGCCTTACGGTAAAACGCGGGTGTGGATCCGTCGAGGTTGCGCGGAAACTTCATGAACACGGAGCGCGTGAAGCCGATTTCCTTTGCGTGTTTGGTCACGAGCGGGAGGTGGATGCCGGCGTAGTATTTTTCGAACGCTGCCGGATCTGTCGGGTGGTTGTAGATGACGACGACGGACCACATGAGAGCCTCGGGGAATAGGGAATGGGGGAATCGGGAATAGTCTGCAGGCGAACGTCGAGCGTGCGTAGGTGTGACTCAGTTCATCAGTGATGTGCGCAGCACTTCCGCGTCCAACTTGCCGCCGTGGAACGTGCGGCCGGACGTGTCGCTGGTGAGCCAGACTTCGCCGGGGCTGAACAGCATCTTATCGATCTTGTAGAAGTCGCCGCCATAGCGCTTGAAGATGTCGTAGAACGGTGTGCCATAGTCGTGCGACGCGGACGCGGGGAGTTGGTTGGCGAGCTGCGAGAGCTCGTCATCGTCGGCGCGGACGGTGAAGTGCGCCTGACCGCCGTAGAGGACGCAGTCGTTGGTCCGGCCGATGGCGTGCAGATCGTCGTGCGCCACGGGAGGGAGCGGAGCGACGCCGATGCCGCTCACGACGCGGCGGACGTCGAAGCCTAACGACTCCATCTTGTGGAGCGCGGTCTCGAGGATGCGCGCTACCACCTGCACGCCTCCGGCGAGCGACGCGGTGGGCGCGATGGCGATCGTGATCTGGCGCGGGTCGAGTTTCGACCGCGACGCGATGTAGTTCGCGACTTCATCGGTGGGCGGTGTGCGTCCCTCGAGAACCAGCACGCCGCGCCTGGCCTGCTCGCCGTAGCCCAACTTCGTGAACAATTCGGCTTCGACGCGCGCATGGGCGCGTAGCGGGCCCGATGCCATGGCGAAGTACTTGCCGACCTGGATCGCCCACCCCGCGTACTGCGAGGCCATACAGGCGAGCGCCGGGTGGTCGGTCCAGACGCGCACGCTCGGGTAGGCGTCGGCGCCAATTCGTAACCAAGTGAGACTAATATCGGCCAGGCCGCTCGTGCACAGCTGCGCGAGCGCGAGACCGGCGCCGAGTCCGCCGGCGGCTTCGATGCCGGCGTCGAGGAGGCGCGTACCGGAGGGCAGGAGGCTGCTTGCGATGCGGAGCTGGCTCGCGCGCTCGACCATGCCGTCGGCGAGCTCCCAGGCGCGCTCGTTCAGGTGCAGGGCGCTCATCGCTCGTCGCTCCGCGCGAGGATCTCGCCGCGGCCTAACTCTGCCATGTCGCCGCTGTAGCGCCGGAAGCGCGCTGCCGGCACGTCGCCATCGACCGACAGGTTGCGGCGTGATGTCAAGTGAACGAGCGTCACTGCGATGTGCGGCGGTCGATACGTACAATCGTACCGGTAGGTCGGCGACACGGACACGCTGCCGTAGACCACGATGGTGCCGCGTTTGTTGAAGCGTCCGGGATCCTCCCCTGCACTGCCGAACACGATGACGTTGCCGGCGATCATGCCGGTTCCGGCGCGCGGTCCGGCGTTGCCGGCGACCACCACGGTGCCGCGCCGCATGGTGGCGCCGATCTCCGCTCCGGCGTTGCCGCGCACGATAATTTCACCGCCGGACATGCCGCGCGCAGCGGCAAGGCGTCCCGCGCCTAACCGATCGCCGGCGTTGCCGGCAATGTCGAGGAGGCCGCCGGTCATCTCGAGGCCGGCGCCGTACGCGGCGTCGCCGATGACGTGGAGCTCGCCGCCCCCCATGCGGGTGCCGACGTAGCGTCCCACGGGGCCCTCCACGTGGAGCTCGCCGGTGGTCATGCCGGCGCCGATGGCGTCGATCATCGCGAGGTCGCCGGCCACACGTACGCGGCTCGACATCCCACCCCGCACGTGGAACACATCGCCTAACGGCACGGGCTGCGGGCCGTCCCAGAGCGGGAGGCGCGCGATCGCGTCCGCGTCGAGGGTCGCGAGGGCGTCCGGCGTGATGGATTCCGCCTCGAGCCGGCGCGCGACCGTGGTGCGCAGCGTGAGCGTGACGGCATCGCTCATGCGGCGGTGCTCCCGTCCATGATCTGCCGCAAATGAAAGTGGTGCGGCCCGAGCTTGCCGCCGTAGTTGCCGGCCGAGATGGTGTGAACGCCCGGGTGGCAGGCGGCGTCGATGCCGGTGCGCATGGCGGCGGCGATGGACGGCACGTCCACGCCATCGAGCACGATCTCCAGCGCGGCGTTCACTCCGTCCGGCAGCGACGAGGTCGTCACGGCCCGCACGGTGGGCGCGAACGCGTCGTTGGTCGTCGCGATCATCTTGACGTAGCGTGTGCCGCCCACTTTGCTGCCGCTGCGCACGATTCCGCCCGGGAACGGCAGCACGACGCCCGGCATGCCGCGCATGGCGGTTACCGCGGCCTCGGCCGCGCCGAGTGCCGCGGCGTCGCTCTCGGCGAGAATGAGAAAGTTGCCGCCGCCCACGCCGTTCACCCGGCCGAACGACTCCTGCACGAGGAACTCCCCTTCCATGACCGGGATGCGCCAGTAGCGCGTGCCGCCGATCACCTTGCTGCTTTGGAAGCCATCGCCGAACACGCGCAGCGACCGGCCAACGGCCATGCGATCGGGCGCGTTAGGCAGGCCGTCGAAGCACGCCGAGGTCACGCACGTGAGCACGGTCTGGCCGATACGCTCGATGAGCCGCTTCGCGAGGCTGTCCGAATCCATTGTGAAGAGCAGGACGCTCACGCCGGGACGGCCGTCGGGCGTCTCCGCCGGTGACAGCTCGCGCTCGATGCCGGCTTCGACCTTGCAGGCGATGACGGACGTCGCGAAGCCCGTCATCTCGCGAGCGGCCTCGGTGGCCCACCGCGGATCACGGGCCGTGATGATCACACGCGCGGCGCGCATGCCGAAGGCCTCGGCGAACGTGTCTTCGATGGCGACGCCGCGGATCTTCACGTTAGGCGCCCGCGCGCAGCGGAACTGGCGCGTCGCGAGGGGGCGCGACCGGATAGTTGGCGAGCGCAATGGTCGCGTAGCGATCGAACCACACCGAGAGGTCGCGCATCACCGCCTCGTCGTACGGCGGCTGGACGTGCAGGCGATGCGTCGGAGGCGCCCGCCGCAGCTGGCCTTCCTCGACCACCAGCACGCCGCCCTTGATCACGTACCGCGGCGTGGCGAAAATGCGGGCGATGTCGGGGTCGCGCGCATAGATCGTGATGTCCGCGTCGGCGCCCGGGCCCAGGTGTCCCTTGCTGGTCAGGCCTAACTGACGCGCCGGGCCCGCGCGCGTGATGATCGCGATCTCGCGCAAGGTGTATTCGCGCGACAGCCCGTCGGCGAGCGCGCTGCCCGCGAGCAGTTTGTGATTCACGGCCTCGAGGCGCTCGTCGCGGTAGGCGCGATCCATCAACAGGCGAATGAGCTCGGGATAGCTCGTGAATGCGCCGCCGTTGGGATGGTCGGTGGACAGCAGTACGCGCCACGGGTCCTCGGAGAGCAAGAAGAGCTCGAGGCCAACCACCCATTGGAGCGACGCGACGGCCGCTGCATCGCGGTACTCGTACGGCACGATCCCGCAACCCGTCTCGAGCTCGACGTCGACGTTCACCCAGCGCCGGCCGGTGCTCGCATGGAGCAGGTACTCCACCGCGCCGTCGGCCGTCACCGTGGTGGCGTGTCCGAGCATCACCTGTCCCACGTCGGCCGTCACTTCCGGGTGCGCGTTGATGTACGCGATGAGCTCCTTCGCGCCCGACGCCCACGGGTTGCCGTCTCCGCCGGCGTAGGCGTGGAATTGTACGTGCGTGAAGTGTACGCGGCGGCCCGACAACGCGCGCATGCTGTCGAGCGTCGTGGCCACATTGCCGGGCAGGCCGAGGTTGTTGCAGTGAATGTGCACCGGATGCGGCAACGCGAGCGCATTCGCCGCGTCGGCCAGCGTTTCCATGATGGCGCGGGGCGTCACGCCCGGAATGCCTAACGCGTCATCGATGCTCTTCACGGCGCGCACGTTGCGCTTCCACAACTCGATGCCGCCGGGATTGACGAGCTTGATCGCATACGCACCGGTTGCGCCTAACAACCAGGCGGCATAGTCGCGCGCGCGGTCGCGTTCTCCGGCAGCCACCTGCTGCAGCAGGTACGCGTCGTTGCCCATGAGCACGAAGAACCCGCTGTCGACGATCGGCGTGTCGTCCAGCTGCGCGTGCGTGTCGCGCGCGCCCACGGGCGCCACCGCCGCATCGAACACGGTGGTGTAGCCGAGTCCCGCGTAGCGATAGCCGGTGGTGAAGGTGGTCGGCACGGTTCCGCCGGTGCCGGATCGCGCGACGGTATCGAACAGTGCGGGCGGCGATGCGGGATCGGCCGTGCGTTCATCGGACAGAATGCGTCGCGCCTGGTTCACGCTCGAGGCGGCGATGTGCGCGTGGATGTCGATGCCGCCGGGCATCACGACCGTTCCATGCGCGTCGAGTCGCGGCGCGTCGTCGGGCAGCGACGCGACGATGCGACCGTTCTCGACGCACACGTCGCGCACGTCGCCGTCAACGCCGTTCGCGGGATCGTACACGGCGCCGCCCGTGATGCGCAGGCGGTCGGTCACGAGCGGCGGGACCGGCGTGTGTGGATGCGTTGGGCGAGCGCGCGCATAACGTCCGCCGCCACCGGCGGACCGGGCACCGGCGCGCGCAGCGGTAGCGGGATGTCGTCCATGCGGAAGGCGGTGCCACTCTCGTGGATGCCGGCGACTCCGGTGTCGATCGCCGCGTCGCACGGTAACTCCGACGCGGATGGGCCGATGGCGACCGACCGCACGGCATCGATCGCGAACGGCGTGCCTAACGCACGACCGACCACCAGGACCGCGTCCACGGCGCCGGTCGCGACGAGCGCGCCCGCACCGTCGTCGGGACGAAACCGGGGATGGCCGCGCGAGAAGTCGACCGTCATCGGATAGCCGGTCTGCCACGCGAGCACGGACTCGGCACCCACGCGATTCCCGCCCCCGCGCAAGGGTGTGACACACGCACGCGTGACGGCATTGAGCTGCTGGCCGAGCGCGGTGAGCGACTCGGCGCGCGCGGGCTCGGGCGGCAAGGCGCCGGGTTCGGCGTCGTACACGATCGCCACATAGCGCGCGGCCGTGAGCGTACGCGCGAGATCGGCCAGCGCTCCGTCGAGCTCGGTGCCGCCTAACGGTCGGCCGGCGAGCACGGCGCGCAGCGCGGCGATTGCGTCGAGCTCCTGGTCGGCGTGAATGCGGATCCGTGTGTCGGCGTCGGCCGGACCGCGGGCGTCTCCCACGTCGACCGACACGAGCCGCCGGCTGCGGCGGCCATCGGGGACGAACAGCCCTGCGGGCTCGGGCGCGTAGCGGGACGCATAGCGCGGGTATCGCGCCGCCGGATCGGTGCCCCAGAACACGATGCAATCGGCGCGATTGCGAATCTCGCCGAGCGTCGCGCTCACCCGGCCGCGCCGTTGGGCGGCGAGGATGCCCGCGGCCACGGTGGACGAGCTCACGCCATCGACCACAGCGTGCAGTGTGTCGGCGACTTCGACCGCGGCGCGCTGCGTTTCGCACGAGATGTCGATGCCGAGGAACACGAGTGCGCGCCGGGCTTGATCGAGGAGGGTCGCGGCAGCGTCAAGCGCTGCGTCGACCGTAACGATGGATCCATGCGCACGAGCGATCGCGGGCACGCGTCCGTCGCCGAACCACGAGGAGCCGAGCGCGCAGGCGCCACGCGCTTCGGCAATGCGCCCGTCGCGCACAGCCACGGCGATGTCATCGCAGGAGCAGCCACATCCCAGGCAGGTGACGTGCTCGACGAGGTCCCCCCCCGGCATCTGGCTCATGCGCTTCTTCTCCCGCTGCCCCCGATTTCCTCATACAGCTTTCGCGCGTGCCGCACAAGCGCGGTATGGCAAGCGGCGTCGCTCGCGCCGCGTGCGAAGATCGTACAGACGGGGTTGCCACGCAGAATGCGCTCACCGGGATGCGGCACGTCTCGCACGGACGGATCGTCGAGCCACGCGCGCGTGTCGCCGACGACAACCGTCCGCTTCGCGAACACTATCGCTTTACCGAAGACCAGGGCGGCGGAGTCGCGTCGAGCGGATCCAAGGTCGAAGGCTGGTGCGACGCCATTGCATCCACTGACGTGAGCACCAAACACCGAAAATTCGAACGCGCGTTCGGCGAGCTCCATGGATGCCGTATACCGCGGATTAACCTCGGTCACGAACGGCGTGCCGTTGCGGGCAATGAAGTCGATCCCGTTGACTCCCACAAGGCGCAGCTCCCGCGTGAGAGTGCCGGCGATGGTACAGGCGGTATCGAACAACGCGTCGCCATGGGGGAACGTTGGCGACATGGCGGGAATGAGAATACTGCCGCAGTAGCCGAATCCCGAAGCGCCGAACTCCGGTTCGCCCACGAGCTGCCGACTGAACGCGAACGGGACGGCGCGCGCGCCGTCGGCGGCAAACACCAGCGAGCCGGGCTGGCCGGCGATGCGTTGTTGCAGAAAATGGGTGCGGCGGAGCGTGTCGCCGTGTCGCCAGCGCGTGATACCGTGGCCGCCGCCGGAGGCGAACGGTTTGGCCAACCACGCGGTGCGTCCGGGATCGCGACCGGGTCGGAGGCGCAGCTCGGGCGCCGGGAAACCGTGTGCGCGCAGGACGGCCGACACCACCGCGGGCGCGCGGGCGCGCGCCAGCACGTCCGGCGGGTTGCCGAGGAGTCGCCGGCCTCGCGCGAGTATGCGTACCGCGTCGGGATGATTCTCGAAGCTGGCGACGTAGGCAACCGAAGCGACGGGCATGGCGGCTGCCGCGCGGGCGATGCCTAACGGATCGTACCGGCCGATGCCGGGCCCAGGGGCGCGCAGGACGAGCGCCGGCGTCGCGGCGTTGTCCAGATCGGCGAACGCATCGACCGATGCCACCGTGTATCCGGCGCGCGTCGCCGATTCGACGAATGCGCGCGTTGAAAAACCGGCGACGACGACGCCTTCCGCCGGCCGGTTTCGCGTGTGCGTACGAGTCGAGTCAGGCGATGCCGAGGCGGTGGCGCGCGGCATCGGGAGTGATCACGAAGAGATGGTCGAGCACAGTGCCGGCGGCCTCGCGCAACCCGAGTACGTTGACGAGCGCTTCGTTCGGACCGCCCGCGAGGCCGTCGGCGATGAGCGCGGCGCCCTGCGCGGCTTCCTTGGCCGTGCGCGCGAATCCTTCCAAGCGGCGCACGGGCGCGAACGGGCTGAGCCTGAGCCGGAGCTCGCGCGTGATCTCGTCGGCGTGCGTTAGGCGGCCCGACAGCAGGATCTCGTGCGGGTGCGGCACGACGGTGCACAACGCCGCCACGGCCTTCACGGCGCTCTCGATCACCGCGTCGCGCGCCAGCTGCTCGCGCTCGGTGCCCGGCGCGGCGATGTGGCCGATCGCATCGTGGTTGCTGCCGATCACGCTGGCGGCGCCGCCATTGAAGAGCATGTCCTTGGTGATGGTACCGGCGAGGAAGGCGACCTCGCCATCGAGTGCGCCGGCGGCACGCACGCCCATCGGTCCGGCGGTGCCGCCCATGCCGTCGACGATGCGGCCGTCGTGCACGGCGATGGCAGCCGAGAACGCGCCGCCTAACTCGAGGAGCACGAACGACACGTCGGTGTACGGGCAGCCGCGGCGACGCGCCTGGTCGTGCACGCCGAGCGCGGCGGCGCAGACTTTGTCGGCCGTGCCCATGTCGACGCGATTGATCTTGCGCGCGGCCGGCACCGAGGTAAGGTGGATGACGCCCGGGGTGAACAGCACGGGCAGGTGCCCATCGCGCATGGCGCGGGCGAGCACGCGCAGGCCGCCGATGCCGCCGTGGTCGTCGGCCGCGGCGAGGTACGCGAGGCGGAAATCGGTCTCTTGGGCGCGCTCGACGGGCGTCAGGGGCAGACCGTAGCCCGACGGACCGGCGATGAGCGCGGCGCGCGCGTCGCGGAGCATCGCGATGAACGCCGGCACGTCGGCCACCGCCTGGGCGGTGGGCAGCGATCGATCGAGAAAGACCGCGCCGTCATGGAGCCCGCACAGATCGATGGTGATGGTGCCGGGATCGATGCCGAGCGTGCGGGGCATGTGGGGCGCGATCCGGCGGTTCGGTTAGGCTTGGAGGCCCGCGGCGAGCTCGGCGATGGACTCGGCGTCGAGGACGGCGTCGTTGCGCTCGAACAGGCGCGCGATGCACGCCTTGTGGACCTTCATCTTGAAGCCTCCCACGCCGATCGCGCCGAACGTGGTCACGCCGTCGCGGTCCTTGGCGTCGTCGTTCACTTCGATGCCCTCGATGCCTAACGGAGGAACGGCGTTGAGGTCGCAGGCGACCGCGAGGCCCTGGCGCTTGGACCAGGCGTCGCGCGGCACGAGCAGCACGCCGGCGGGGCCGGTGTTGAGCAGAATCTCCGGGCGAGCGGTATCGAGTACGCGCGCCGCGTCGGACGAGTTGCGCATGCACACCATCGCGACATCTCCCCCGAACCGCGATTGGATGTTGGAGCGCGCGCGCTCGCCTTCCTCGTCGCGACGCGAGGTGATCGTGACGTGCGCGCCGGCTTTGGCGAGGAGACCGGCTGCACGCAACCCCACAGGCCCGGTGCCGGCGGTCACGAGCACCTTCCGGTCACGCACGTCGCGCACGGCGCGCGTGATTTTCACGACGGCGGCGACGGCGGTCGTATTCGATCCGTTCGAGTCCAACATCATCGAGACGCGGAACGGACCGAAGACGGCCTTCTGCGCTGCCGCGAGGATCTTCTCACCTACGGACATGTCGCTGCCGCCGATGAACACCGCGGTGTTGGGGAGATCTTTCGGTCCGCGCGTGAAGATGCACCCGTAAATCAGATCGCGTACATCGTCCTCGGTCACTCCGCCGCGCTGCATGATGGCATCCGCGCCGCCGTCGTGTGCGACGACTTCGTCGAACGCGCTGGCGAGTCGATTCGAATCGAGCTGAAGCAGGAGTTTTTTCATCCGGGGCACCCATGGATGAACACGGGGCGCCGAGAAGCGCCCCGTGTGGTCGTGTCCATTCCGGCGTCGCCGTGGACCGCGTACGCAGCGATGCGCGTGCGCGGCCCAACGCTGCAACTATCCTTCGGCGCCGCTCGCGAACGGGTGACGGGCCGTCTTCTCGCCGGCGATGACATCGTCGATGCGCGGCTGGCCTTTGAGCGCGCGCTCGAGCGCCTGCTTGGTCGCCCGGTAGTTGAAGTCGAAGATCTTCTTGTCGTCCTTCGCGTCCCAGTGGATGAACACGCCGACGAGGATGCAGTAGTCATCGACCTTGTCTCGCGGGATGACACCGGACGACACCGAGTCGACCACTGCGCGGGCGACGGCGGCCTGTGCGGGACCGAACATCTGCACGGCCTGCTTGGCACCCTTGATCGTGACCTTGTTGAATAGGATCGTGTCGGGCTTCGCCGCGAGGTTGGGCGTGACGACGGCGAGGAGGCTGGTGAAGCCGTCCTTGTTATTCGACAGCGCGCTGACGAACGCCTGTCCCGCATGTCCCGATTTGGAGCCTACGATGAGGTCGATGTGCGCCACCTCGTTCCCGTCGCCAATCAGGGATTCGCCGATGAAGAATTCCGCTGCCATGGGACCCACCTCCGTACTAAGTGGTTGTAGACCGCACACGCGACCGCGTGGTATCGATTGCGACGGAGCCACGCACGTCCCCTTCACCGAAGCCATGAGGCGCACTGGATGGACGCGCCTCACGCGGGGGGTCTAGGGGATCGTGAACATGACTCCCCCTCAAGATCGTGTCAAGCACGAGAGTGCTGCACGCGCAACGGGGTTTCCCCGCTCCACCACGTCATGCAAGTTTCGCGTATGCGCATACCGATCGAGAGCTATCGTCTGTCCAACGGCCTCGTCGTCACGCTATCGGAGGATCATACGGCGCCGATTGTCGCCGTGAATCTGTGGTACCGCGTCGGATCGGCCAATGAACGCGTCGGGCGAACTGGGTTCGCTCACTTGTTCGAACACATGTTGTTTCAAGGTTCGGAACACGTCGCGGCCAACGAACACTTCGAGCTGATCCAACGCGCGGGCGGCACGCTGAACGGTTCGACATGGTTGGACCGCACGAACTATTACGAGACGGTCCCCTCAAACGAGCTCGCGCTCGCCTTGTGGCTCGAGTCCGACCGGATGGGTGCGCTCCTGCCGGCGATGACGCAGCACAAGCTCGACACGCAGCGCGACGTGGTGAAGAACGAGCGACGCTGGAGCATGGACAATCAGCCATATGGCACGTGGTCCGAGCGACTGCCGGCGCTCACGTATCCCGCGAGCCATCCGTTCCATCATTCGCTCATCGGCTCGATGGAGGATTTGTCGGCCGCGAGTCTGGATGACATCGCGACGTTTTTTTCCACGTATTACCGCCCGGACAACGCGGCGCTTTCGATCGCGGGTGATTTCGAGCCGCGACAGGCGCGGGCGCTCGTCGAGCAGTACTTCGGCGTGATCCCTAAGGGAAAGTCTCCGATTCCGCCGCTGGCCGACATGGAGCTTTCGCCGTTGTTCGGTGACTGGCGTCGCGAAGTCGTGCCTGACATGGTGATGGTGCCAAGGTTGTTCCTGGCGTTTCGCGCGCCGGTGTTCGGTACGGACGAGTACTACGCCGGCAGCGTGTTGGGCGCGATTCTCGGAATGGGCAAAGCGAGCCGGTTGCAGCGCGATGTGGTGCGCGAGCGCGAGATCGCCAGCGAGGCGACCGCGTTCACGTTCGATCTCACGCAGGGCGCCGACCTGTTGGTGATCGACGCAACGGCTCGGCCGGAAGTGTCGAGCGACGCACTGGAGGCGGAGGTGGTGCGGGAAGTCGATGCGATGCGCACGGACGGCGTGACTGCCGCCGAAGTGGAGCGCGCGGTGGCGCTGATCGAGACGGCATTCGTGACGTCGTTGCAGTCGGCCGGCGAGCGGGCGGACAAACTGTCGATGTTCGCGGCGATGTTCGACGATCCGCGTCTCCTCAACGAGCAGACCGAGCGCTATCGGGACGTGACGGTGGAGCGCGTGAACGCCTTCGCGCGCGAACGGTTAGGCGCGGACAACCGGGCCAGCCTGCTCTACATTCCGAAGGACGGCGACGAGGGGCAGCCCGACGAGACCGAGGCCGCCACTGGAGCGACGCGGTGACCGGCGTGCCGATCGCGTTAGGCGGCGCGTCCGCGGCGTCCGCGCGTCCGGCCGCCGCGCCGCCCAAACCGTACCGGTTTCCGCGCTTCGAGAGCGCCGCGCTGGACAATGGGCTGCGCGTCATCGTTGCACCGGTGCGCATGCTGCCGGTGGTAACTGCGCTGCTGCTCGTGGACGGCGGTGCATCGACCGAGCCCGTGGGGCGCGACGGCGTAGCGAATCTCACGGCGCGCGGCTTGCTCGAAGGTACGATGCGCCGCGACGGCAACGCGCTCACCGAGCAGTTCGAGCGGTTAGGCGCGGGCGTGTTCGCGGGCGCCGACTGGGATACCGCGAAAGCCGGCGTGACGGTGCTGCGCACGCATCTCGAGGCGGCGCTCTCGCTGTTCGGCGAGCTGGTGCTGGGGCCGTCGTTCCCGGAGCGCGACGTCGCACGCCTGCGCGCCGAGCGCCTGGCCGACCTGCTGCAACTGCGGACGGAGCCGCGAGGTCTGGCCGACGAGATGTTCGCGCGTTTCGTGTACGATCCGATCTCGCGCTACGCGCGCCCGGAAGAAGGCGGCTCGGATACGGTGTCGACCCTCACCCGCGACGATGTCCGGCGATTCTATACGGATCGCTACCGGCCGCGCGGATCCACACTGGTGCTGGTGGGCGACCTGAGCGTCGACGAAGGACTCGACCTCGCGCGCCGTGCGCTGGGCGACTGGGAGGGAACGGCGTCACGAAGCGCGCCACCGGCGGACGCGCCGGCGCGTACGACGCGCGCCGTGCACCTCGTGCGCAAGCCGGACGCGCCGCAGTCGGAGCTGCGCATCGGGCACATCGGGCTGCCGCGTACGCACCCGGATTATTTTCCGGTGCTCGTGATGAACGCTGTGTTAGGCGGGCTATTCTCGTCGCGCATCAACCTCAATCTGCGCGAGGCGCACGCCTACACGTACGCGGCGTTTTCCGGCTTTGCGTGGCGCCGCGGCGCGGGGCCGTTCGTCGTGTCGACGGCGGTCGAGAGCGACGTCACCGCCGATGCGGCGCGCGAAGTGCTCTCGGAGATCGAGCGCATTCGCGCCGAGCCGGTCACGGCCGACGAGCTGTCGCTGGCCACGAGTTATCTGGGCGGCGTGTTTCCGATCAAGTACGAAACGACCGACGCCATCGCGCGCGCACTCGCCGCGCTCGCCGCATACGATCTTCCGATCGACTACTTCGACACGTACCGCGATGCGGTGCGCGGGGTGACCATTGCCGACGTGCGGCGCGCCGCCGAGCACCACCTGCATCCCGACGCGCTGCAGGTGGTGGTGGTCGGCGACGCGTCGGAGATCAAGGCGCCGGTCGCGGCGATGGAGCTCGGGCCGATGCTCGAGTACGGCGCCGACGGCGTCGAACTCACCACAGACCCACAGAATGGCTGATCCCGGTCGGGTGTCTTCGGCGCGCCAGTACACGGGGCGCATCATCAACCTCGATCTCGACACGGTCCGTTTTCCCGATGGGTCGACGGGCGAGCTCGAGATGGTTAGGCATCCAGGCGCGAGCCTGGTGCTGCCGTTCCTGAGCGATCCGGCGGGCGACGATCCACAGATCCTGCTCATTCGGCAGTATCGCTATGCCGCCCAGGGCTTCGTGATCGAGTGTCCCGCGGGACGACTCGAGGCGGGCGAGTCTCCGGAGTCGTGCGCGCGGCGCGAGCTGCTCGAGGAAGCCGGTTGCACGGCGGAGCGGCTGGACCACGTGTACACGTTCTACACGACGCCGGGTTTCACCGACGAGAAAATCCACGCGTTCATGGCGTCCGGCCTGTCGCGCGGCGCGGCCAGTCCCGAGGCAGACGAGTTCGTGGAGAACCTCGTGATGCCGTTGTCGCGCGCGCTCGAGATGGTTCGCGACAGCGAGATCGTCGACGCCAAGACGGCGCTCACCCTGCTCTACGTCGCGGGCTTCCGACTCGACGCCTAACGGCTGGTTAGGCGGATATCACCTGGTCCAGATGATGATGGCGCCGCACTGCCCGATGTTGTATCGCGGCGGCGCGTTGGATGCATCGTAGATCTCGATGCCCGTGACGTCTTCGGGTCGGACCAGCTCGTTGAGCCCACCCTCGTGCAGCTGCGTGTCGTTGATCCAGACGGCCGGGCCGCACAGGTCGGTGAGGCCGGCCCCGTGTGTCGAGAGGAGCTCGTAGTCGGCCCCGGAAACGGGCACGACCCGGACGCCCGGTACCATGTAGAAGAAGTCCATCAAGGTCAGGGGCCTGGACTTGGCAATGTCCTCCGCGGTGTAGTAGTGGCCCAAGCCGTTCTTCCGGCGCTCGTTGAACGCCTGGTATCGCATGAGCCCCGCCTTGCTCTCTACCTTCACGGCAGCGAGGACCTGCACCGCCTTGCTCATCGTGACGCGCACGGTGTCGGTGCGGCCGGCGGCCAGGTCGACCACTCGCCTCACCAGCTCGAAGCCCAGGTACTGCGACTCGAGGGTGCCGGTACCCGAGGGGAGCGAGTCCAAGTGGAACTGCCCATCGGCGCCCGTGATCGCGGTTGATGATCCCCACAGGGTGACGTGCGCGCCGGCCAGCAGCCGTCCCGTGGAGTCGGCGACCGTCCCGACGAGCCGTGCCGCTCCGTGACGCAAGGATTCGCCTAACGGAGACGCGTTCTTCTCGCGGTTCACGGCGAGCACCGTGTCGGAGCCGAGGTCGAAGTCACGCACGAGCACGCCGCGACGTGGCAGCCGGACCTCGATGAAGCCGGTGGCGCGCGAACCGAGCTCCGCGCGCGCTTCGAGCGGCCGGTCCGACGGCAACCCACAGACTGCGAACCAGCCCGAAGGGGCGGTCTTGGCGGGCACCGCACGACGATCATTGTGCACGCCGCGGTCGTCGAGGACGATGTGGTTCCAGGTTGCGATCACGGTCGACAATCCGAGTGGCGTCCCGGACGCGGCGTCGCGCACGAAGCCGACCATCACGCTGCTCGAGTCGCCGTCCGCTGGCCGTCCGCAGATCTTGTTGTGCATCGCCTCGGAGCCCGGCGTGGCCAACCTGACGTTGTCCACTGCGGCGGAGCCGACTTCCAGGGTGCGCTCGACCGCGCTCAATCCGAGCTCGGACAATGTCTCGTCGAGGAAGCCGAGGATGTACTTCCCGGGCGGAACGTGCGCGATCTGGTAGTGCCCGGCCGAATCGCTGGTGGTCGTGAACGAGACCGCTGCATTCGACTGCGAAACCATCTGAACCATCGCGTCGCCGATCGGCGCGACGTCGACGCTGTCGTACACGTCGCCGGAGACAACAGCGCCGGCGGCGGTGTCTGGCGCGGCTGAATGCTGTGCTGAAAGTGAGGCTGGGGGTGCGACGAGGGCGATCGCGGCGAACGTCGCCGCGAGGCGCAGACCGAAAGTCACGTTGGTTTCCACGGAGGGCCCTGCGGGCTGGGGAGGGCAACGGTGACAGACTGATCAGCTTGACGCGCGGCAACTGTTTCCAGTTGCGGCTGGTCAAAATAGAGGTGCTTGCGCCGCCATCAAGTACCCCGGATCTGGCAAACGTGTCCCATCATGGCGGGCCTTTCGTCTCCGAAAGTAGACACGCCGGCCGAGAGCGATCTATTTTTCACCGGGTGGCAAGACCAGGGCAACCTGTTGTTAGGCAGCGTGTTATGCGTCGCGAGAGAGCTTGGGCGGCGCGGGCACGGGCCATGCTTTTTCGAGTGTCGCGGAAATGTGTGCACGACCGCGTGGCGTTTCGTCTCTCGAATAGAGCGAACCCTTCAATGGTCGGGGAGTAGCAATGGCTGACGTCGCACTTCGGCACGCAATCGAATCGCCGGTTCCGGTTCGTGAGCGACTACACGCTCTGGATGACTCGGCGCTGGTAACCGAGTTCCTCGGCGGCGAGGAGCGCGCCTTTCAGGTGCTGGTGGAGCGCTACCAAACCCGGCTGCTCAACTTCATCTATCGAACCATCGGCGATCGCGAGCGCGCCGAGGACCTCGTTCAGGAGGTCTTCATTCGGGTGTATCGCCACCTGCATCGCTTCGATCGCTCGAAGAAATTCTCGACTTGGGCATACACCATCGCGTCGAATCTGGCCAAGAACGAGCTCCGCAATCGCTCGCGGAGTCCGCTCGTGTTCTTCCAGACCATCCGCAAGAACTGGCAGGATGACGACCGGCCGCTGCAGTTCGAGGATCGCGTATCGCGCCCGGACGATCTGTACCGGAAGCGCCACCTGCGGGAGCTGGTCGAGAGCTCGGTGGCGCAGCTGCCCGAGCATCATCGACAGGTGTTCATCCTGCGCGAGCTCGAGGGCAAGTCGTACGAGGAAATCGCCGAGATCACCGGGTGCAATCTGGGAACGGTCAAGTCGCGTCTGAATCGCGCGCGGAACGCGTTCGCCGCGATCATCGAGCCGGCGCTGCGATAGCGTTAGGCAAAGAGGGTGGGGGCGCAGCGGGCGGAGCCAAACTGGCTCCGCCCGTTGCGTTTGCGGTCAGCTCACCAGGCCGAACAGACGCGCGGCGATGGTAGACCCGTTCAGCAGCACGGCCGTGCCCATGGCCAGCATCGCGATGAGCGTCAGCGTCTGTGGGTCGTGCCCGCTGAGGCCCAAGATGCCTAACACTACCGCGCCGACACCAACCAGAAGGTCGGAGCCGGTGGCAACGTACGGCGCATGCTCGAGGGCACTGTGCCCTGAAGAGGTCGCGACCTGCGAGCGCGTGAGGGATTCGACGCGCGCGGCCGAACCGCCGACCATGAGCAGCGCGCCGCCGAGCACGATCGCCGCGACGGGCTGCAGCGTGGTCGGGCTCACCCCGATGAGTGCGAGGATGCCCAGGACGACGCCGCCGACCGACGCGAGCGCTTCCATTCTCATACCGCGCTCGCCTTCGTGTCGTTCGTAGACGAGGTGGTTCCCACTGAGCGTCCTCGTGTAGTGGGCGGCGAGTGCGCTGCCGGCGACCGCGAGCGCGACGCCGACTGCGATCGTCGATACCGACGCAAACACGCCGGACAGGACACCGATCAAGCCCAGAATGGCAAGCACGACGGCGATCGCTCCCGTGATCGACTCGGTTGCCGCGGCGCTCTCGGCTTCATGAACGATGGCGTGTTCGTGCGAAACGCCGATTGGGGTGCTCATACGATCCTCCATTGCGCACGCCAGCACGGTCTGGAGTTCGGCAGGAGATGCCTTCGCAAAGAGGAGACATCGGGGCGGTTGGGTTTACTCGCCATCTCTGGCCACGGTAGGCGTCGCGCATCACAGCGTTGTCCGTCGCGTTCGCCCTGTTGGCTGAGCGCGACGTTTCCCAGATGCGGTCGCGCTTTCGCGACCGCGCGGCCCGCCCTGTCGGCGGCGCGTCGCGTTCCCAGTAGGGCTGCATTTCCCGCACCCTGCAGGGCTGTCGGCGCTCGCTTTTTCCTTACGAGCTCAGCGTCGTTAGAGCCTCTTCCGGCCGCTCAATGCGGCGCGCATCGTTCGAACCGGAACCCGGTGCGTGCGATCGGGTATCCCTTGCCAGTCGTCACGCAGTGGAGCTCGACCGCACCTATGATTTGCCGCGAATTCCGTGATCTGCATCCGGCGTTACTCGACGATACGCTGACCGCGCACGACGTGGTCGAGATGCAGTTGCATCTCGCCACATGTGTGCGCTGTTCCCGGTATGACACGGCGATCCGGCGCGGTCTGATGGTGCTGCGCAATCTGCCTGCGCTGGAGCCGTCGGCGGATTTTCTCGACAGGCTCAATCAAAAGCTTCTGGCTGCTCAGAAAGTCGACGCTCGCGCGGAGCATTACCGCGGCCCGGGCGTCGGGTCGTTCTTGGCGACGGCGGCGAGCGTCGTGATCGTCGGGTTCCTCGCGGCGATGGCGTTCGACGTTGCCCAACCGGCGCGCGATCTCCGACTGCCACCTGTCGTCGCCGTCCGTCCGCCGATGACGCCGGTTGAGTCGCCATCAGGTGTCAACTCGGCGTTCGTTGCGTCGGCATCGATGGGGCTGCCGGTGTGGCCTGCGGCGGTGATGGCCGAGCAAGCGCAGGAGCATTTCGCGGCGGAGGAGTTGGGACGGTAGCAGCCCGCGCGCGTTATATTCGCCGCTATGCCGGACGATCGCGCCTTCTACAAAGCCATCGCGTCGCGCTCCTTCGAGCGCGCGTACAGCATTCACGGCGACGAAGAGTTCTTGAAGGACGAGGCGGTGCGGCAACTGCTCGCGGCCGCGCTCGATCCCGCGACGCGCGATTTCAACCTGGACACTCGTGACGCGGCGTCGGTGAGCGCCGAGGCACTCGCGTCGCTCTTGGCGACGCCGCCCATGATGGCGGAGCGGCGCGTCGTGGTGGTGCGGGACGCGGCATTGCTGCGAAAGGATGTGCGGGCCGTGGTGGATCACTTCCTCGAGCGACCGGCATCGAAGAACGCGGACATCATCCTCGTCATCGTCTACGGACCGGAGGAGCGCGGGAAGCCGGACCGATCGCTCGTGCAGCGCACGTTCTCCCTCGAGACGGAGCCGTTGACGGGCAACCGGGTGCCGAAGTGGATCGTGCACCACGCGCAGACTGCGTTAGGCGTGTCGGTGACCGACGAGGCGGCATCGCTCCTGTTCGAGCACGCGGGGAACGACCTCGCCGCGCTGGCGGGCGAGTTGGACAAGCTCGCGAGCTACACCAACGGCGGCGTGATCGACGAGCCGGCCGTGTCGGCGGTGGTGGGCGTGCGGCGCGGCGAGACGTTAGGCGACTTCCTGGACCTCGTGGGCCGGCGCGACGCGCCGCGCGCACTGGCGCTCTTGGCGCACGTGCTCGACCA
>Ga0157370_10001453_pt1 | contig 29340 bp, 19 predicted proteins | sample C35metaG_FD_113463 | JGI IMG/M metagenome (GOLD analysis project Ga0157370, IMG submission 113463) | Corn rhizosphere microbial communities from Kellogg Biological Station, Michigan, USA - C3-5 metaG | ecosystem: Host-associated > Plants > Roots > Rhizosphere > Soil | place: USA: Michigan...
ACGAGACGCTCGACGAGCAGATCGGCTACCGTTGACTTCACAATCTGAACCTCCCTGGCGCGGCGCACCGCGCGCTGACACGGGAGCGTCTCGCATGAATCATTCCGACCGCCGCATCAGCAGGAGCGCACACCACACTCGCGGAGACGTGGCACTCCATATGCTCATGGAAAAACAAGGCTCCATTCGCGGTCTCCGATCACGACAGCCGGAGCACGCAGCGTCCATAGCGGAGGTGACCAATGCCACGAGGCGACAAGAGCGCATACTCGAACAAGCAGAAGCGACAGGCAGAGCACATCGAACAGGGATACGAGAGTCGCGGTGTGTCCGACAAGGAAGCCGAACGGCGCGCCTGGGCGACGGTGAACGCCACGACGCATGGCGGGAAGAAGTCCGGCTCCGGCCGCGGTCGCTCGGAGAATCACGCTCCCGAGCGCAAGGGCGGGCGCATTGGAGGACACAGCATGTCGCACGCGGAACGCAGTCGCGCCGCCAAGAAGGGCTGGGCGACGCGCCGGCATCGCGGGAGCTGAGCGTCCGACGAAGGGCGATCATGCCCGAATCGGACGCATGCGCCGAGTGTGGAACGGACACTGACGGCGCAACCTCGATCTCACGGCGTCGTGTACTCTCCCGACTCACCGTTGCGCTCGGCGCCGTGAGCGCCGCGCTGGTGGCCTGGCCCATCGTGGGCTTTCTGTTCGATCCACTGGCGCGGCGCGCCCAGGGAACGTGGCGCACGGTCGGACGCACCGCGGAATTTCCACCCGGTTCCACTCGACAGGTCGCGTTTCTCGATCCCACGCCATTACCCTGGGCCGGTCAGACGGCGGCAACGGCATCATGGCTGCGTCACGAAGCCGGTGGCGACTTCATTGCGTTCTCCGTGAACTGCACACACCTCGGATGCCCCGTGCGATGGGAGCAGGGTCCCCAGTTGTTCATGTGCCCGTGCCACGGTGGCGTCTTCTACGCCGATGGCAGCCCGGCCTCGGGGCCGCCCCTCCGTGCGCTCGCCCGATATCCCGTTCGTGTTGTTGGCGGCACCGTGCAGATCTGGACGGGGCCGCTACCGATTGAATGAACGTGGCGCGGAGGTGAGGTGAGGCGCGTCTGGCGATGGATCGACGATCGCACAGGACTCATCACGAGGATCGGACGGATCGCTCACCACCCCGTTCCCCCGCGCACCGGATGGCGCTACGTGCTGGGCAGCGCCACGCTCATCGCGTTTCTCATTCAGGTGGGAACCGGCATCGCCCTGGCCACCGTGTACGTCCCGTCCACCACCAACGCGTACAACAGCATCGACTTCATCACGCACGGTGCGGCGCTCGGCCATGTGCTGCGCGGCATGCACTATTTCGGCGCCAGCGCGATGATGATCCTCATCGGCCTGCACCTGTTGCGGGTCTTTCTCACCGCGAGCTACAAGTTCCCGCGCGAAGTGAACTGGCTCACCGGCGTCGGGCTGTTGGGGCTGGTCGTCGTGATGGCGTTCACGGGGCAATTGCTGCGCTGGGATCAGAACGCGGTCTGGTCCGCCGTGGTCGCCGCCGAACAGGCGGGGCGCGTCCCGTGGATCGGCACCGCGCTCGCGCACTTCATCCTCGCCGGCGATCGACTGGGCGGCGCGACCCTCTCGCGCTTCTTCGCCTTTCACGTGTTCTTCGTGCCGGCCATCATTTTTCTGTTCATCGGGATTCATGTGTACCTGGTGCTGCACAACGGCATCTCCGAGCCGCCCGACGTGCGGCCGCGCATCGAGCCGGCAACCTACCGCAAGGAGTATCGTGCGCTGCTCGCGTCGCGCGGGCGTTCCTTCTGGCCCGACGTCGTGTGGCGCGATGCGATCATGGCGCTCGTGGTCGTCGTCGTGGTGCTCGCGCTGGCGCAGTGGATCGGGCCACCGGAAGTGGGAAAGCCGCCCAATCCCAGCATCATCAACGCGTCGCCGCGCCCGGACTGGTATTTCCTCTGGTACTTCGCCGTGCTGGCCGTGCTGCCGAAGCACGTGGAGCAGCCGTACTTCATCGTGCTGGCGCCACTCATTGCGTTCACGGTGCTCATCGCGCTGCCGTTCGTCTTCCCATCGGGTGAACGGCGGCTTACGCGCCGACCGTGGGCGGCGCTGGTCGCCGCGGGCGTGCTGTTCGTCGTGGGCTACTTCTGGTGGCTGGGCGAGCGCGCGCCGTGGTCGCCCGTGTTCGACGTACAGCCGCTCGTCCTGCACGGTGTCGCGCCCACCGACACGCTGCAGCTCACTGGCGCGCGTCTCTTTCACGACAAGGGCTGCGAGTTCTGCCACACGGTCGCGGGGCAGGGAGGACATCATGGACCGGATCTCTCGCGTGTCGGCGCACGGCTCGACAGCGCGCAGATCGTGAGCCGCATTCTGGGTGGTGGGGCTGACATGCCGGCGTTCGTGGGCAAGGTTTCGCCCGCGGAGGTGCAGGCGCTCGTCGGCTTTCTGCGCCGCGACCATTCCCATCGGATCGGCTCGTCGCCCTGACTGCGCGCGGACGAAGTGCCGCCGTGGCGCCGCCGTCGCGCCGCGGACTCAGCCAGCCGAATGATCGGGTCCGCCCGCCCCTCCCGCGCGCCCGTCGATGGCCATGGCCAGAAGCTGTGCCGGGTGCAGCGTGGCCCGGCTCGTGGCCTGATGCACCTGCTCGCGACAACTGAAGCCGTCCACCACGATGAGCGTGTCATCCGGCGCCGCGCGCACGGCCGGGAGCAGCACGCGCTCGCCTATCGCCATGGAGACCTCGTAGTGCGATGCCTCGAAGCCGAATGCACCCGCCATGCCGCAGCAGCCGGAATCCAGCACCGTGCAGCGGACACCGGTTCGCCGCAGCACGCGCTCCTGCGCGCCGGGGTCGAGCACCGACTTGTGATGGCAGTGCTGATGGATGATGGCGTCGCGGTCGACTGTTCCCGGCGCATAGTCCTGCGCAAACCGGTCCAGGAATTCCTCGAGCAGGAAGGTCTGCGTCGAGAGCCGGCTGGCATCGGCACGATCGGGGAACAGGTTCACGAGCTCATCGCGGAAGACGCTCACGCAGCTCGGCTCCAGGCCGACGACCGGCGTGCCCGCGCTGATGTCATCGCGCAATTCGTGCAGGATGCCGAGCAGGAGCCGCTCCGCCCTGTGCAGCATTCCCCAGTCGTACAGGGGCCGTCCGCAGCAGAGCCTGGCGCGCGGCACGGTGACCATGAACCCCGCATCGTGCAGCACGGTGACTGCGGCGTGCGCCACCTCCGGCGTGAAGTGATTGTTGAACGTGTCGGCCCAGAGAATCACGCGCGGCCGCTCCGCGCTCCGCGGATCGGGAGCGCCGCCGCGCCGCCGCGCGAACCATGAGCCCGTAAAGGTCTGCGGCGCGAAGCGCGGAATGCGCCGCTCACGCGCGATGCCCGCCGCGCGCCGGGCCAGCGCGCCAATGCCGGCGCTGCCCAGCAGCGCGTTGGCGAGCGCCGGCGCCCGGCATGCGGCGCGCGCCCACCAGTGGATGAGTCCCATGGCATAGGCGCTCGGCGGACGCACGCGACGCGCGTAGTAGCGCGAGAGGAACTCCGCCTTGTAGGTCGCCATGTCCACGTGCACCGGACAGTCGCTCTTGCATCCCTTGCACGCCAGGCAGAGGTCGAGTGCATCACGCACCGCGGGACTGCGCCAGCCTTCGTGTCGCAGCTCGCCGCTCAGCATTTCGAACAGCAGGCGTGCGCGCCCGCGGGTGGAGTAGCGTTCCTCGCGCGTGGCCATGAACGACGGACACATCGTTCCCCCATCCGTGCGGCGGCACACACCCATGCCGACGCAGCGCAGCGTGGTCGCGGCAAAGCTGCCGTCATCTTCGGCATAGGAAAAATGCGTCGCCAGGGATGGCGGCTCGTATCCCGTGCCCAGCCGCAGGTTGCCGTCGATCCGGTTGGGGCGTACGACCTTGCCCGGATTCATGCGCCAGGCCGGATCCCAGATGGATTTGAACGTTTCAAAGGCGCGAACGAGTTGCGACCCGAACATGCGCGGCAGCAGCTCCGCGCGTGACTGGCCGTCGCCGTGCTCGCCGGACAGCGAGCCGCCAAAGTGCACGACGGTATCCGCCGCCTCCTCGAGGAAGGCGCGCCAGTGCGCGATGCCACCAACTGACCGCAAATCGAAGTCGATGCGGCAATGGATGCATCCCTGGCCAAAGTGGCCGTAGAGCGCGGCCTGGTAGTCGTAACGCTCGAGCAGCGCGCGCATGGCGCGGAGATATTCGCCGAGCCGTTCCGGCGGAACGGCGGCATCCTCCCATCCGGCCCAGCGGCGTCGCTGTCCGGGAACGATGGCCGTGACGCCGAGTGCCGCGTCCCGCACTGTCCAAATCCTGGCTGCTTCGAGCGGATCGGCGCAGTGGCGCATGGCCGGTGCGCCCGCCGTCCCGCGCAGCTGCTGCATGAGACTGCGCGCCTTCGCATCCGCCTCCTCCTTCGTATCGGCGCCGTACTGCACGAGCAGCCACCCGCCTCCCTCGGGCAGCAGGCTGATGTCCTCCGGGTGGAATCCGGTCTTTTGCATGTCGGTCAACAGTTCCGCGCCAAAACCCTCGAGGCCGATGGGGTGCGTCGCCATGACCTCGGGCACATGGTCGGCCGTGGTGTAGGCATCGGGATATCCCAGTGCGACGAGCGTCTGCGCCCGTGGCCAGGGCACGAGATTGACAGTCGCTTCGAGGATCGTGACGCACGTGCCCTCGGAGCCGACGAGGGCTCGCGCGACGTTGAATCCGCGTTCGGGAAGGAGATCGTCGAGATTGAAGCCGGACACCCGACGGGGAATGCGTGGATAGCGACTCCGGATTTCCGCGGCGTTCGCGTCACGCAACGCGCGGAGCCCGGCGTAGATCTCTCCCTGGCGGCCGCCCGATGCGATGAGGCGCTCGAGCTCCGCGTCGCTGGTGGGACCGACACGCATGCGCAGTCCGTCGTAGGTGAGCACCTCCAGCTCCTCGACGTTGTCTGATGTCCGCCCGGCCATCACCGAATGCACGCCGCAGGAATTGTTGCCGAGCATCCCGCCGAGCGTGCAGTGATTGTGGGTTGCGGGGTCCGGCCCGAAGGTGAGATCATGCGGGCGCGCCGCGTCACGCAGGGTATCCAGCACGAGACCCGGCTGCACGCGCGCGACGTGCTGCGGCGCGTTCAGCTCGACCAGCCGGTTGACGTACTTCGAGCAGTCGATCACGACCGCCGCGTTGCAGCACTGGCCGGCGAGCGACGTTCCGCCGCCGCGCGCGAGCACGGGCACATCGAACCGATGGCAGGTTAAGACGGCGGCAACCACGTCGTCCACGTCGCGCGGAATCACGACACCAATGGGGACCTGACGGTAGTTCGAGGAATCCGTCGCATAGAGCGCGCGGCTTCCGGTGTCGAACCGGACTTCGCCGCGAAGCTCACGGCGCAGCGCGGCGGCCAGTGACGGTGGGCCGGCAGCCGCGCCTCGCGATGGTCCGGCCACGGATTGCGTGGTATGCGATGCCACGAGGGATGCGATCCGTTCGGCGCGCGAACTCAGGGTTTCCGCGGTGGGATCGGCGACTTCCCCGGCTGGAGCGGCCGCACGGGTCGCCCGTACGCCGTGCCGGCCGTGGAACCCAGCGGAATCATGTGCTCGTGGTTGGGATGCCCTCCGGGCCACGGTTCTCCATGGGTCTGGCTGATGGCCCACACGTAGGCGGCGATGCGCTGAATCTGGTCATCCGTGAGATCGTGTTTGCCGCCGCGACCGGGCATGCCGATGGGACTGCGTGTGAGCGGATCGGGCAGGCCCACGGTAATGAGCGAATCTATGGCTCCCCAACTGAAGGGAACGTACGTGAGCGTCTCGGTGATCGCGTCGCCGGCTGCCGGAAGTCCCTGTCCCTCACTGCCGTGGCAGGCGAAGCAGTTGCCCCGAGTGTGAAAGAGACTGTCGCCCTGGACGATCATGTCGAGCGTCATGCCGGGCGGCAGCGTGGGCAGCGTATCAGGCTGCATTTCGTCGTGCACCTGCACGTGATGCGCCGTATCCGGTGGCGCGACCTGCGCCGCGCACGGAGCAATGACGGCTCCCGCGGCGAGCAGTGCGACGCATACGCATCCGGCTTCGGCACCCAGGCGCGTCATCATCGTCCTCCCGCGCCGCTGGCGCTGGAGGTCGTCGAGTCGTTCGCCTGCCCGGGGAGCGCGAAGACCAACAGCTCGTCGCTGCGTGGACTGTTCAACGTCTGGATGCCCGTGGCGGCCACCGCGATGTATTGCGTCCCCCGGATCGCATAGGTGATGGGCGGGGCGTTGACGCCGCCGGAGGCCTCATAGCTCCAGAGTTTCTTTCCCGTCTTCGCGTCGAACGCCACGAAGTGTTTGTCGGCGGTGCCGGTGAACACGAGGCCGCCCGCGGTAGCCAGCGAGCCGCTGATGAGCGGAGCGGGTGTGCTGTCCTGCCACGCAATGCGCCCGGTGGCCAGATCAATAGCGGAGTAGAGACCGTAGAGCCCCTTTGGCTGCGTGACCACGCCGCCGCCCCACCACTGCGCCGGTGGGCGCAGCGGCTCCTGGTTCACGCGGTACTTCATGGGGATGTAGTTGCCGTCCACATAGAGAAAGCCGGTTTGCGGACTGTACGCGGTGGGCGACCAGTCGGACCCACCGAGCGTACCGGGCTGCATGAGCACGCCGTCCTTCGTGGGGAGTTGCATGTAATTCACGAAGGGAACGAAGGGCTGCGACTTGCGAATCGGTCTGCCCGTGGCGCGATCGAGGACGTACACGAAGCCATCCTTTCCCGCCTCCGCCACGGCCTTCACCATGTGCCCGCTGGAATCCGGCGCGTCCACCAGCACCGGTGGCGTGGTGGCGTCGTAATCCCAGACATCGTGCGACACTTCCTGGTAATACCACTTGAGCTTTCCCGTCTTCGCATCGACGGCGACGATGGAACAGGTATACAGATTGTCTCCCGGTCGGATGCTGCCATTCTGATCGGGTGCCGGGTTGCCGGTGTTCATGAACAGCAACCCCGTCTCGGGATCGTACGCCGGGTGATGCCACATGGGTCCGCCCCCATGCTGCCACGCGTCTGGATACGCTGCGCTGTCCCGCTTCTCCGCCGCGATGTCGCGATTGAACGACATGCCCCATTCGTCATGCGTGCGCCACGTGCCCCACCAACCGCCCTCCGCGGGACTGGGGATGGTATACCAGCGCCAGATGCGCGCTCCCGTGTTGGCGTCGTACGCGTCCACGTAGCAGCGGCATCCCTGCTCGCCGCCACTCACACCGGTGATGATTTTTCCAGCGACCGCGATGGGTGCGCCGGTGAGATGGTAGCCGGCGTTGTTGTCGCCTACCTGCACGTCCCACACGAGTCGTCCCGTTCGGGCATCGAGCGCCACCAGCCGCGCGTCCAGCGTGCCCATGTACACCTTGCCGCCGTACACCGCGACGCCCTTGTTGTTGGTGGCGCAGCAGTCCGCCGTGGTGCGGTACTGGTGCGCGTATTCCCACTTCACGACGCCGGTGCGCGCATCCACGGCAATGACGTGATTGAGCGCAGTGGTGAAGTACATGACGCCATCAACGACGACGGGATTCGTTTCGGATGCGTGGGGAATGCCCGAATGGTTGATCCAGACGGGTTTCAACTGCGTCACGTTCGCGGTGGTGATCTGGCTGAGCGGCGACCAGCGCTGATTCGTGAAGTCGCGGCCGTAGGACGGCCACATGGTGGTATCCGCCATGGCGCGGCGCTGCGCACTGTCGGCCGCGGCCGTGCTCACACTGGCAGAGTCGCTGCTGCCGGCCTGCGGGCGCGGACGCCCGCAGGCCGCGAGTGCGAGCAGTGCCGCCACGAGGCCCCTCACCGGCGGCATTCCCGCCAATGTGTGCCGGACGATCCATTCGCGATCATCATTCACGGCGGCGCTCCTACCGCAGCGTGTAGAGATACGCCGCGATGTCCCGCGCTTCACCTTCCGTGACGCCGAGGTTGGGCATGGCGGTTCCAGGCTCGATGGACTGGGGCACCTCGAGCCACTGCACCAGATTTTCGCTGGTGTTGGGCACTTCGCCGGCGATGTAGACGCGCCGGCCAAATGCGGTGAGCGGCGGACCCACCACGCCCTGCGCATTGCGAATGCCGGGGATCATGTGACAGGACCCGCAGCCGAACCGGTTGATCGCCACCTTGCCGCTGTCGGCGTTGCCCTGGGCCACCAGGCGATACGGTTCGCTGCCGCCGGTGCCGGCGCAGGCGGCCAGCATCACGGTCGCGAGCAGTATCGCGGCGAACAGCACTCCGGATATCCGTCCCGCACCCAACATCCGCTCTCGTGTCATCGCGCGCTCCCGTTCAGATCCGCATCCAGCGCCGGCCGGCACAGGCCGCGGCGTCCGGATCCTCTCCGCCAAGCCAATTCACGAACAGCCACCCGGCTGCGACCAGGTACGCCAGACTCGCCGGCACCCACATGGTGACGCCGGCCAGCTGCTGATCCTGCAGCGGACTGAGGTGCCACGCGGCAGTCGTCGCGAGATGCGCCGTGTACCAGGGCGACGGCGCGAATGTGAGGATGGCGCCCAGCGCGCCCATGAGCATGCCGGCCGTGGCCACGTAGACCACGCCTGCGCCGAACCCCAGCCGGCGCCGCCCGCTGGGCTGGAACACGATCCACCAGAACAGCACACTGGTGCCGAGCAGGGTGAGGTGTTCCAGCGCATGGATGCGCGTGTCGCTGAGCGCCCAATCGTACGGCGCCGGGAGGTGCCAGAAGAAGAGCGCCAGCATGGTCAGCATCCATGCGGCGAGCGGCGTCCCGAGCGGGCGGCCGGCCGCGCGGAGGAGTGGCGCGTGCCGCCAGCGCCGCGCCAGGCGGTGTCGTGGTGTGGCGGGAAGCGCCCACAACAGTGGAAGCAGCGGTTCGCCGAAAACCAGGAGCGGCGCCACGACGAGCATGAGCAGCAGGTGCTGCACCATGTGCGCGGAGAAGAGCGCGTCGCTCATGGCGTCGAGCGGCGACATGAGGGCGAGCACCAGCACGGCAAGGGCCGCCGCGAAGCAGGAGATCTGGCGGCGATGGATGCCGCGCCCATGACCCGCCGAACGCCAGAGCCGGCGCACGCCCGCGGCATACCACGCGGCCAGCACCACGATGCCCGTCGCCACCCCGGGCTCGATGCTCCACGCGCGCCAGATCCCCGCCGGGCTAGGCGCCATACAGACACGCCGGCACGATGAACAGTGCGAAACTGCTCAGGATGATCGCGAGCGCAAAGAGACCGCTCGACAGCATGCCCGCGGACGCCATGAAGCGCGTGCGTCCTTCCGCTGCATCGAGCAGCACGCCGTGACTGCCGTGGTGCTCACCTTTCGACAGGCTCCAGCTGTGCCAGGCGACCACGCCGGCCACGAGCGCGCCGATGAGCGCGGCAATGTCCACGACGAGGGCGACCCACCAGGTCCCGCCGAAGGTCGGCGCCGTGAGGGGCAGCGCCTGGGGAAAACAGAAATGCGCGGTGATGGAATAGTTGACCAGCTCCTGCAGACTCCAGAAGAGCGGCCCGCCGAACAGCCCGAACCAGAGCGCCCAGGTGTTCACCCGGTCGCGGTGGGGCGACGGATGCGGTGCGCCGGCGACGGCCAGCTCCCGCCCGGCGGCGCGGAGTACGACTGGATCCTCGTGCGAGGTCATCGCGGGCGCTCCGTCATCCGAGTCGCGGCGTGATATAGAGACTCAGAAACACGACGATCCACACGACATCCACGAAGTGCCAGTACAGCGCAACGTTCGAGAGCGCCAGATGGCGCGTGGCGGTGAAGTGTCCGGCCCACGCGCGCGCCTGCACGAAGATGTTCATGAGCAGTCCCGCGGCCACGTGCGCCCCGTGAAATCCCGTGATCGTGAAGAACAGCGATCCGTACGCGTCCGTGGCGGGCGTGAACGACTGGTTCGAATACTCGAGCCCCTGGATCGCGAGAAACAACATGCCCAGAATGAGCGTGACCAGGAGGCCAATGCGGAGCCGGGCCTGCTGTCCCTTCCTGATCCCCGCCTCTGCCCACCACATGGTGCCGCTGCTCACGATGAGAATGATCGTGTTGGGCAGCGAGAGACGGAGCGCGGGGTTGTTGCCATCGGGCGGCCATGCGCCGCGCGCCATGGAGGCAAGATAGAAGTAGCTGAACAGCAGATAGACGAAGAACGACGCTTCCGTGGCGATCAGCAGCATCATCCCCATGCGTCCGGGCGCGCGCCGATCCTGCGGACTGATCGGGAGATCGTATGGACGAGCGACCATGGCCATGATCATCCCTCCTCGGGCAACAGGTCCATCTCGTCCTCGCGGACCAGCTTGGGCCAGCACCATCCCGCGAGCGACAGGATCACCAGCACGAGCCCGAGTATCGCGAGCCACCACACACCGAAGAGCAGCCCGTAGAACGTCACCGTCATCATCGCCGCGAGAATCAGTGGCCAGAGTGAATCCTCGGGCATCTGCAGGATCTCGAACGGGTCGGAGTCGAGCGCCGACGTGCCGAAGGTTTCACGCCCGCGGTCCAGCACCGGTCCGCTGCCGATGAGCGTGTGGTACTCCTCATCGAGGCGGCCCTCCCAGAGCGGATGGCGGCTCCGCACTGTGGGAATGACCGCGAAGTTGTAGGGCGGCGGCGGCGACGACACCGACCACTCGAGCGTGGGCGCATCCCAGGGATTGTCGCCCGCCTCGGGACCCACGGAGAGACTGCGGAAGAAATCGACCAGGAACAGCAGCACGCCCAGCGCGAACACGTAGGCGCCAATGCTGGTGATCAGATTGACCGTGTCCCAGCCCAGCCCGGCCTGGTAGGTGTAGATGCGGCGCGGCATGCCCAGCATGCCGGAGATGTGCATCGGAAAGAACGCGAGGTTCGCGCCAATGAACATGAGCCAGAACACCCAGCGTCCGTACCGCTCGCTGAGCATGCGCCCCGTCATCTTGGGCAGCCAGTAATACAGCGCCGCGAACACCGGGAAGACGTTGATGCCGATGAGCACATAGTGCAGATGCGCGACGACGAAGTAGTTGTCGGTCAACTGCCAGTCGAATGGCACTGCCGCGGTCATCACGCCGCTGACTCCGCCAATCACGAAGAGCACGATGAAGCCAATGAGAAACAGGAACGGCGTCCGGAACACCGGTCTGCCGTGCCAGATGGTGGCGATCCAGGCGAAAATCGATACGCCACTCGGAATTGCAATCATCATGCTGGCGGCGCTGAAGAACGTCGTGGCCAGCATGGGCAGGCCCGTCGCGAACATGTGGTGCACCCACACGCCGAAACCGAGAATGGCCGTGGTGACGGTGGACAGCGCGACGAAGGTGTAGCCTGCGAGCGGCCGGCGGGAGAACGTCGGAATCATGTCCGACGCGAGGCCAATGGCGGGCAGCACGATGATGTAGACCCACGGATGCCCGAACATCCAGAAGAGATGCTGCCAGAGCAGCGGGTGCCCTCCTTCCGCGGCATCGAAGAAGTGCATGCCGAAGCGCCGGTCGAAGTACAGCATCACGCACGCGGCGGAGAGCGCGGGCAGCGCGAAGATGATCGCGACGGAGGCGCTCAGCGTGCCCCACATGATGATGGGCACGCGATTCAGCGACATGCCCGGCGCGCGCATCCGGAAGAACGTCACGACGAAGTTCACCGCGCCCACGGTCGTCGAGATCGTGATGAAGATCAGGCCGAGCGCGTAGAAATCGATATTGAGGCCGGGCGAATACGTGCGTCCGGTCATCGGCACGTAGGCGAACCAGCCGCCGTCGGGCGCCTGGCCAATGAGAAAACTTGTGTAGATGAAGACGCCCGAGAGCAGGAACGTCCAGTAGCTGAGCGCGTTGACGCGCGGGAACGCCATGTCGCGCGCGCCGATCATGAGCGGCCACAGATAGTTGCTGAAGCCGGACAGAATGGGCGACGCGAACAGGAAGAGCATCGTCACGCCGTGCATCGTGAAGATCTGGTTGTACTCCTCGGCGTCGAGCAGATGGACGTTGGAATGGATGAGCTGCGTCCGCATGAACGCCGCCTCGATCCCGCCAGCCAGGAAAAACACCAGCGCCGTCACGATGTAGCGTTTGCCGATCGTCTTGTGATCCACCGTCGCCAGCACGCCATACAGGCCGGGCGCGGTCTCCCAGGTCCTGGCCAGCTTCCCGACGGGTGCCGTCGGCGCCGTTGCGATCGCCACGTCTCCTCCTGTCGTCCCTGCCACTACTGCAATGTCTCGAGCCAGGCCACGAGCGCCTGCAGATCGCCGGGTGGGAGCGACATGGTCGGCATGTCGTTCCCCGGCTTGATGCCCTGCGCATTGGCAATCCATCCGGCGAGATTGCCCGGCGTGTTCGGCAGCGTGCCGGCCGCGATCGTGCGCCGGCTCGCGATGTGTGTGAGATCCGGCCCGATCGTTCCCATGGCCGGCGTGCCGCCGACCGTGTGACAGGCCGCGCACGCCTGCCGCGTGAAGACGCGTTCGCCCGTAGCGGTGACCGGATCCGTGGGCGGCGGCGGCGGCTGCCGCTGCTGGTCAAGCCAGTGCCGGAAGTCGGCCGGCGACTGGGCGACGACGAGCAGATCCATGTGCGTGTGCTGCAGACCGCAATACTCGGCGCATTCGCCCCAGTAGATGCCCGGTTTGTCCGCCTGCATCCACATGGTGTTCTGCTGACCCGGAATGACGTCTGTCTTTCCGGCCAGCTTCGGAACCCAGAAACTGTGCACGACATCCGCGGACACCAGCTCGAGTCGCACCGGCTGCCCCACGGGCACGTGAATCTCGTTGGCGGTGACAACCTGTTGATCCGGCGACTGGGCGGTGTAGATCACCTGCCACCACCAGCGGTGACCGACGATCCGGATCGTGGCGACCGGCGTGGCGGGCGGCGTGGCGACCGCCGACTGAACGAACAGCGTGAAGAGCAACGCGCAGATCAGAATGATCGCCGGAACGACGATGCCGCCCCACACGATGAGCCGAATGGATCCGTTGGGACGGATCACGACGCTTTCGGGTTGTTCCGCACGCGCGGCGCGCTGGCGGAAGAGGGCTACGAGCAGAATGAGACTCACCACGAGCAGCACGGCGAGCGAGATGATCGTGAGCACCCACCCGAGTACCGCGATCTGGTGGGCCGCTGGACCGGCTGTGCCGAATATCGCGGGTGATCCCGATGTCATCGCCATCACGGGACATCCTCGTTGATGCTCTTGTTCGGCTCGCGGGCGGTGATCTGCTGGCCCGTTCCAGGATTGAGTGTCCGGACGTAGGCGACGAGCTTCCAGATCTGATCTTCCGAGAGCATGCGACCCCATGCGGGCATGCCCTTGGCGCGTCCGGCGTAGATCGACTGGAACACGCTCGCGTCGTCGCCGCCGTAGCGCCAATAATTATCGGTGAGATCGGGACCCATGCCGCCCTGTCCGGTGAAGCCGTGGCAGTAGGCGCAGTTCATCCGTACGAAGAGATTGTCGCCCTCCTTGATGGCGGCCTGGTCCCCCGCGTACGGATCCACAATGGTGAGTCGCGCGCTGTCCATCTGCATCCCGGGGAGCGGCCCCATGGGCATGCGCGTGAGCATGCCGAGATCGGGGAGGGCGCCGGTGCTGGCACCGGTCGCCTGGCCGTGCATCCCGTTGTGCGGTCTGCCGCACCCAATCACCGCGAGCACTGCCACGGCGGCGAGTCGCATGGAGCTCCGGACGACTGCCGGCGCGGCATGCCACACGCGCCCACGCCTGGTCACCTGAAATCCACGAAGTCGCATGGCGTCACGCTCCATGATCATCGCTCCCCGGCCGCGGTTTCCGCGGTGCGCGCCCACACCGGTGCCCGCGGCTCGCTGTCGGGCAGAAGCGGCACGCCGTAGTCTCGCAGGAGGCGCGTGATCCGTCCCTGTTCCGTGTCGAGCAAGCGCTGCAGCGCGTCGCGCCGCGCGGTATCGCCTTCGGCCACGCCCACTGCAATGTCAAAGACAAAGGACACGCCCGGTCCGTCCACGGCCGGAGTGACGGGCGTGAGGGTGAGTGGCACGTCCTCGCGCCGGGCGAAATAGCCGGCCAGCGGACCCCACGCGATCGCGACATCCACGTCACCGTGCGCGACGGCATCAATGAGGCGCGCCGGTGGATTGGGATGTGCGTAGTCACCGTAGATGCTGTAGGCGACGATGTTGCTCACGATGTGACGCCGCGCCAACGCATGCTCCGCCGGCGGATTCGCGTGGCCGCCCGTGAACTGCAGCCCGATGCGGACATGATGCAACACGGCATCATTCAGCGACCGTAGGGCGTAATGCCGATCGGTGCGCGTGACGAAGACGTAGGTGGAACGATAGTACGGCCGCGTGGTGAGCACGCCGGGATAGCCTGGCGGAACGCCCATGATGACGTCGCAGCGCTTCGCGTCGAGGGTATGGCGCAGGAAGCCGCGTCGCTGCGGCCACCACGTGTATTGCACGCGAGAGCCTGTGGCATGGGCCAGCAGCGTGGCGATGCGGTTCTCGAATCCCGCGCCGGCGCGGTTGGAGAACGGCAGATTGTTGGGATCGGCGCACACGCGGAGCGCGGGACGCGGCGCGAACAGTGCCGCGGCGAGACAGGCTGCGGGGAGGCCGAGCATGTACTCGCGACCGAGGATCCGTCGCCCGCACTGCGCGAGCGCCCGCATACCGCGGTGCCTAGAGGGCGAAGACATACAGCATTCCGCCGGGAGGGGTGAATCCCTTGGCCGTCTTGATGACGTTCGCCGCACCGCCCACGCCCGCGAGCACCGCGATGTACTCCTTGCCATCCGGTCCGATGTACGCAATGGGCGAGCCCAGCACGCCGGAGCCGAGCTTGGCCTTCCAGAGTTCCTTGCCTGTCTGCGCATCCACTGCCTTGAACCACCCATCCGCCGTGCCGTAGAAGACGAGATTCCCCGCCGTCGCGAGCACGCCGCTATAGGTGAGCAGGGCTTCCTTGTCGCCCCAGACTTTCCGCCCCGTGGTCGCGTCCCAGGCGATGAGCTCTCCATCATTGCCGCCGGGGCCGGTGTGCCGTGTCATCTTCGCGCCCCAGTACGGCGTGCCGGCGATGTAGCTGACGGAATAACCCTGGTAGTCCATGCACATGTTGTTGGTCGGCACGTAGAACAGGCCGGTCTTCGGTGAGAAGGCGGCGGGTTGCTGATCCTTGCCGCCAATGTCGGGCGGACAGATGTCCTTCACGTTCACGCCCTGCATGGTACGCTTGGCGTCCACGACGTTCGGCCGGCCCGTGCTGAGATCGATGCCGGTGGACCAGTTCTCATTGGCAAAGGGCTTGGCGACGAGGACCTGCCCCGTGGCGCGATCGATCGTGTAGGCGAACGCGTTGCGGTTGAACTCGACGAGGACCTTGCGCATCCGGCCCCCGATGGGCAGGTCCGCGAGAATCGCTTCGTTCACCCCGTCGTAATCCCAGAGATCGTGCGGCGTATACTGGTAGGCCCAGATCGCATCGCCGGTGTCCGGATCGCGCGCGAAGATGGTGCTCGTCCACTTGTTGTCGCCCGGGCGCTGATCCTGATTCCATGGTCCCGGATTCGATGTGCCGTAGTAGATGAGATTGAGCTCGGGATCGTACGAGATGTAGCCCCAGACCGCGCCGGCCCCATGCTTCCAGCCGCCAGGCGGCCACGTGGACACGCCGAGATCCTTGCCGCGCAGGTTGTCGTAGAAGGGTTTGAAGCGGGGGCCGATCTTTACCATGCTGTCCGGCCCCGTGCTGTACGCCTTCCAGAGCAGCGTCCCGGTTTTCAGATCCAGCGCCGCGAGCCATCCCTGCACACCCATCTCACCACCCGAGTTGCCCACGAACACCTTGTCCTTCACCACGAGCGGCGCCATGGTCATCGTCTCGCCCGTGTTGACATCGCCCAGCTTCGTCTCCCACACCGGCTTCCCGGTGGCGGCGTCGACGGCGACGGTTCGATCGTCGAGCAGATTGTAGATGAGCTTCCCATCCGCGTAGGCCCACCCGCGATTGACGACATCGCAGCACGCGACGCCGACGGACCACGGATCCGGATTCGGGTGGAAGGACCACTTGATGCTGCCCGGCTTCGTGAGATCGAGCGCATAGGCGATGTCGGGATACGGCGTGACGAGATACATCACGCTGTCGATCACGAGCGGCGCGCCCTCATGGCCGTTGAGGACGCCGGTGGAAAAGGTCCATGCCTGCTTGAGCTGGGCGACGTTGGCCGTGCTGATCTGATCCAGCGTGCTGTAGCGTGTCTGCGAATAGTTCTTCCCCTGCATGGTCCACTCGCCAGGCCGGCCGGCCGGCATGGCGGGCGGTACCGCGGTGACCGATCCGTTCGACTGCGCGGCAACGGATTCCGCGCCCCTGGCGCCGGGCTGCTGGACGTGCGCCGCACTGCTCTCCGTTTCCGCCTGCATGCCGCTGGTGCGCGTGCCCGAACATCCGGTGCCGAGCGCGATCGCGCCGAGTCCGAATCCGATCAGGAGACGAGCGCGCACGCGACCGCTGCTGCGTGTCGCGCAGCAGGACGCCATTCGCTGAGCCTGGAGAGTTCGCATGGTCGTTCTTCCTTTCTCCAACACGGATCCGGCGCCCGCGTCGGCTCCGGATGCTCGAACGGGTGCGCCGCGCCTTACTGCGGCTTGGGATTGAGCGGCGCCAGGGGGAGCGAGAGGCCGAGCAGCAGCTTGGCCGGTCGCGCATCGGTCAGGAAAACGCGTTCGCCTTTGGGAACATCCTCGCCGGCCTTGGGCAGACCGGTGGCGATGTAATCCAGTGTCACGACGGCCTGTGCATGGCGCAGCCAGGTGCCGCGGGGCAGCCAGTTGAAGATGTTGACGAGGGCGCTGAGCCCGACGTCGAGCTTGTGCGTGTACGCGTTGGCGTCCGACGATTTCTGCGCCGGACCGAAGTTGTCGGCGATGTACCCGTTCGCGCCGAACCACCCCATGGTTTCCCGGGGCTTGAGCAGCGCGATGAGCGCGCCGAGCGTGATGGATGGCTCGTTCTCGTGTATCGTGGTCCCGAGTTCGCTGGCCGTGTATTCGGTGAATGGATTGGAGCCGGTGGCCGCGGTTGGCAGCCACTGAAAGCTGGCGAGGAGCGACGTGCGCGGAATCGCGGTCGGCGCGGCCAGCACGGCCTGGATGATCAGATTCGTTGTTTTCGGCAGCAGCGTGACCGTGTTGGTGGTCAGGTCCCTGACGCGCGGGCGATCGATGATGTGCGAGATGATCGCCGCCGGCTGGAGCGTGAGCGCCGGCGCACAAATGGAATGACAGGGCTTTTTCTGTTGTGCGGTGAGCGGCGCGGCGCCGAGCGCCAGCACAATGAGAGTGGCCGCGGCGACACACTGTCCTGCGCGGCGGCTGGACTCGTGGCGCCCCGATGTGGTCTTCGGGTGTCCGCCTCGTACCAGCTCACTCACTGACATTGGTGACATTGGTGTTCTCTCTCTTCCACCAGCCCGGCGACCGAATGCATCGAGCGAGGTCGAATGACACGCCGGACAAAAGTGAATGGACGCCAATGCAATTCATATTCCATCCATCATCGCAGGCCGCGAACTGACTGCGTGCGACGGCACGACATCGACACGCGGCCGCGGCCGTATGCGGCGTTGTGCGCTCGTACGGCACGCGTCGTGCGCACAAGCTGTGGATGGACTGTCGTGTGGAGGCGACCCATGACACGAGGACACCGGAAACGCCCACGCCGCCGCGCGGACCTGCCGCGCAACGCTGCTGACACGCCGCGCGATGCGCCGCGACGTCGCGGCAAGGCGGAGCCGCCCAACCCGCCGCGGACGACGACTGGGCGCTGGCTCACGACGCCGAAGTTCGGATCGGCCGGGAGCGGCGGGCTGGAACTCGAACCGGGACCGGAACGGGACTGACGCGCAGCAGGCGCGGCGCACCGCGCCGCACGCACGCGCGGGCATGGCGTCGTGCGGACATTGCGAGTGAGAGAGCTGCCGCGGGGCCGTTGGCACGGTCCCCGGCTCCGCGTGTGCGCGGCAGCGGCCAATCGGGTGCATCTCTTGCACACGAACACACAGCATGCCACTCCTCCTCACCTCCCGCAGCCGGCGCCTCGCCGCCTTGCATCACGACCGCGCCGCCGAACGGGGCGGTCGCCGTGACGAACTGTTCGGGCCCGATCGCCTCGCGGCGCACGCGCGCCACCTCGCGCGGCATCAGGTCCTGGCGGATTTCCGGATGGACCGGCTGCCGCTGCGCCGCGATCGCGGCCCGCTGCTCGCCCGCCTGCAGCGCAATGAACGCGTGCTCGCCGAGGTGCGCGCCGAGCTGGACGACGCCGCGCGCCGCGGCCTCGATGTAAGTCCGGCCGGCGCCTGGCTGCTCGACAACTACTTCGTCATCCAGGAGCAGGTGCGCGAAATCCGCGCGAGCATGCCGGCCGGGTATTACCGCGAACTCCCCAAGCTCGACGCGCCCAGCGCCTTCGCCGGCTTCCCGCGCGTGTATGAACTCGCCATCGAGCTCATCTCCCATACGGACGGATGCGTGGAGCTCCAGAACATCGAGCTCCTCGTGCGCGAATACCAGCAGGTGCATCCGCTGACGATCGGCGAGCTCTGGGCCCTTCCCATCATGTTGCGCATGGGGCTGCTCGAGAACGTGCGCCGCATGGCGCTGCGGACCGCGCGCGACCTGGCGGATCAGGATGCGGCCGACCAGTGGGTCACGCGGCTCCGCAGCGCCTCGCTGGAATCGCGCGCCGCGCTGGCGCGGGAACTGTCCGCGTTCGTGCACGGGCCGCCCGAGCTCACGCCGGCCTTCCTGACGCGGTTTGTGCTGCAACTGCGCAGCCGGCGCACTGACTTCACGCCGCTGTTCTGGCTCGAGCAGTGGATCGCGGAGGACGGGATGAGCATGGAGGAGGCCACGCAGCGCTCCACGCAACGCCTCGCCCTCACGCAGCTCGTCATGGCCAACAGCATCACCAGTCTGCGCACCGTCGCCAGTCTCGACTGGCGCGCGTTCGTGGAATCGGCCAGCGTCTCCGATGCGACACTTCGCGGAGACCCGGCGGGGATCTACTCGGCCATGACGTTCGAGACGCGGGATCGCTACCGCCACGCCGTGGAGCGCCTCGCCAGGCGTGCCGGACGCACCGAGCCGGAGGTGGCAACCATCGCCGTTGCCGTGGCGGACGGGGCAGCGCGCGCCGATGCGCCCGTGCGTATGCGTCACGTCGGCTACTATCTCATGGACGAGGGGCGCGCCGATCTCGAGCGGGCGCTGGCCTACCGGCCGTCGCTCGGCGAGCGGGTGCGCCGCTGGGTGCTGCGCCATCCCAGCCCCGTCTATTTCGGCGCTCTGGCGCTGGCGACCGTGATGGCCGTCGCATTCTTTCTGCTGCCGCTGCCGGAGCACCCCGGGTGGGGCGCGATCGTCGCCGCGGCGTGCCTGGCCTTTCTGCCGGCCACCGCGGCGGCCATTGCGTTTGTCAACGAGCTCGTGACGACTGCGCTGCCTCCGACGCGCCTGTCACGCCTCGACTTCACCGGCGGTGTTCCCGCGGACCGGCGCACCATCGTCGTGGTGCCGCTGCTGCTCTGGAGCGAGGATGCGGCGCACGACGCCGCGGACCGCCTCGAGACGCAGTATCTGGCCAATCGCGATCCCGCGATCCGGTTCGCCTTGCTCAGCGATGTGCCCGATGCCGCCAGCGAGCAGACGGACGCGGATGCCGCGATCATGCGCGCCGCGGTCTCGCACGTGCGACGTCTCAACGAGAAGTACGGCGCATCGGCGCCTCCCTTCTATCTGTTCCACCGGCCGCGCCGCTGGAACAATGCCGAGGGCGTGTGGATGGGATGGGAGCGGAAGCGGGGCAAACTGAGCGAGTTCAATGCCTATCTGCGTGGTGGCGCGCGCGACGCGTTTACCATTGTGGAGGGCGATACCGAATGGCTCGGCCAGGTCCGCTACGTCATCACGCTCGATGCGGATACCGTTTTGCCGCGTGGCGCGGCGCAGTCGCTCATTGGAACCATCGCGCATCCGCTCGTCAGCGCCGAATACGATGAGTCCCGCGGACACGTAACGCACGGCTACGGCATTCTGCAGCCGCGCGTCAGCGTGACGCTCGAAAGCGCGAACCGCTCGCGCTTCGCGCGGATCTACGCGGGCCATCCCGGCATTGACCCGTACACGACCGCGGTATCGGATGTGTATCAGGACCTCTACGCCGAAGGCACGTTCACGGGGAAGGGAATCTACGACGTGGATGTCTTCGAACGGACGACGCGCGGTCGCTTCCCGGAAAATTCGCTCCTCAGCCACGATCTCATCGAGGGGATCTTCGCCCGTGCCGCGCTCGTGACCGACATTGAAGTGTTCGATGACTTTCCCACGCGCTATCTGACGGCGGTTCATCGCCAGCAACGCTGGATCCGGGGCGACTGGCAGTTGCTTCCATGGCTTGGCTCGCGCATTCCGGGTGACGGCGGCGTGACGCCGAACCCGCTGCCGGCGCTCTCCCGATGGAAGATCACGGACAACCTGCGACGCAGCCTCGTGCCGATCGCGACGCTGCTCTGGCTGCTGCTCGCCTGGATCGTGCTGCCGGGCTCGCGCCTCCTGTGGCTGGTCGCCGTGCTCGCGTCGCTCGCGACACCCCTGCTGGCGCCGCCGGTCTTTGCCGCGCTGCGCCCGCCCGCCGGCCAGTCGTGGCGGCCCTATTACACCGCCGTCGCCCGCGACGCGAGCGCGGCGTTCGTGCAGTTCGTGCTGGCCGTCGTCTTCCTCCCCCATCAGGCATTCATCGCCGCGAGTGCCACCGCGCGGACGCTCTACCGCGTACTGATTTCGCATCGCCACCTGCTGGAGTGGGAGACCGCGTCCCGCGTCGAGCGCGTCACCTCATCCACGCGCACCGTGCGCTGGCGGCGCTTCGGCCTCGTGGTGGGCAGCGCCGCCATCATTGTCGCGCTGTCACTCTGGCGGCTGCTGGACAGTCGCACGGCCGGCGCCGTGATCACGTGGCTCGTCGCGCTGGTGATCGGCGTCATGTGGATGGCCATGCCCGAAATCGCCCACGTGCTGAGCGCGCCCCTCAGGCGCCGCGAACTCTCGCTGGCGGCCGCCGATCGTGTGGCTGCGCTGCGCTACGCGAGGCTGCACTGGGCGTACTTCGATCGCTTTGTGAGCGCCGACACGAACTGGCTCGCGCCCGACAACCATCAGGAGACGCCCGTGCCGGTGACGGCCATGCGCACGTCGCCGACCAATATCGGCCTGCAGCTTCTGGCAACCGCCTCCGCCTACGATCTGGGCTTCCTCACGCTGGATGACATGCTGGCGCGCGTGGAAGGCGCGTTCGCGTCGATGGATCGGATGCGCCGCTTTCACGGCCATTTTTTCAACTGGTACGATGTCACCGACCTTCGCGTGCTCGACCCGCCGTACGTCTCCACGGTGGATTCGGGAAATCTTGCCGGCCACCTGATCGCGCTCGCGGAGATGTGCCGCGCCCTCGCGCGCCAGGGCAGCGCCGCCGATGCGCGGCTGACAACCCTGGCGCGCCGCGCCCACGACTTCGTCATGGCCATGGACTTCCGGCTGCTGTTCGACGAGCGGCGCAAGCTGTTTTCCATCGGGTACGATGCGCGAACCGCGCGGCTCGACACGTCGTTCTATGATCTGCTCGCGTCGGAGGCGCGCCTCGCCAGCTTCGTTGCGGTCGCCAAGGGGGATGTCCCGGCAGAACACTGGTTCCGCCTGGCGCGCTCACTCACGACGGCGAGCGGCGCGACCGCGCTCGTGTCCTGGAGCGGCAGCATGTTCGAGTATCTCATGCCCGTGCTCGTGATGCCCTCGCGCCCCTTCTCGCTGCTCGACCAGACCCATCGAGCCGCGGTGCGGCGGCAGATGCACTACGCGCACGGCCGCGGCGTGCCATGGGGCATGTCCGAGTCGGCGTACAACCTGCGCGACCGGCACGCCACGTATCAGTACCGCGCGTTTGGCGTGCCGGATCTCGCGCTGCGGCGCGGCCTGGCGAACGATCTCGTCGTGGCGCCCTACGCCGCCGCGCTGGCGCTGCTCATCGAGCCGCACGACGCGCTGGCCAATCTCGCCACGCTGGAGGAACTCGGCGCGCTCGGCGCCTACGGATTTCACGACGCGCTGGACTATACACGTCCCGAGCCCGGAGCAGCGAACGCGGTGGTGCGCATTGCCATGGCGCACCACATCGGCATGAGCCTCGTGGCGCTCGATAACGCGCTGCATCTGCATCGCGGCGAAGGGATCTGGCAGCGGCGGTTCATGGCGGACCCCATGGTGCGGGCGGCGGAGCTGCTGCTCGATGAACGCGTGCCGCGCCTGTACGTCGTGCAGCAGCCGCAGTCCGATGTGCCACGCGCCGAGGCGCCGGACCGGCCCGCGCGCGACGGGCCGGTACTGCGCGAGATCAGCACGGCGCACACCGGCGAGCCGCGCGTCGCGCTGCTGGGCGGACAGACGTACTGCGTGCTCGTGACCAACGCCGGGGCTGGTTACAGCCGGACCAACGGCATGGCCGTTACGCGCTGGCGTGCCGATGCCACCCGCGATGACACCGGCCAGTGGGTATACGTCAGGGATCTCGCCTCGGGACGCGTCTGGTCCGCCGCCCATCAGCCCACGGGAGTTCCGGCAGATGACTATCGGGTGACCTTCGCGACGGACCGGGCGCTCTTTGAGCGCTGCGACGGGGGCGTCGACACGCGAACCGAACTGGTGGTCGTGCCGCGGGAGCGTGCGGAGATCCGGCGGGTCACGGTCACCAATCGGTCGCACACGCCACGCGACGTGGAACTGACGAGCTATGGCGAGATCGTGCTCACGGATCCGGATGCGGACCGCGCGCACCCGGCCTTTCAGAGCCTGTTCGTGGAGACCGAGTGGGTTGGCGCGCGCGCCGCGGTCGTGGCCGGCCGCCGGCCCCGCGCGGCGACCGAGCGCGAGCGCTGGTGCGCGCACGTGGTGGCCGCGGGCCCGGAGCAGGTCGGCGAGGTGACCTGCGAGACCGATCGCGCGCGCTTCATCGGTCGTGGCCGCACGGCGCGCGCCCCACGCGCGCTCGATGATGCCGGTGCGCTCTCCGGCACCGTGGGCGCCGTGCTCGATCCGGTGTTCGCGCTGCGCATCCGCCTGCATCTCGATGGAGGTCGCGCCGCGACCGTCGCCTTCACGACCATCGTGGGCGACGATCGCGAGACGGTGCTGCAGCACGCGGATCGGTATCACGAGATCTCGGCATCCGAGCGCGCGCTGGCGCTCTCGTGGACGGAAGCGCAGGTGGAGCTGCGCGACCTCGATGTGACGCCCGCGGAAGCGGCGCTCTATCAGGAACTCGCCGGGGCGCTGCTGTACCCGCACGATGAGCTGCGCGCTCGCCAGTTCGAACGAGCCGAAAGCCGTCGCGGGCAGGAAGCCCTCTGGGCGCACGGGATCTCGGGCGACTGGCCGATCGTGCTTGGCACCATCAGCCAGGAGGCGGGCCTCTCCAGCGTGCGCCAGTTGCTGGTGGCGCACCGGTACTGGCGCATGAAGGGCATCACCTCCGATCTCGTCATCCTGAATGATCGGGGGCCGACCTATCAGCAGGAGCTGCAGGATCAGCTCACCGCGATGCTCCTCGGCTCCAGCGAAGGAGCGCTCGTCGATCGGCCGGGCGGCGTCTGCATTCGCCGCAGCGATCTGTTGGGTCCTGCGGATGTCGCGCTGCTGCGTGCCACCGCGCGCATCACCGTGATCTGCGACGGCGTGGGATTGGGCAAACTCACGCCGGTGTCCGAACCGTCGCCGGAAGCGGAGTTGCGCGAAAGCCAGATCCGGCGTGAGCGCGAATCACTCATCGACCGGCCGGAGCGGGAGTCCCGCGCGCTGGCCGACACCCGCCCGGCCCGGAGCGCGCCTCCGGCGCGGCACGCCGGTCGGCTCCTGGAGAACGGCGACTATGAGATTCGCGTGTCCGCGGCGAACCCCACGCCGGCGCCGTGGGCAAACGTGATCGCCAACCCGCGCGCGGGATTCTGCGTGACGGAACGGGGCGGGGGATTCACCTGGGTGGAGAACAGCTTCTTCTACCGTCTCACGCCATGGTACAACGATCCGGTAAGCGATCCCTGCGGCGAGGTGCTCTACGTGCGCGACGCCGAGTCGGGCGCATACTGGACCCCGACGCCCGGACCGTTCCAGTCCGCGGCCGCCGCAGGCGCCGAAAACGCCGAGTATATCGTGCGGCACGCGCCGGGCGTTACGACGTTCGGGCACACGCGCGATGGCATCACGACCGAGCTGGCCCTGGCCGTGCCCGAGTCCGATCCCGTGAAGATCGCGCGGTTGCGCATCACGAATCAGGGCACACGCCCGCGCCGGCTCACGCTCACCTCCTATGTCGAGTGGACGCTGGGAGCGCAGCGTGAGCATACGCGGCATCAGATCCATACGAGGCACGATGCCGCAACGGGCGCCATTCTGGCCCAGAACTTCTTTACCGATGATTACGCCGCGTGGACGGCGTTTTCGTGGATGAGCGAGCCCGTTCAGTCATTCACCGCCAATCGCGAGGAGTTCATTGGGCGGAACGGTGACCTTGGCGCGCCGGCCGCGCTGCAGCACGACGCGCTCTCCGGCACGACGGGTGCGGGCTACGACCCGTGCGCGGCGCTCCGCTGTGCCCTCACGCTCGAACCCGGCGAAACGCGCGTCGTGGTCCTGCTGCTCGGCGCCACGCGCGGCGAAGCGGATGCGCTGGATCTCATCGCGCGCACCGGCGCGCCCGGCGCCGCGACGGCGGCGCTCGCCGGCGCCGTGCAGGAATGGGACGCACGCCTCGCGACGATCACGGTGCACACGCCCGATCCGGAATTCGACGCGCTGGTGAATCGGTGGTCGCTCTTCCAGGCGCTGTCCTGCCGGATGTGGGGTCGCTCGGGATTCTATCAGTCAAGCGGCGCGTATGGCTTTCGGGACCAGTTGCAGGACGCCATGGCGTTCGTGTATGCCGCGCCGGCCGTGACGCGCGCGCACCTGATTCGCTGCGCCGGCCGCCAGTTTGTCGAAGGCGATGTGCAGCACTGGTGGCACGAGCCCGGCGGGCGCGGCGTTCGTACGCGATTTTCGGACGATCTGGTCTGGCTGCCTTTCACCGCCGACCACTACGTGCGCGTTACCGGCGATGACAGCGTCTGGGCCGAGCGCGCGGCATATCTCACCATGCGCACGCTCGAGCCGGGCGAGCAGGACGCCTATGACCAGCCCGCCGTGAGCGAGGAGAGCGGCACGCTGTACGAGCACTGCATTCGCGCGCTCGATCATGCGAGCACGGAGGGCGCGCACGGGCTGCCGCTCATGGGAGGCGGCGACTGGAACGACGGCATGAATCTGGTTGGTGCCGGCGGACGCGGTGAGAGCGTGTGGCTGGCCTGGTTTCTTCTCCTGACCTTGCGCCGGTTCGCCGAGCATGCGGATCGTCGGGGCGACACGGCGGTGGCGTCGCGATTCCGCGAGCGCGCGGCACGGTACGCCGAAGCCGCGGAGGCGCATGCCTGGGATGGCGCGTGGTATCGGCGCGCGTATTACGATGACGGGACGCCGCTGGGATCGGCCGCGAATGCGGAATGCCGGATCGATTCCATTGCGCAGAGCTGGTCGGTCATCGCCGGAGCCGCTCCCGCAGAGCGCACGCGCGCCGCCATGCACGCGGTGTACGAACAGTTGGTGCGCGAGGACGCGCGACTCATCATGCTGCTCACGCCGCCCTTCGACACGTCGACCGAGGACCCCGGCTACATCAAGGGATACCTGCCTGGTGTCCGCGAGAACGGCGCGCAGTACACGCACGCCGCGCTCTGGGTGGTACTGGCGACGGCGCTCGCTGGCGATGGCGATCGCGCGTCACATCTCTTCGCCATGCTCAATCCCTTCACGCACGCGCGCAGCGATGCCGATGTCGAGCGGTACCGGGTGGAGCCCTACGCCGTGTGTGCGGATGTGTACACCGCCGAAGGTCATGTCGGGCGTGGTGGCTGGACCTGGTATACGGGTTCGGCGGCCTGGAGCTATCGCGTTGCCGTGGAAACGCTGCTCGGCTTCTCGAAGCGTGGCGACCACCTGAGGATCGAGCCGTGCGTGCCGCGAACCTGGCGGGAGTTCACCATTGAGTATCACTTCGGCACGGCCCTGTATGTGATACACGTGCGCAATCCAGCCGGCGTCATGCGAGGCGTGAGCGCCGTCGAAGTGGATGGCCACGTGGTGGAGGATGGAACGGTTCGGCTCGCTGATGATGGTGCGACGCATCACATCACGGTGACTCTGGGCGCGCCGCGCACGGCCGAGGTTGACGCGAACATGCTGGCGCGGGAATGATCCGGCGCCAGCACGGTGGAGGAACACCGGCTGGCATGACTGCTGCACTGGACCATCCATGACATGCGTTCCCTTCATGATTCACAGCGTACCATGAGTACAAGCATCAGCGGCGCCCACGCTCCATGGACCCGACGGGTTGGCCATGCGCTGCCCGGCCTGTCCGCGCCGCGTGGAGCGGCCGTGGAGCGGGCACTGGACATACCCATCGCGCGCGAGACGCGCCGTCAACGCGAGCGCGTGCTCTACCCGCACGCGCGTCCCGCGCCGCGGTTCCAGCCCCGGGCACGCGCGGATGCCGTGAATCGAGTAGTGAACGTTCTGCTGGCGGTTGTCGCACTCGCCATGCTCCTGCCGGTACTTCTCCTCGTCGCGCTGGCCATCAAGCTCAATTCCCGTGGTCCCGTGTTCTATTCGCAGGTTCGTGTTGGCCTCGATCGCCAGCGCACCGCGATCCACGCGCTCTATGACCGGCGCAAACATGACTCGGGTGGCCGGCTCTTCACGATCTACAAGTTCCGCTCGATGCACGCCGATGCCGAGGAGCATTGCGGCGCCGTGTGGGCAACGCCGGAAGATTCGCGTGTGACAATGGTGGGTCGCTTTCTCCGGCGTACGCGCCTGGATGAGGTGCCGCAGCTCGTGAACGTGCTGCGCGGAGACATGAACATCGTCGGTCCACGCCCCGAACGGCCGAGCATCTTTGCCGACTTGCGCGACCAGATTCCAAACTATGGCGCGCGCCAGCGGGTGCGCCCCGGAATTACGGGGTGGGCACAGATCCATCACAGCTACGACACGTCGCTCGACGATGTGCGCACCAAGCTGCAGTACGATCTCGCCTACCTCGAGCGCCAGTCGCTGGCACTCGATCTGAAGATCATGCTGATGACGGTGCCGGTGCTGGTATTCAGGAAGGGCGGATGGTAGCTGGCCCTCGGGGCGCGGTCACCGGCCAGCCGCGCTGTTGTCCGGCCCGTGACTGGCGTTCGCTGTCTTGAGCCATCCGCGCATGTCCCCTTCAATCTCCTTCAGTCGCTGGTCGGTCTTCGCTTCGAAGCGCAGCACGAGTGCCGGTTCCGTGTTCGAGGCTCGAATGAGGCCCCAGCCATCGCCATAGTCCACGCGGGCGCCATCTATCTGGATCACGTGATGCGTGCTCCCGAAGTGCTCCACCGCGCGCCGGACCACGTCGAACTTCCGGTCATCCGGGCAGGGAATGCGCAGCTCCGGGGTGGAGGGGTACTCGGGGACATCGGCCAGCAGCGTGCGAATGTCCTGTCCGCGCGTGGAGACAATCGCCAGCAATCGTGCCGCCGCGTAGATGGCGTCGTCGAATCCATAGTAGCTGTCGCCAATGTACATGTGCCCCGAGAGCTCGCCGGCGAGCGGGGATTTCACCTCCGCCATTTTTGCTTCAATCAGCGAGTGGCCCGTCTTCCACATGAGCGGCACGCCGCCGGCGTCCTCAATGACCTTGGGCAGCGCCATGGAGCACTTGACGTCGAAGATGATGGACGCGCCGGCATGGCGGGGGAGGATCTCGCGTGCCAGCAGCGCGAGCACGCGGTCGCCCGGCACCATCGCACCGCTCCCATCGATGACGCCGACGCGGTCGGCATCGCCATCCACGGCGAGCCCCATACCGCACCGCTCGGCCTTCACCCGGGCGCTGAGGGCCCTCAGGTTTTCCGCATGGCTCGGATCCGGCGGGTGATCGGGGAAGTTGCCGTCGCTGGTACACGAAAGACAGGTGACGCGCGCGCCAAGCCGTTCCAGCACCTGGCGTGCAGGCGCGGCGCCCACGCCATTCGAGCCGTCGAGCACGACCGCCGGGTTCCCGGCGAAGGGTCCGATGCGACTCACGATGTCGTTCACGTAGTCATCCAGGACTTCGATCGGGCGCACACTGCCCTGTCCGCGAATGTGCCGCCCTTCGTGGATCAGGGTGAGAATGCGCTGGATGTCGTCGCCGTACAACGCGGCGGTGCCGATGCAGAGCTTGAAGCCGTTGAACTGCGGAGGGTTGTGCGACGCGGTGACCTGGATGCCGCCGGCGACCGCCCGCCGCTGCAGCGTCCAGTACAGGGCTGGCGTCGGGATTTCGCCGGCGTCCCACACCTGGATGCCGGACTCCGTAAGTCCCTCAACCAGGGCGTCATATAACTCCGGGCCGCTGATACGATTGTCCCGGCCGACGACAATGGCTCCAGTCTTGCAGCGGTCGGCTAGCAGCACCGGGAAGGCGCACCCGATGGCATGCGCCACCGTCGGCGTCAGGTCGCGGCCGGCAACGCCGCGAATATCGTACTCGCGAAAGATGGTGCTGGATATGAACTCGGTCATCGCATCGACGAGGGGGGCAACAGTCATGCCGGGAGCAATGCTGGTGCAGATCGACCAGTGACGAGGTCCGGCGCATCCGCCGCGACGGATCCGATTCCAGGAGCAGAGATGCCGCGCCGCGATCAGTTCACCGGAGTTCCGGATGAGCTGAACGGTTTGGTCGCGGACTTTGCTCCCGCCCTGCTAATGCTCGACCGCGACCTGCGCCTGAGCGGCGCGACGCCGGCGGCGGAGCGCCTCCTCCGCATCGGCGCGCAGCAGATGGGTCGCGTCATCGATGACATCGAGCTGCCCAGGTGGGTTGGTGAACTCCGAACGTTCGCGCACGGCGCGATGACGGCGAGTGCCATCAGCGAGCGCGAGGTCCGCGATGACGGCGGACGCTGGTACTCCATGCTGGTCCGGCCCTATTGGTCCGCGAGCAATCGCGTGGAGGGAGTTGTCGTCGTGCTGCGCCGGAGCGAACTGCGTCAGCGCGCCGCCCAGCAGGCCGAACGAACCCGGCAGCAACTGACGGGCGTCGTCCAGGCGCTC
>Ga0157370_10001455_pt1 | contig 29311 bp, 23 predicted proteins | sample C35metaG_FD_113463 | JGI IMG/M metagenome (GOLD analysis project Ga0157370, IMG submission 113463) | Corn rhizosphere microbial communities from Kellogg Biological Station, Michigan, USA - C3-5 metaG | ecosystem: Host-associated > Plants > Roots > Rhizosphere > Soil | place: USA: Michigan...
AAAAAGCCCGAATAAGACAAGGATCACTCCGGACAGGCGGGAAACCCAGCGGGCAAAGGTGGTGGGAAGGCGCTGCCGGGCAAATGCAACGCCGCCGCTCAACATGAACCACCACAATAAAGAGCCTAGAAAAACGCCCGCGACCACAAAAAACGCGCTCGTCGCTCCCGATGCGTCAGCAAGGCCGAGACCCGCGAAAATTGCTGCAAAGGACAGTATCGTCATGGGGTTGGTGATCGTCAGGAAAAAGGTCGCGGTGATGGTGCCGAGCAGATCGCGCGCTCCAACCTTGGCCGCTTCTGCCAGAGGTTTGGGCCTCAGGCTTTTCCAGCCGAGCCACAGCATGAAAAGGCCGCCGACGATTTTGAGCGGCGTATCGATTGTCGCAAGGGTCGCCGCGAAAGCGGAAAAGCCGAGCGCTGCGAGGCTGGCATACACGGCATCCGCCAGAGCAGTCCCAAGGCCACCTGCCACTCCCGCCCAGAACCCGCGCTCAAGGGTCCGGTTGATGCAGAGGGCGCCGATGGGGCCGAGCGGGGCTGCGACCGCAAGGCCCAGCACAATGCTTTTCAAAACGAGCATCAGTTCCATCAGTCCACGCTTTCCTTCGGCATAAATGGTCCCGGCACGACAGAAGACAGGGCGATGATCGTTTCGGAACGGGCAAGGAACCCGTTCTGTTTCATTGTCGCCAGAAAGGTTTCGATCTCCGCCAGCGACCCGACGTGAACTTTGACGAGGTAGGACCACTGCCCGGTCACATGGTGACATTCCGCGATAGCGGACTGCGACGCCGCATAGACACGAAACGCGGCCTCGTCCGCATCCGGCGCCAACGCGATCCACACGAAGGCGATCACGGGCAAATCGAATGCGGATGGATCGGCATCAACGGTGATGCGACGGATCGCCCCGCTGGCCGTCAGGCGTCGGATGCGCTCGTTCACGGCCGAAGCGGAAAGCTCCACGACATTTCCGATATCGGCCAGAGAGCGGCGGGCGTCTTCTGCAAGAAGACTGATGATTTTGCGGTCTGTTGAATCCATTTCCGCAGATAATCATGTTTATTATGATAATGAAAGATATTATGCGGAATTTTAGTGAATCGAGCGCAGGCCTTGAGCCGGGGCCAAGATTCCCCCGCAGCTTCGCCGTACCTATAATCTTGGCGGAAGCTTATGCTGTTTCAGCGATTACGGTCGCACTATCCATGCTTCCGGCAGCGATTCCTGCAAGGCTTGGCGGATGATCGTGGCAAGATGGGCGCTGATTGGATTTTCGTCTTTTCCGGAGCGAAGAAGGCTGAGCCCCAGCGACGGGAGTTGCGGCAAACCGTTGGTGAGTGGATCGAGCACCCGAACTGCAGGCGGCCGGCCGAACGGTGTGCGAAGTGCGATGCCAAGGCCTGCGGCTGTCGCAGCCCACAACCCGCCGAGGCTCGGGCTGACGAATGCAATGCGCCAGGCGATACGCTGTTGATCAAGGTGGTTGCAGGCAATGCTACGTAAAAGGCACGGCGCTTCCAAAACTGCAAGTGGCAGCGGCTCTTTCCCGCCGGTCTGCCAGACAGTTTCTGTTTCCTCGGCGCCCAGCCAGCACAGTGGCATGGATGCAACCGTTTCAGCTGGCGAAGCCGTGTCGTCGTTCCAGGCCAAGGCGAGGTCAAGATGGCCGGACTCGACCTTCTCCCGCAATTCGCTATTGCGAGCGATGCGCCCTTCGATCCGAACCCGTGGATGGGCGCGTGCGAAACGGCCCAGCACCTGCGGCAACACGGTTTCTCCGAAATCCTCCTGAATCCCGAGGCGGATCCAGCCTTCGAGTTCCGGCCCGCGAACGGCGCTGATCGCCTCGTCATTCAGGCTCAATAAGCGGCGGGCATAGGACAGCAGCACTTCGCCGCTCTCGGTCAGCGCCAGCCCGCGACCGGATTTGCGCACCAGAGCGGTTTCGGCCTGGTCCTCCAGCTTCTTGAGTTGTGCGCTGACCGCAGAGGTCGAACGCCCCAGTCTGTCTGCGGCCTGCGCGAACGACCCGGTCTCGATGCCAATCACGAAACTGCGGAGCGCGTCCAGATCCAGATGGGTAAGGCGCAAGTTAAATGTCCCTAAAATCAGGACGTAATGTCCTGAATAATTTGATTTTCAGGATGATGATGTCGTTTCATAGTGTGGCTGTCAATCCTCTTGAACGGAGCGCATTCATGCCTTTCACCCGAATATCTCTGCTTGCGGGCAAATCCACCGACTATCTCAAGGCGGTTTCCGACAGTCTCGACCGCGCGCTTGTCGACTGCTTTGACGTTCCGGAAAACGACCGCTTCGCTGCAATCCACCAGCACCAACCGGGCGAACTGATCTTCGACCGAACATATCGCGGCGGCCCTCGGTCGGATGATTTCATTTTCTTTCATATCACCACGGGTAAGACGCGATCGCCGGAAACCAAAGCGCGCTTCTATGCGAGGCTCGTCGAAAACCTGGCGGTGTCGCCCGGTGTGAGGCCAGAGGATGTGATGGTCGCCATCGTCAACTCGACGTTTGATGACTGGTCCTTTGCATCAGGCGTTTCAGCAGGCACACCAGCGGATGGGAGTGGCCGATGACCGATTTTTTCGAGATGCAACCGGCCTGTCCATCTACCATGAGCGTGCGTCGAGCCGGTGACGGAATAGTTGCGGCACCTGAGGGTATCTCCAGCGGATCCTTCCTCGTCCAGATGCTGTTATCGAGCCGGATCGATGGCGAGATGACGGCAATGCGCGCTTTTGTGCCGCCGGGGGTCGTGACCCATTGGCACAGTCATCCGCGCGGCCAGCTTCTCTTCGTGCTGGATGGCATCGGTCTCGTCCAACGCAACGGTGACGATCCGCGTGAAGTCCGTGCCGGAGATGCGGTGTGGTTTGCGCCCGGCGAAGCCCATTGGCATGGCGCCGCGCCGTCCTGTCCCTTCAGCTATCTCAGCGTCCAGCCGGTCAGGAGTGGAACTGCCGTCCACTGGATGGAACCTGTCAAAAAAGAGGAGAGCACGTCATGATCGCCATGCAATACAGCTTCACGCTGCCTGCCGGCTACGACATGGCGATCATAGACCGGCGCATAAGGGAGAAGGGGCCGCTGCTCGATGGCTTTCCACGCCTGCGTTTCAAGGCCTATCTTTCGGCGAGAAAGCAGGATGCCGGCTTCACCAGTGCTGAAAACCTCTACGCGCCGTTCTATCTTTGGGACGAGCCAGAAGGGATAGACAGCTTCCTGTCCGGTCCAGGTTTTGCGGTTCTGACACGGGACTTCGGCTGGCCGTCGGTGCAGACATGGCTGGTCTGGCACGCCGACCACGTACCTGATCTTACAGCCTCGCGATATGCCACACGGGAGGTCCGGTCCATAGCGCCACATTCTGATCTGGCCAAGCTGCGCGATACGGCGACCGCGGACGCGCGTTCAGCAATCAGGGCCGGCGTGCTCGCGGCCATAGCCGCATTCGATCCAACAAAATGGCTGCTGCTACAATTCAATCTCTGGCCGACAGTGCCGGCCGTTACTGAAACAATGCAAACCTACACTATTGGCCACGTCTCATTGGGGTCGGTTCCGCATTTAGCGGAATGATAACTCACGCACCGGCTCAAGGGGCATTGCGTCGTTCCAGCTCTCATCTATCGCGGTTGCTTTTTTGCCTCACGTAGCGAAATCAGCCGTTTTGTGGATTCGTCCCACAGAATGAGCTTTACGCAGCCCAGGCTGTCGCGAAGGCTGATGCGACCAAGTTTCGCAAGCTCCGGGTAGTCGTGCAGAATCTCTGGCAACCTGTAAAAAGGTACCTTGCTCGACAAATGGTGGACATGGTGCATGCCGATATTGCCGGTGATCCAACGCAGCGGACCCGGCAGATCGTAATACGAGGCGCCATGCATCGCCGCATGGGGAAAAGTCCATTCCGGAGGCTTGGACCAGTGGGTTTCTTCAAACTGGTGCTGGACATAAAACAGCCAGACACCTGCTGACCCGGCAAGCAGCACTATTGGCAGATGAACCAACAGAAAAGGCACGAGCCCTATCGCCCAGATAAGAAGAATGGCCAATACGGCCACACCGGCATTTGTTGCCATTGTCGAAATCCAGGGCAACGCTCCAGACCGCATCATGCCAAACGGTAGCCTTTGTTTGAACAGAAACAGGAAAGCAGGACCGATGCCGAACATCACCAGCGGATGCCTGTACAAGCGATAACCGAGTTTTCCGCGCGGGGAGAGCGCACGATATTCGGTCACGGTCAGAGTTGTAATGTCGCCAACCCCTCGCTCATCGAGATTGCCGGCTGACGCATGGTGTTCCGCATGCGCGCGGCGCCAATAGTCGTACGGCGTCAGCGTCAGGATACCGATTGCGCGACCCGTCCAGTCATCCCAGCGACGGCGCCCGAAAAAAGAGCCGTGTCCGCAATCGTGTTGCAGTATGAAGAGCCTCAACAGGAATCCGGCTGCGGGGATCACCAGAAGCAGGCCAAGCCAGTAACCAAAATGAATCGATACCGACGCTGCTGCCCAAAGGAATACGAAGGGAACAAGCGTCACAGCAAGTTCGTACAAGCTGCGGCCGGTCCGGGGTTTGCGATAATTCGAAAGTATTTTAAGCAGGGCCTTTTCACTCGCGCCGCCAGGTAATTGGGCTGTTAACGTCGCGGTCATGGTTGATAGCAATCCTTCTGGTCACCTGCATTTCGAAAAAAGTGTTCACCGCGCTGGCGGTCGTTTTCTGGAATAGCCCGATCTCGAGCCAACACGCGTTGCCGCGGCGGTTCCGTGCTCTGCTCGGCGCGGGCATTCACTGTTTTGTTCATAAATGTCCGAGCTGTAGGCTCGCTCCTGAAATCTGAAACGGTTTATTAAGTCGATCTGCTCGGCGAGGATCTCGCACAACTCTGAGCGGCTGGAACCTGTTCTGTCTAACTGTACCGGCGCTGTTTGCACAGAGGGGCAGGGTGACCTCAAATTGATTGAAGGGTACTAGAATTTAATCGGCACTTGCATTCTCGCGCAGGAGCACAGCTCGACTCGGCAACTAAAATCGCTGAAAAGTTGGAGTGGTGAGCGGGTCTCGGCAACAGGATGGCAATTACTCGTTCAAATACGAGCAATATGCTCGAGGCAACAGACCCTTACCGCAGCATTGTGGCTGTATCGCGCCCGACAGTAAGGTTTCTTACGATGTATCAGATCGCAGCATCAGGGGTCGTCGACGGGCAGGAGAATGCCGCTTATGCCAGCAGCCCGCGCATGATCAGTTCGAGATGAATCTTCAGAACGACCTGCTTGTCCAGACTGCGCCGATCGTCGAAAATCAACCGGAAAACCAATGTTCCGACTATGGGTGACATGACGACCTTGGCCAGTTCGGTGGGGTTGGCTCTAAACCTTTTTTTCGCCACGCCCTCTTCGAGGATCGTATTGATCCGCTCGAATACCGGCGCCATCACCACGTCATGGTGCTGGTCGATGAGATCGGGGAATTTTGCTCCTTCCGCAACGATGAAGCGAAACAGTTCCCGCATCTTTCTATTGTCGACGAGGGCGTCGAACAGGAATTCAAGAAGCATCCGAAGCTCCTCGACGGGATCATCCGACGTGCGTGCATAAGCCTTGAATGCCTCCTGAAAAGGTGCCGAGGCATGCCTGATCATCGCCTCGAAAAGAGCCTCCTTGGTTTCGAAATAGACGTAGACCGTGCCTTTCGTCACTCCCACCCGCTCGGCAATGTCCTCCACCCGCGTGGCCGTAAATCCTCTCTTGGTGAATTCCTCGAATGCGGCGTCGAGAATTTCCAACGGACGTTGTATCTTCTGTTCTGCGCGTGTCAGTTTTGCTTTTGCCATAACCCCGGATCCCTACGTATTCTTTCGGCACTTGCCTTTTTACCCGTCGCAATCGGCGGAAATGACAGGTGGTTTGCCTATAGCACCGGCGTAAAAACCGGAATCGATTTTTACAAGACGTGGTGCGTGGTTCAATATGTCAGCACATCCCCCGATGCGTCCGCGAGGACGCGCCGGGCAATTCGGAATGATCATTCGGGGAGCCAGGTTTGACGTCCGGACGGTTCCCGATCGGCGACACAAGAATTTCATTGACTATTCAGTCAGTCAAATATTATAGGGTGAGGCGAAGATCAAGAGGTCACCATGAAAAGCATTCTTTTAGCAATGGCGGTCGGCGGCATTTTCGCCCTGTCGTCCTGCAGCAACGAAGAGCCGCCTGCTGAAAAGCCGTTGCGTGTCGTCGATGTGGTTGCGGCAGCGAAAAAGCCCGTCGGCCGTGGCAGCGTCATCACCGGCGAAGTAAGGGCACGGGTCCAGACGGACCTTTCCTTTCGGGTGAGCGGCAAGATCACCGAGCGGCTGGTGGATGTGGGTACCCCGGTAAAGGCCGGGCAATTGCTTGCTCGCATCGACCCGGAAGAGCAAAAGGCGGATATCGACGTTGCGGTGGCCAACCTGCAATCTGCCGAAGCGCAGATGACGCAGGCGCAGTTGGCATTCGATCGCCAGCAAAGTCTTTTCAAGACGCAGGTGACTTCGCGCTCCGCGGTCGACAAGGCGCAGGAAACCCTGCTCACCACACAAGGCGCCGTCAGATCGGCGCAGGCCCAGCTGGATACGGCGCGCGATGCGCTTTCCTACACCGAACTCAGGGCCGATGCGGATGGTGTGATCACCGCGCGCAATGTCGAAGTCGGCCAGGTGGCGCAGGCCGCTCAGCTCGTTTTCACGCTGGCGCATGACGGGCCGCGCGATGCGGTATTTGATGTCTACGAATCCCTGTTCCTCGAGCGCGATATCGACAATCTCGTCAATGTCAGCCTCCTGTCGGATCCCGCCCGCGCTGTCGAGGGACCAGTGCGGGAGATTTCCCCGACGATCGATCCCGACAATGGGACGATCCGGGTCAAGGTTGGCCTGAACGGCGATATGACCATGCCGCTCGGAGCACCGGTATCGGGTCATTTCCGCTTCAAGCAGGTGGAGGCGATTGAGCTTCCCTGGTCGGCAATGGCATCGCAGAACGGCCTTCCCGCCGTCTGGGTGGTCGATGCGCAGTCCTCGGAAATCGCCATGCGCCGGGTTGAGGTCTCCGACTATGAGACGGGTCAATTCGTCGTGGCGGAAGGACTTCTTCCCGGCGATCTCGTCGTGACCAGCGGGACCAAATTTCTCCGCACCGGTGAAAAGGTCGCCTATGAAAAGGGGCAGGCACAATAATGTTCAGGATAAACAGAAGCTTGTTTTTGCTGCTTCCGGCGATTGCGGTCTCGTCCTGCCAGGAAAAGCAGGCAGCGCCCGCTGAGGCGCCGCGCCCGGTGCTCTCCGTTGTCGTAGGGGAGACGCGCGCCGATGCGCTGCGGCTGACCGGCACGGTGGAATCGAGAATTCAGACCGATCTCGGCTTTCGTGTTCTCGGCCGGATCATTGCCCGCAATGTCGATGTGGCCGATCTGGTCAAGAAAGGCGATGTGGTGGCCTCGATCGATCCGCTCGCGCTGGAACTTTCGGTAAAGAGCGCCCAATCCGATCTATCCAACGCCGAAGCGCAACTGGCCAATGCGGTGACGACCGAGCAGCGTCAGCGCGTGCTGGCCGAGGCCCGCAGCGGCACGGAAGCAGCACTTGAAGAGGCCGAGCAGGCCACGCGAACGGCCAATGCCGCCGTCGCCAAAGCCCGTGCAAATCTTGATAAGGCCGAGGAGCAACTGGGCTATACGCAGCTACACGCGGAATTTGACGGCGTGGTGACTGCGACATCCGGTGAAATTGGCCAGGTCGTCTCTGCCGGACAGACGGTCGTGACCATTGCCCGCCCGGAAGTGCGGGATGTTGTGGTCGATGTTCCGCAATTTGCGGCGCAGCGACTTGATATCGGATCGACCTTCGATATCGCCCTGCAACTGGACCCAAAGATACGCACCACCGGCGTGGTGCGTGAGATTGCCCCAGAAGCCGAAACCGCAACACGCACGCGCCGCACGAAAATCAGCCTTCAGGATGCGCCGCCGACATTCCGGCTCGGCTCGGTCGTCACGGCCTCAGCAATTGCCGCCTCCGAATCGCAGATCATGCTCCCCTCGTCGGCCCTGCTGAAAACCGAAGACGGTTGGAGTGTCTGGATCGTCAATACCGATACGGCCACGGTCACCTCGCGCCCGGTCAAAATAGAGGGCGAGCCCGCTGAAGGCGGCAGTGTGCGCATCACCGGCGGCGTCAAGCCCGGCGAACGTGTCGCCAGTGCCGGCGTTCACAAGCTTAAGGATGGTCAAGCCATCAGGATCGATCAGGAGGTCCATCAGTGAAGAAATTCAATCTTTCCGACTGGGCGCTCGAGCACCGTTCGCTCGTCTGGTACTTCATGCTGGTCTTCGTTCTTGCCGGTGTTTTCTCCTATCTCAACCTCGGACGTGAGGAAGATCCGAATTTCACCATCAAGACAATGGTGATTAGCGCGCAATGGCCCGGCGCTTCCGCGGAGGAAGTGGCCAGGCAGGTGACCGACAGGATCGAGAAGAAGCTCGAGGAACTCGACAATCTCGACTATCTGCGCAGCCAGACAGTCGCTGGCAAGACGACGATTTTCGTGGAACTCGTGCCGGAAACCAAAGCCAAGAATGTCGAACCCACCTGGGTGCGCGTGCGCAACATGATCGGCGACATCAAGGGCGACTTCCCCTCGGGCGTTGTCGGCCCGTTCTTCAACGACCGTTTCGGCGATGTTTATGGCAATATCTACGCCTTCACCAGCGACGGTCTCAGCCAGCGGCAATTGCGCGATCTGGTGGAGGACGCGCGTGCCAAGGTTCTGACTGTCGACAATATCGGCAAGGTTGATGTCATCGGCGCGCAAGACGAGGCGATCTATCTGGAGTTTTCCACGCGGCAGATCGCAGCGCTGGGCATCGATCAGCAATCGATTATCAAGACGCTGCAAGCCCAGAATGCTGTCACCCAGTCCGGCTTCGTCAATGCCGGGCCGGAACGTGTTGCGCTGCGTGTCAGCGGCCAGTTCACCTCGGAAGACAGCCTTCGCGCCATCAATCTGCGCGTCAACAACCGGTTCTTCCCGCTGACGGAAGTGGCGACGATCCGGCGCGGTTATGTCGATCCGCCGTCTTCGCTGTTCCGCTTTAACGGGCAACCGGCCATCGGTCTTGCCATAGGCATGAAAACCGGTGCGAACCTCGTGCATTTCGGCGAGGAGCTGGATGCACAGATGAAGCGTATCGTGGCGGACCTGCCTGTTGGCGTCGATGTGCATCGCGTGTCCGATCAGCCGGCCGTGGTCGATGAGGCGGTCTCCGGCTTCACTTCGGCGCTGTTCGAGGCAATTGCAATCGTTCTCGTCATCAGCTTCATCAGCCTCGGATTGCGGGCGGGCATGGTGGTTGCGGTCTCCATACCGCTCGTGCTGGCGATCACCTTTGTCTACATGGAATATACCGGCATTTCGCTGCAACGCATCTCTCTCGGCGCGCTTATCATCGCGCTTGGGCTTCTCGTCGACGATGCTATGATTGCTGTCGAGATGATGGTCGCACGCCTCGAGGTCGGCGACGATCTCAGAAAAGCGGCGACCTATGTTTATACTTCGACCGCATTCCCGATGCTGACCGGTACGCTGGTCACCGTTGCCGGTTTCATTCCCGTCGGCCTCAACAACAGCGCGGCGGGTGAGTTCACATTCACCCTGTTCGTGGTGATCGCCGTTTCGCTGATCGTGTCGTGGATTGTCGCGGTTGTGTTCACGCCACTGCTTGGCGTGGCGATGTTGCCCAAGACGATGAAATCGCACCATGAGAAGAAGGGCCGTTTTGCCTCTGGCTTTTCCTGGCTTCTATCCCGGGCGCTGCGCTTTCGCTGGGTAACGATCATCCTCACGGTTGCGTTGTTTGCCCTTTCCGTTGGTGGCATGAGCCTCGTGCAGCAGCAGTTCTTCCCGGCCTCCGACCGTGTGGAACTGATCGTAGACTGGAACCTGCCACAAAACAGCTCGATTGCCGAAACCAACCGGCAGATGGCACAGTTCGAGAAGGAAGCGCTGGCGAAAAACCCCGACATCGACCACTGGACGACCTATGTCGGTGAAGGCGCACCACGTTTTATCCTCTCCTTTGACGTGCAGACGCCTGATGTCACCTTCGGCCAGACAATCATCGTCACCAAGGGGCTTGATGTGCGCGACAAGGTGCGCGCTGAGTTGCAGGACTATCTGAACCGGACGTTTACCGGCACCGACGCCTTCGTGAAATTGCTCGACATCGGCCCTCCGGTCGGAAAGCCGGTGCAATATCGCTTGAGCGGTCCGGATATCCAGCATGTCCGCGAACTCGGCCAGCAGCTGGCGGGCATCGTCGGCGAACATCGGCTGCTGTCCAACATGGTCATGGACTGGAATGAGCCGACGCGGGTGGTCAAGGTCGACGTTTTGCAGGACAAGGCCCGCCAACTGGGCGTGTCTTCGGAAGACATCGCCAATGCCATGAACAGCATTGTCGAGGGTTCCACAGTGACGCAGGTCAGGGATGATATCTACCTCGTCAATGTGGTGGCGCGTGCGCAGCTGGCGGAGCGCGGCTCCATCGAAACATTGCAGAACCTGCAATTGCCAGCCACGAACGGCAAGGCCGTGCCGCTGTCGGCAATCGCCAATTTCCGCTACGAGCTGGAACAGCCGACCATCTGGCGTCGCGACAGAATTCCGACAGTCACGGTCAAGGCTGCCATCATCGGCCCGACGCAGCCGGCGACGATCGTGGAGCAGTTGAAGCCGAAACTCGAGGCTTTCGAAAAGTCGCTCCCCGTGGGGTACAAGGTGGAAATAGGTGGCTCGGTGGAATCCAGCGCGGATTCGCAGGCGCCAATCGTAGCCGTGGTGCCTCTGATGCTGTTTGCGATGGCAACGATCCTTATGGTTCAGTTGCAGAGCTTCAGCCGGCTGTTTCTTGTCTTTGCCGTTGCCCCGACGGCGCTGATCGGCGTGGTGGCAGCGCTGCTGCTCTCCAACGCGCCGATGGGTTTCGTCGCCATTCTCGGCATATTGGCACTGATCGGTATTCTGATCCGAAACTCGGTCATTCTCGTCGTTCAGATCGAACATCTCAGAAGCGAGGGGGTCTCGGCCTGGCGCGCCGTCATCGAGGCGACCGAGCATCGCATGCGACCGATCATGCTGACGGCTGCGGCGGCAACACTTGCCCTCATCCCCATATCTCGGGAGATATTCTGGGGTCCGATGGCCTATGCCATGATGGGCGGCATCGTGGTTGGCACGGCGCTCACGCTGCTGTTCCTTCCGGCACTCTATGTCGCGTGGTTCCGCATTCCGCGCGAAGATGACAAGCAGGAAGCACAGGAAATCAAGACGTAATTTCCTGTGAGACAGCCACACCCTCGTGATCGCGAGGGTGTGGCGCCGGCAAAGCCACTATCCCGCTTAAATTCTGCAAATGTGCCCGCCATCGTTGTTCCTTCGGCGCAGATAGTGTTAGGAAGATCGGCTTAGCTGCGGGAGCGGCGCTGTCCTTCAATAGATAAGCGTTTGCTTCTGCGTCGTTGACAGACCAAGGGTGCCGGAGGGTTCAAGGATGGGCGAGTTGTCGGATTGGCTTGCGGACGCAAAGCCGATCAATCGCAAGAATGCCGCAGAAGTGGTGTTCGAAGATATCCGTTCGGCCATCACCTCTGGTCAGCTCGTGGTCGGAACCCGGCTGCCCTCCGAAGCCCATCTGGCGGAAAGATATGGTGTCAGCCGACCGATCGTGCGCGAGGCGTTGCGATCTCTCCAGACTCTGGGGTTGACGCAGACGCGCACGGGCAGCGGCACCTATGTAATGACCGCCACACCGCCTGCTGAATTGAGTTACGGAGCATATTCCGCCCGTGACCTGATCGAGGCACGCCCCTTCATCGAGGTGCCGGCGGCAGGTTGGGCGGCGCTGCGTCGCACTGATGCCCAACTAGAGACTCTGCTCGAACTCTGCGACAGGATGGAGGCTGAGGAAAGGCCGCATCCGTGGGTGCTGCTGGACGGGCAGTTTCATTGCGCCATTGCGGAAGCCTCGTCCAATGCACTGTTTGCCAAGGTTGTGGCCGATGCGCGCGAGGCTCTTTCCCAACAGTCCGAGATGGTCAACCTGATGGCTGGCCGGCGCGTTGCATCGAATTTGGAGCACCGCCGGATCGTCGAGGCGATCCGGCGGGGTTCAGCCCCCGATGCGCGCGAAGCGATGGAGCTTCACCTGGGTCAGGTGAAGCAGGTGGTAACGACCATTATTGGAGAAGATCGGGCTCGACACCCGTAAGCGCGGGTAGGTTGGCGAGGTGGCGGGGGCTCAGTGCCTGCTGAAGTTGCGCCTCCGTCAGATAGCCGCGCTCCAGCACCACCTGCGGGACGGTGCGGCCGCTGGCCAGCGCCTCCTTTGCGACGTCAGTTGCTGCATAGTATCCGATCAGCGGGTTAAGCGCGGTTGCGAGACCGATCGATTCCTCCACACGCTGTGCCATGATGGCGGGATTGGCGACGATGCCATCGACACAACGTGCCGCCAAAGTCCGGCAAGCGGCGCTTAGCTGGCTGATGCTCTGGGAAAGGGCACGCACCATGATCGGCTCGAAGGCGTTCAGCTGAAGCTGCCCGGCTTCGGCGGCCATTGTGATGGTGATGTCGTTGCCGATTACCGCATAAGCCACCTGATTGACCATTTCGGGAATGACCGGATTGATCTTGCCCGGCATGATGCTCGACCCTGCCTGAACGGAGGGCAGGGTGATTTCGCCGATGCCGGCGCGTGGGCCGGAAGAGAGCAGGCGAAGGTCGTTGCAGGTTTTTGACAGTTTGACGGCGACACGTTTCAACACGCCGGACAGATGCACAAATGCGCCGGGGTCCTGCGTCGCTTCGATCAGGTCGGCGGCCGTCACCAGCGGGCGTCCGGTCAACCGCGCCAGATGCTGGCAGGCAAGCGCCGCATAACCGCGCGGTGCATTGAGCCCGGTGCCGATGGCGGTGGCGCCGAGATTGATCTCGTGCAGCAGGGCTGCGGATTCGATGAGGCGGGCCTGATCCTCGCCCAGCATCACCACGAAAGTGCGGAACTCCTGACCGAGCGTCATCGGCACGGCATCCTGCAATTGCGTCCGTCCCAGCTTGATGAAGCCGGAAAACTCCTGTGCCTTGCGATCGAACGCGTCTTTCAGCACACCCATCGAAGCCGCGAGATCGTCGATCGCTTCGATCATTCCTACATTGACCGCCGTCGGATAAGCGTCGTTGGTTGACTGGCTGAGATTGACGTGGTCGTTGGGGTGAAGGTGGGCATAATCGCCTTTCGCGAGGCCGAGCAGTTCAAGTGCCCGGTTGGCGATGACCTCGTTGGCGTTCATGTTGGTGGAAGTGCCAGCACCGCCCTGAATTTCATCCACGACGAACTGCTCGTGAAGCGCACCCTCACGAATTTCGCGGCAGGCCCTGACGATTGCTTCCATCCGCTCCTGGTCAAGCAAGCCAAGCTCGTGATTGGCGAGGGCGGCGGCCTCCTTCACATAGGCCAGTCCCCTGACGAGATAGGGGTTGTGGCCGATCGTTACGCCGGTGATCTGAAAGTTCTCCACCGCGCGCGCCGTGTGCACGCCCCAATAAACATCTGCCGGAATTTCCTTCGTTCCGAGCAAATCATGCTCCATGCGCGTCACGCCCACTTTTTCCTCCAATAGCTCAAAGCGTTACCTAAATCTGTAAAGCTGTCTTACAGATTTTTCGACCTTAATCCTTCGCCGTACGAAGGTCAATAATGCTTCGATCCCCTTGACGAACAGCATTCTCTGCAATTATGAGGGCAAAAATCTGTCATGCAGCTTTACAGCGATGCATGAGCTTGCTGGCGCTGTATCCAGCGCCGAGCATGCCAGTTCCAATTTTGATTTCCGGCGTATCGCCGACTGCAAAGCAAATTCATTGGGAGGAGAAATATCAATGAAATCTGTAAAAACGGCACCTGCCGAACGCGAGGTCTTCACGGAAGAAGACCTCGGATACCACAAGGCACTCAAACCGCGTCAGATCCAGATGATCGCGATTGGTGGCGCAATTGGCACCGGGCTGTTCCTGGGCGCCGGTGGACGGCTGGCGCAGGCCGGTCCGGCGCTGGTGTTCGTTTATGCGCTTTGCGGCTTCTTTGCGTTTCTGGTGCTGCGTGCACTTGGCGAACTTATCATGCATCGCCCGAGTTCCGGCTCGTTCGTGTCCTATGCCCGCGAGTTCTATGGCGAGAAGATGGCTTTCTTTGCCGGCTGGATGTATTGGTTGAACTGGGCAATGACCTCGGTGGCCGATGTGACCGCCGTTGCGCTCTATATGAACTTCTTCAAGCACTACGTCCCCTGGCTGGCGGGCATCGACCAATGGGTGTTTGCACTTACGGCACTTCTGGTCGTGCTGGCGATGAACATGCTGTCGGTGAAGGTTTTTGGCGAGCTTGAGTTCTGGTTCAGCCTGATCAAGGTGCTGGCGCTTGCGATCTTCCTCGTCGTTGGCGTCTATTTCGTCATCTTTGGCACGCCCATTGAAGGGCATGTGACAGGCTTCAGCATTATCACCGACAATGGCGGCTTCTTCCCGAACGGCATTCTTCCCGCCTTCGTCATCATTCAGGGGGTAGTGTTCGCTTACGCCTCGATCGAACTGATCGGCACGGCGGCAGGGGAAACCGAAGACCCGCGCAAAGTCATGCCCCGCGCCATCCGCGCCGTGGTGCTGCGCCTCGTGGTGTTTTATGTCGGCTCGGTATTGCTGTTCACGCTGCTTCTGCCTTATACCGCCTATAAGGCTGGCGAGAGCCCCTTCGTTACCTTCTTCGGTTCCATCGGTGTTCAGGGTGCGGATGTGATCATGAACCTTGTGGTGCTAACCGCCGTGTTGTCTTCGCTCAATGCCGGGCTTTATTCTACCGGCCGTATTCTTCATTCGATGGCGGTCTCCGGATCGGCGCCGGCAGCGCTGGCAAAGATGAACAAGGCTGGCGTGCCCTATGGCGGTATTGCGGTGACCGCCGCCGTCACCGTTCTCGGTGTGGCGCTGAACGCCGTCGTGCCAGCTGCGGCCTTCGAAATTGCACTCAACCTGTCGGCGCTCGGCATCATCTGCGCATGGGCCGTCATCGTGCTCTGCCAGCTCAAACTGTGGCAGCTTTCCAGGCGCGGCGAACTGGCTCGCCCGGATTTCCGCATGTTCGGTGCGCCTTACACTGGCATTCTCACACTCGTCTTCCTGTTCGGCGTGCTGGTGCTGATGGCTTTTGATTACCCTGTCGGCTCGTGGACCATCGCTTCGCTGCTGGTCATCATCCCGGCGCTGGTCATCGGCTGGTATATGCTGCGCGACCGTATCCACCGTCTGGCCGGCGAACGTGCAGGCGCGGGAGCATCGCATTGAGCGGGCATGGTGAAGCTCCACTGGTGGCGGTCATCGCCACCGGTGGTACCATCGCCAGCAGGCGCGGCGCCGATGGCGCCAGCACACCAAGCCTTTCGGGTGAAGACTTGCTTGCACTGGTTCCGCAAATCAACGCGAGGCTGAAGCCGGTCGATCTGATGGCGAAGGATTCCTCCAGCCTGACATTGGCCGACATGCAGCGCATCAGCGATGCGGTAGGCGTGGAGCTCAATGATCCCGCTGTCACCGGTGTCGTCGTTCTGCATGGAACCGATGCGATGGAAGAATCATCGCTGCTCGTGCATTTGCAGCATGCCACCACCAAGCCGGTTGTCTTCACCGGCGCACAGTTTACAGCCGACCATCCGAATGCGGACGGGCCGTCCAATCTGGCCGCGGCCATAGAAACGGCGCTTGATCAGACGAATGCCGAACGCGGCGTGCTTTTATCCTTCGGCGGCAGATGTCTGCCGGCATGGGGGCTGTACAAGCTGAGCGCGGATGCGGCGGATGCGTTCCGCTCTGCGCGGCCGGCGGCCCATGCCGCAGCGCTGGAGCTTGCTGTGCCCCTCGCCGATCTGCGGGTTGATATCGTTGCCATTTATCCCGGTTGTGATGCCGCCCATATCGAGGCGAGCCTGCAGGCCGGTGCGGATGGGATCGTGCTTGCCGCACTTGGCTCCGGCAACGCCAATCCGGGCATCGCTGTGGCCGTGAAGCGCTGTGCCGAGCGAGGCGTTCCTGTCGTCGTCTCCAGCCGGGTCCCGGAAGGACTGCTGGTGGCGAGTTACGGCGGTGGCGGCGGTGGTCACGATCTGGTCGCGGCCGGTGCCATCCATTCGTCAACGCTGCGCCCCGGACAGGCGCGTATACTGCTTGCGGCGCTGATTGCCGCCAACAGCCCGGCGGAAAAGATCGTTTCCGCGTTCAAAGACGGCTCGCTCTCTTAAGCAGCGGCTGCAATGCCCGCATTGGCGAGCATCGAAATTCCTATGGGATTCCTATTTTATTCCATCTGCGGCCGTCTCGAACCTTTATGCGGTTCGGGTGCATTCTTCTGTGCGGGAAGGGATGGTGTTTCTTCCCAGCCAGAAAGAATGAAAAGCGACGTCCCACATGACGGCGCTTTTCTTCCTGTCCGGCTCCTCGGTTAAAAAAGGAGTCCCATCGATGATGGACGTTATTCTGATCGGTGCAGCCACGGTGTTTTTCGCGCTTTGCTTTGCCTATACGCGCGCCTGCGACCGGCTTTAGGCGGAGGTCGAGATGTTATTCGACTATGTTTTGAGCGGTGCCGTCACCGTCTTTATCGCCGCCTACCTCACCTATGCTCTCATTCGCCCCGAACGCTTCTGATCGGGAAGCGGCGGCTATTGAAAGTTCAATACCATGACCCTCAATGGATGGTTTCAGATCCTGCTTTTCTGCGGGATCGTTGTCGCGCTGGTGAAGCCTCTCGGCTTCTATATGGCGCGAGTCTTCAATGGCGAACGCACCCTGCTTTCGCCGGTTCTCGCACCCGTCGAGCGCGGCCTGTATGCCCTTGCCGGGACAAGCGAGCGCGAAGAACAGCACTGGACGACCTATGCGTTTTCCATGCTCCTCTTCAACCTCTTCGGTTTTGCCCTGCTTTACGCCCTGATGCGCTTTCAGGGTATGTTGCCATATAATCCGGAAGGAATGGCAGCGGTCGGGCCGGAACTGTCTTTCAACACGGCAGTCAGCTTCGTCACCAACACCAACTGGCAGAACTATGGTGGCGAAAGCACCATGTCCTATCTGACCCAGATGGCTGGTTTCACCGTGCAGAACTTTGTTTCTGCCGCGACGGGCATGGCGATTGCAATCGGGCTAATCCGCGCCTTCGCGCGCGCTTCCGGCAAGGCCATCGGCAATTTCTGGGTGGATATGGTGCGCTCGACGCTCTACATCCTGCTGCCTGCCTGTATCGTGCTTACCCTGGTTTACGTATGGCTCGGCGTGCCGCAGACGCTTGGCGCTTATGTCGGCGCCCAGACGCTTGAAGGCGCGCGGCAGACGATCGCAGTCGGCCCGGTAGCGTCGCAGCTGGCGATCAAGATGCTCGGCACCAATGGCGGCGGTTTCTTCAATGCCAATTCCGCGCATCCGTTCGAAAACCCTGATGCCATCTCCAACATGATCCAGATGGTGTCGATCTTCGCGATCGGTGCTGCCTTCACCAACGTCTTCGGCCGTATGGTCGGCAACACCCGTCAAGGCTGGGCAATCCTTGCTGCCATGGGTGTTCTGTTCATCGCCGGTGTTGCAGTGACCTATTGGGCGGAAGCAGCCGGAAATCCGCTGATGCACAGCTTCGGCCTTGCCGGAAGCAACATGGAAGGCAAGGAAGCTCGCTTCGGCGTGGCACTCTCGTCGCTCTTTGCGGTCATCACCACCGCTGCCTCCTGCGGTGCGGTCAACGCCATGCATGGTAGCTTCACGGCGCTCGGTGGTCTCATTCCGCTCATCAACATGCAACTGGGTGAGGTAATCGTCGGCGGCGTTGGCGCGGGTTTCTATGGCATTCTTCTCTTCATCATCATCGCCATTTTCGTGGCGGGGCTGATGGTCGGGCGCACGCCGGAGTATCTCGGCAAGAAGATAGAGGCCAAGGAGATGAAGATGGCGGTTCTGGCCATTCTCTGCCTGCCGCTCGCCATGCTGGTTTTCACAGCCACCGCCACAATTCTGCCCTCGGCGGTCGCGTCGGTCGGCACAGCCGGACCGCACGGGTTCTCCGAGATTCTTTATGCCTATACCTCGGCTGCTGCCAACAACGGCTCTGCCTTCGGCGGCCTCACGGGCAACACGACCTGGTACAACATCACGCTTGGTTTTGGCATGTTGATGGGACGTTTTCTGGTGATCATCCCGGCGTTGGCGATTGCCGGCTCGCTGGTTACCAAAAAGACCGTTCCGGCATCAGCCGGCACCTTCCCCACGGACGGCCCGCTCTTCGTCGGTCTGCTCGTCGGCACGATCGTGGTCGTCGGTGGCCTCACCTTCCTGCCGGCCCTGGCGCTTGGTCCGGTCGTGGAACATCTGGTCATGGCCGCCGGCCAGGTATTTTGAGGTGGTGCCATGACGAAGGATACTCCCCGACGTAACCGCACCCTTCCTGTCCGCACTGGCGCTCCTGTTCACGGGAGCGCCGGCCCGGGCGGCTGGTGCGCATCCAATCTCATTCTTGCAATGATGGCGGCTCTGTTCGCCGCCGTCTGCGCTCTCGAAGTTCTCACGGGCTGATCGACCCTCATCGGTCGCCCTGTTTCAAACGCTGGAGTCTCTTCATGAGCCAGTCCAAACAAGCGAGCATCCTTGATTCTCGCATTCTCGTTCCGGCAATTGCCGACGCATTCAAAAAGCTCAATCCGCGCACGCTTGCGCGCAATCCGGTCATGTTCGTCGTGGCAACGGTATCGGTGCTGACAACCGTGCTGTTCGTTCGCGATCTCATCATCGGCAATGCAAATCTCGGCTTTTCCTTCCAGATCAATCTGTGGCTTTGGTTCACCGTTCTCTTCGCCAATTTTGCCGAGGCCGTAGCCGAAGGGCGCGGCAAGGCGCAGGCGGATTCGCTGCGGAAAACCCGCACGGAAACCCAGGCGAAACTTCTGACAGGTGATGATCGTAGCCAATACACGATGGTAGCTGGCGCTGGCCTCAAGGTGAACGATGTCGTTCTCGTCGAGGCTGGCGACATCATTCCGTCCGACGGTGAAGTCATCGAAGGTGTTGCCTCAGTCAATGAAGCGGCAATAACGGGCGAATCCGCCCCTGTTATCCGCGAATCCGGCGGCGATCGCTCGGCCGTCACCGGTGGTACGCAGGTGCTGTCGGACTGGATAAGGGTTCGCATCACCGCTGCTGCCGGCTCCACCTTCCTCGACCGGATGATTTCGCTCGTTGAAGGCGCCGAGCGCCAGAAGACGCCGAACGAAATCGCGCTCAACATTCTGCTTGCGGGCATGACGCTCATCTTCGTTCTGGCCACCGCGACCATTCCGAGCTTTGCGGCCTATGCCGGTGGCTCCATCCCGATCATCGTGCTGGTGGCGCTGTTCGTGACGCTCATCCCGACGACCATCGGCGCTCTCTTGTCGGCGATCGGCATTGCCGGCATGGACAGGCTGGTGCGTTTCAACGTGCTTGCCATGTCCGGCCGCGCGGTGGAAGCCGCCGGCGACGTCGACACGCTGCTGCTCGACAAGACCGGCACGATAACGCTCGGCAACCGCCAGGCAACCGAATTCCGCCCCGTCACCGGTGTTTCCGAACAGGAACTGGCCGATGCGGCGCAGCTTGCATCGCTTGCCGACGAAACGCCGGAAGGCCGTTCCATCGTCGTTCTCGCCAAGGAAAAATACGGCATCCGTGCCCGCGACATGCAGAAACTGCACGCCACTTTCGTGCCCTTCACCGCCCAGACCCGCATGAGCGGTGTGGATTTCGAAGGCTCTTCCATTCGCAAGGGGGCTGTCGATGCCGTTCTTTCCTATGTCGATGGGGGTGTTACGCAGCAAGGCAATACGGCGCTTGCCGTTAAAACCGAAACGGATGTAACGCGCGACATCCGCACGATCGCGGAAGAGATAGCCAAGACAGGCGGCACACCGCTTGCCGTCGTGCGCGACGGTAAGCTGCTCGGCGTCGTGCAGCTGAAGGATATCGTCAAGGGCGGCATTCGCGAGCGTTTCGCCGAACTTCGCCGCATGGGCATCCGCACGGTGATGATCACCGGCGACAATCCCATGACGGCCGCTGCCATCGCGGCGGAAGCAGGGGTGGACGATTTCCTCGCCCAGGCGACCCCGGAAAACAAGCTGGAGCTTATCCGCGAGGAACAGGCCAAGGGCAAGCTCGTCGCCATGTGCGGTGACGGCACGAACGATGCGCCCGCACTGGCGCAGGCCGATGTGGGTGTCGCCATGAACACCGGCACGGTCGCAGCGCGCGAGGCTGGCAACATGGTCGATCTCGACAGCGATCCGACGAAGCTCATCGAAATCGTCGAAATCGGCAAGCAATTGCTGATGACGCGCGGCGCGCTCACCACATTCTCCATCGCCAACGACATCGCCAAATATTTCGCCATCATCCCGGCAATGTTCCTGGCCTTCTATCCGCAGCTTGGCGTGCTGAATGTCATGGGTCTTTCGACACCGCAAAGTGCGATCCTGTCTGCCATCATCTTCAACGCGCTCATCATCATCGCGCTCATCCCGCTCTCGCTGAAGGGCGTCAAATACCGCCCGATCGGGGCCGGGGCGCTGCTGTCGCGCAATCTCGTCATCTATGGTCTGGGCGGCATCATCGTGCCCTTCATCGGCATCAAGGCCATTGACCTCGCCATTACGGCGCTTGGTCTCGCCTGAGGAGTATGGAAATGTTGAAACAGCTACGTCCCGCACTGGTGCTGATCCTTGCCACCACCGCAATCACCGGCCTTGCCTATCCTCTTGGAATGACGGGCCTCGCACAGGCTATCTTTCCCTTCCAGGCAAATGGCAGTCTGATCGAGAAGAATGGGACTGTTGTCGGGTCGCAATTGATAGGGCAGGCCTTCACCGGCGAGAAATATTTCCACGGCAGGCCGTCGGCTGCCGGCGACGGCTACAATGCCGCGTCGTCTTCCGGCTCCAACCTGGGACCGACGAGCGCAAAGCTTATCGACCGGGTGAAGCAGGACTACGAGGCTGCTAAAGCCGAAAATCCGGCAGCCGAGGTTCCCATTGATCTGGTGACGGCATCGGGCAGCGGTCTTGACCCGCATGTGTCGCCTGAGGCCGCCTATTTTCAGGTCTCGCGTGTCGCCAAGGCAAGGGGCATGAACGAAGCGTCACTGCGCGCCGTCGTCGACGCCCATGTGGAGGCGCCTGAATTGGGCTTCATGGGCGAGCCCGTTGTAAATGTGCTGGCTCTCAACATGGCTCTTGACGCAGCCGGCTCATGAACTGAAATGGCTATGGCTTCTTTGGAAGCCATAGCTTGTCCACTGGTGGGTTAAATGCCTGACGATAATCGTGATATGCCGAGCAGACCATCGCCGGATGCGCTGCTTGAAAACGCCCGGCGCGAGGCGCGAGGGCGGCTGAAGATTTTTCTGGGCGCAGCTCCCGGTGTCGGCAAGACCTATGAAATGCTGATGTCTGGCCGGGCAAAACTCGCAGATGGTGTCGATACCATTATCGGTGTCGTGGAAACGCATGGCCGCAAGGAAACCGAAACACTTGTGCAGGGTTTCGAGATCATTGCGCGCCGGAACATTGATTATCGCGGCCAGGCGCTGAACGAGATGGATCTCGACGCCATTCTTGCCCGTCGACCGGCGCTGGTTCTGGTCGATGAGCTGGCCCACACCAATGCGGCCGGCAGCCGGCATCCCAAGCGCTATATGGATGTTCAGGAAATTCTCGCGCAGGGCATCGATGTCTATACGACATTGAACATTCAGCATGTGGAAAGCCTGAACGATGTGGTGGCGCAGATCACCCGTATCCGCGTGCGCGAAACGGTGCCGGACAGCATCATTGACCGGGCTGACGATGTTGAGATCATCGATATCACCCCCGACGATCTGATCAAGCGCCTGCAGGACGGCAAGGTCTATATGCCCCGCACCGCGCGGCGCGCCATCGAGAACTATTTTTCGCGCGGCAATCTGACGGCCCTGCGCGAGCTTGCGCTACGGCGCACAGCGCAGCGGGTGGACGAGCAATTGCTCAACCACATGCAGTCGCACGCCATCTCCGGGCCGTGGGCTGCGGGAGACCGTGTTCTAGTCTGTCTGGACCACGGCGGCAACGGCCCCGGTCTGGTGCGTTATGCCCGAAGGCAGGCCGATCGCCTGCGCGCGCCGTGGACGGCACTGCATCTGGACACGCCTCGCTCTCAGCAATTGTCGGAGGCGGAGAAGGATCGGCTGGCCGGCACCATGCGGCTCGCGCAGCAGTTGGGCGGCGAGACAGTAACCCTGCCGGCGCTCGACCTGACGCACGAAATCATATCTTATGCCAACGCCAATAACTTTACCCACATCATCATCGGCCGTCCCAGAAGGTCGTGGTGGCAGAGAATTCTGCAGCGTTCGCTGACGCATGATCTGATAGACCATGCCGGCGATATCAGCGTGCATGTCATTTCCGGCGACAAAAACGTGGAGAAGCCGGTCCAGACCGTGAAACCGGCAACGGCTCAATCGCGGTTTTCGATACTGCCCTATCTCAACAGCACCCTGTTTGTCGGACTGGCAATAGTGGCCGGCATCGTGCTTGACCAAGCCCTTGATGTTCAAAATCTGGCGCTGGTGTTCCTGATGGCGGTTTTCGCGGCAGCCGTGCGCGGAGGGCTGGGGCCTGGCCTATATGCTTCCCTGCTTGGTGCCTTTGCGTTCAATTTTTTCTTTCTTGAACCGCGTTATACCCTGACTGTCCGCGATCCCGAAAGCGTCGTGGCGCTGCTGTTCTATCTCGGTGTGGCGCTTGTCGCCTCAAATCTGACTGCGGCGGTGCAGCGGCAGGCCGCAGCTGCACGGATGCGTGCGCGAACCACGGAAGATTTGTACCTTTTTTCCAAAAAACTCGCGGTTACCGGCACGCTGGATGACGTATTGTGGGCAACCGCGTTCCAGATGGCGTCGATGCTGAAAGTCAGGGTCGTCCTGCTTCTGCCCGAAAACAATTCGATCACCGTCAAGGCGGGCTATCCGCCCGATGACACGCTCGTGGATGCGGACATTGCGGCCGCACACTGGGCCTGGGAACACAACAAGGCTGCAGGCCGGGGCGCCGATACGCTCCCGGGTGCCAAACGCCTTTATCTGCCGCTGCGCACCGGCAGCGGCGCCGTCGGGGTGGTGGGGCTGGACGACGACCGGCTTGGCCCGCTTTTCACACCTGAGCAGCAGCGGCTTTTCGATGCGCTGGCGGATCAGGCGGCACTTGCCATCGAGCGCATCCAGCTGGTTTCGGATGTCGATCGGGCAAGGCTTGCGGCGGAAACCGACCGGCTGCGCACCGCGCTTTTGACCTCCATCTCCCACGACCTGAAAACGCCGCTCGCCGCCATTCTGGGTTCCGCCGGAACGCTGAAGGATTTCGCCGACGACATTCCGCTCGAGGCGCGCACCGAACTGCTTCTAACCATCGTCGAGGAATCCGAACGGCTGAACCGCTTCATTTCCAACCTGCTCGATATGACGAGGATCGGTTCGGGCGCGATGGAGCCGAATTACGGATTGCATTTTGTTGGCGATATGGTCGGAACAGCGCTTTCACGCGCGGCGAAAATCGTTGTCAGGCACGAGATCGTTCTGGACATTCCCTCCGATCTGCCGATGCTGAAGGTCGATCCGGTGCTTTTTGAGCAGGTTCTGTTCAATCTGATCGACAATGCCGCCAAATACGCGCCCGAACAAACCGTAATCCAGATTCGCGGGTGGCGGCAGGGCAGACATGTCTTCCTGTGCGTTGCCGACGAGGGGCCGGGTATTCCCCCTGATGATACCGAGCGGGTGTTCGACAGTTTCTACCGTGTGCGCAAGGCGGACCATGTGCAGGCCGGGACCGGCCTCGGGCTATCCATCTGCAAGGGGTTTATCGAGGCCATGGGTGGATCTATTCGCGCTGAAAACAGATCAGGTCGCACGGGCGCGCAATTTATCATAAGCCTGCCCGTTCCCGCCGAAGTGCCGGTGCTTAATCATGACTAGGGCTGAAGGAGATCGGCAATGACCAATTCCGCCGTTCGCATTCTGATCGTCGACGATGAACCGCCGATCCGCAAACTTTTGCGGGTCGGTCTCTCGACGCAGGACTATGCGGTCAGCGAGGCGATGAATGCCCGCGTCGCGATGGAGTTGATGAACGAGGACAAGCCCGATCTCGTGGTCCTTGATCTCGGTCTTCCGGATATGTCGGGACACGAGCTTCTGGAGAAATGGCGGGGCGAGGGGCTTTCCCTACCCGTCATCATTCTTTCCAGCCGCACTGACGAGGCGGGTATCGTCAAGGCACTGGAGCTGGGTGCCGACGATTACATCACCAAGCCTTTCGGCATGAACGAGCTTGTTGCCCGCATTCGTGTCGCCCTGCGCCATCGCCTTCAGAGCCAGGGTGAGAGACCGGTGTTTCATACCGGCGATCTTTCGGTCGATCTCGTCAGACGCATCGTCAAGGTGGAGGACCGGGAGGTGAAACTCTCGCCCAAGGAATATGATATTCTGCGGGTTCTGGTCCAGCATGCGGGCAAGGTGCTGACGCACCGTTTCCTGCTGGAGCATGTGTGGGACGAGTTGACCGACGTGCAATATTTGCGCGTTTATGTACGCCAGCTTCGCCAGAAGATCGAAAAAATTCCGGATCAGCCGCGCTATATCCTTACGGAAACTGGTGTCGGCTACCGGCTGCAGGAGGTTTGAGGGCGCCGTTACGACACGGCGCCCCCGAATGTTTTGTCAGACAGCGGCGCAGATCGACAGGAATTCGTCGACATCAGTCTCGGTCGTTGCGAAGCTGGTGACCATGCGGATCAGCACCTCGTCCTTTCCAACCTTTTCCGGCATATCGCGGGGCACCAGCCAGTCGTAGAACTTCGCGCCTTTCTCCGTTGCCGCTTCAGCGGCGGCCTTCGGCAGAATGGCGAAAACCTCGTTTGCAGTGGTCGGCCATGCCAGACGGGCACTGTTAAGCGAGGCGAAGCCGGCGCGCAGCCGATTAGCCATGGCATTGGCGTGGCTTGCGAGACCCAACCAGAGATCGTCCTGCAGATAGGCTTCGAATTGTGCGGCGATGAAGCGCGACTTCGAAAAAAGCTGGGCGGTGCGCTTGCGCAGGAAGGCGAAGTCTTTGGCGAGCGCGGGGTCGAAAAACACGATCGCTTCCGCGCACCAGCAGCCGTTTTTCGTGCCACCGAAAGAGAGCACATCAACGCCGCGTTTCCAGGTCATTTCGGCGGGCGTGGTGCCGAGTGCGGCAAGCGCATTGGCAAAGCGTGCGCCGTCCATATGCAGCGGCAGGCCGTTCTCCTTGGCGATTTTGGCAATCGCGTCGATTTCATCGAGCGTATAGACAGTACCGGCCTCGGTTGCCTGTGTCATCGTAACCGCTGCGGCACGTCCGTGATGAACGGCGTCCTGCGGATAGCGCGAAATGCGCTCGATCAGATTTTCCGGCAGCATCTTGCCGTTCGGTCCCTCGACGGCAACCATGCGCATGCCGGAGAAGAAATCCGGCGCTCCACATTCATCCTCGATCACATGGGCTTCGGAATGACAGAAGGTCAGGCCGCCGGGGCGGGCAATGCTTGCCAGCGAAAGAGAATTGGCCGCCGTACCTGTAGCGACGAAAAACACCGCCACTTCGCGTTCGAATATTTCATTGAAGCGCTTTTCTATAGAAAGGTCGAGGGCGCTGGTGCCATAGGCAGCCGCAAATCGGGTGGATTCCCGCGAAAGGCGCTCGTTGATGGCAGGGTGGGCACCGGCCCAATTGTCTGAGGCAAAAAACATCTCTGAAAGCTTTCCGATGGCTGTTGTGCTGGTGTTGGGAATGCGTTGACGATGAACCGCAAAGTTCTAGGACCTAACCTCGCGGTTGGCAAATCCGGCAATGAAAGCAACGGCCCGAAGCGTTTTGTGACAAGAAAGTTTCGCGCAATGGGTCAGTATCGAAACTTCGCTGCAAATCTGCACTGCGACTAATTGGATTCGCACCCTTGCTAAACCCGCGGGTTTCTGCCAAAATTCTCTCGAATTGAGACAGCTTTGCTGTCCTAAATTTGGTCGAGCCGGATTGAATGCGGATTTTTCGGAAAGCGAAATTCGTGTCGAGCCGGATCTTCGCATGAAACCATGCAAGTAATTTTGCAGGAGGGACGAAAATGACAAACAAGCTGCAGGCAGACAACGTCGCCGCAACCCTGACCACAGACTGTCCCACCGCGGCTGCGGCCGCACCCGTTTCTGCGAAGGGGCGTTTCGCGGGCGGCCTGCCGGAAAAGCAGGGTCTTTACGATCCGCGCAATGAGCACGATGCCTGCGGCGTCGGCTTTGTTGCCCATATGAAGGGTCAGAAGTCGCACCAGATCGTCAAGGACGGCCTGTTCATTCTCGAAAACCTGACGCATCGCGGTGCTGTCGGCGCTGATCCGCTGATGGGCGATGGTGCGGGCATTCTCGTGCAGATCCCCGACCGCTTTTTCCGCGAGGAAATGGCGAGCCAGGGTGTGACGCTGCCGAAAGCTGGCGAATATGCCGTTGGCCACATCTTCATGCCGCGCGATCCGTCCCGTATCGATCACTACAAGAAGGTCATTGTCGACGTGATCGGCGAGGAGGGACAGCAGTTCCTCGGCTTCCGCGACGTGCCAGTCGACAATTCTTCCCTTTCCAAGGCACCCGATATCGCTGGCACCGAACCGCACCATGTTCAGGTTTTCATCGGCGCCGGCCGCGATGCGGCGACCAATCATGACTTCGAGCGCAAGCTGTTCCTGATCCGCAAGGTTCTCTCCAACCGCATCTACGACGAGGGCGGCGGGAAGGAAACGCAGGATTTCTATCCGGTCTCGCTGTCCTCCTCAACCATAGTCTACAAGGGCATGTTCCTCGCCTATCAGGTTGGGGCCTATTACAAGGATCTGGCGGACCCGCGTTTCGAATCCGCGGTTGCGCTGGTGCACCAGCGTTTCTCCACCAACACCTTCCCGTCCTGGAAGCTCGCGCATCCCTATCGCATGGTCGCCCATAACGGCGAGATCAACACGCTGCGCGGCAACGTCAACTGGATGGCGGCGCGTCAGGCGTCTGTTTCGTCGGCGCTGTTCGGTGACGATATCTCCAAGCTCTGGCCGATTTCCTATGAAGGCCAGTCGGACACCGCCTGCTTCGACAACGCGCTCGAATTCCTCGTGCGCGGCGGTTACTCCATGGCCCATGCCGTGATGATGCTGATCCCGGAAGCCTGGTCGGGCAATCTGTCCATGTCGGCTGAACGCAAGGCTTTCTACGAATATCATGCCGCGCTTATGGAGCCGTGGGACGGCCCGGCCGCCGTTGCCTTCACCGATGGCAAGCAGATCGGCGCAACCCTCGACCGTAACGGTTTGCGCCCGGCGCGCTATCTCGTCACCGACGACGACCGCGTCATCATGGCGTCGGAAGCCGGCACGCTGCCGGTTCCGGAAGAACGCATCATCAAGAAGTGGCGTTTGCAGCCCGGCAAGATGCTGCTGATCGACATGGAAAAGGGCTCGATCATTTCCGACGAGGACGTGAAGCACGAGCTTGCTGCCAAGCACCCCTATCGCACCTGGCTAGACCGCACCCAGCTCATTCTTGAGGATCTGAAGCCGGTGGAGCCACGGGCGCTGCGGCGTGACGTGTCGTTGCTCGATCGCCAGCAGGCCTTCGGTTACACCAGCGAAGATACCAAGCTCCTGATGTCGCCGATGGCAACAACGGGCCAGGAAGCCATCGGCTCGATGGGTACCGATACGCCGATTTCGGCGATGTCGGACAAGTCCAAGCTGCTTTACACCTATTTCAAGCAGAACTTCGCGCAGGTCACCAACCCGCCGATCGATCCGATCCGCGAAGAACTGGTGATGAGCCTCGTTTCGTTCATTGGCCCACGCCCGAACCTTCTCGATCACGAGGGCGCGGCCCGTGCCAAGCGTCTGGAAGTGCGCCAGCCGATCCTCACCAATGGTGATCTGGAAAAGATCCGCTCCATCGGCCACACCGAAGACCGTTTCGATACCAAGACGCTCGACTTTACCTATGATGTGGAGCGCGGCGCCGAAGGCATGCCTGACATGCTCGACCGCCTGTGCGAGAGGGCTGAATCCGCTGTTCGTGGTGGTTACAACATCATCGTTCTGTCCGACCGCCAGCTCGGCCCGGACCGGATTGCAATCCCCGCGCTGCTGGCGACCGCTGCCGTGCATCACCACCTGATCCGCAAGGGTCTGCGCACCTCTGTCGGCCTCGTCGTTGAAACCGGCGAACCGCGCGAAATCCATCATTTCTGTCTGCTCGCTGGCTATGGCGCGGAGGCCATCAACCCCTACCTCGCCTTCGACACGCTGCTCGACATGCACAAGCACGGCGCCTTCCCGAAGGAAGTGTCGGACGACGAAGTCGTCTATCGCTACATCAAGGCGGTGGGTAAGGGCATCCTCAAGGTCATGTCCAAGATGGGCATTTCCACCTACCAGTCCTATTGCGGCGCGCAGATTTTCGACGCCATCGGCCTGTCGTCGGAATTCGTCGAGAAGTATTTCTTCGGCACCGCCACCTCCATCGAGGGCGTGGGTCTGACCGAGATCGCCGAAGAAACCGTAACGCGTCACACGGCGGCTTTCGGCAAGGATCCGATCCTTGCCAACACGCTCGATATCGGCGGCGAATATGCCTATCGCATGCGCGGCGAAAGCCACGCCTGGACGCCGGATGCCGTCGCCTCGCTGCAACACGCCGTGCGCGGCAACAGCCAGGAACGCTACCGTGAATTTGCCGACATGGTGAATGAGACGGCGCTGCGCATGAACACCATTCGCGGCCTGTTCAAGGTCAAATCGGCGGAAGCGCTCGGCCGCAAGCCGGTTTCCATCGATGACGTCGAACCGGCGGTCGATATCGTCAAGCGCTTCTCGACGGGCGCTATGTCCTTCGGCTCGATCAGCCGCGAGGCGCATACGACGCTTGCGATTGCGATGAACCGCATCGGTGGCAAGTCCAACACCGGCGAAGGCGGCGAAGAATCCGACCGTTACATGCCGCTTCTGAACGGCAAGCCGAACCCCGAGCGTTCCGCCATCAAG
>Ga0157370_10001456_pt1 | contig 29303 bp, 23 predicted proteins | sample C35metaG_FD_113463 | JGI IMG/M metagenome (GOLD analysis project Ga0157370, IMG submission 113463) | Corn rhizosphere microbial communities from Kellogg Biological Station, Michigan, USA - C3-5 metaG | ecosystem: Host-associated > Plants > Roots > Rhizosphere > Soil | place: USA: Michigan...
TACGAATGTCGCGCGGTGTGCGCGCCGGCAAAGTGATGCGCGTGGTCGAGAGACTGTCCTCAGCGGAAGGCATGCCGGGCGAATTTGCATCGACACGGTATGCTTCGCGCCACTGCAATGTTTTGACAGTCTCAATGCGAATGGCGCCCTCGGGACATGCTGACACACACGCAGGATGCTGCCCCTGCGTCAGCCGTCCATAGCACATATCGCATTTGCCTACGACTCCACGTTCGGGGTTGTACTGCGGTACGCCATAGGAACAGTTCCAGGTGCAGTACTGGCAACCGATGCAAATATCAGCGCTATGACGAACGATCCCAGTCGCGCCGTCCTTCGAGTAAGCATCTACAGGGCACCCGGTCATGCATGTCGGTTCAAGGCAGTGGTTACAGCCCATCGAGAGATAGTGTCGAAGCGTATCAGGATAAGTGCCGCCTTCAATCTCGCCCACACGACGCCAGAGAATGTCCGCCGGATTGCCGTTTTGCTCATTACACGCAACAACGCAGCACTTGCACCCGATGCACTTTGTCATATCGAAGTGAAATCGGTACTGCTCGCCAGGACCGGGCGGAGGAGGTAATGCGATAGTGGAAGCGAGACCGCAAAACGAAGCCTGCACGCCGTCGGCTGTACCGGCCGCAGTGCTCAGATAAAACGCGTCGTCGCCCACTTGGGCTCTCTCGAGTAGAGGCAGTTCCACAATAGCTCCATCGATGCGCTTGTTTCGCGCAATATGCGAAGAGTTCGGTTATAGGCACGCACGTCAGGATCACGTTTGAAGTGATCGGATCAAGGCGCTGAAATTCCTGCTGTTTCTTATGGGTGTTCTTGGCGGCAAGGCCAGGCTCTTCGCGGAGCCTACTGGAAATCACTCCAGGATGGGAAAGACCGGCGTGCAGAGCCGGCGATTTGCAAACGAAGCGGCTATCAAACTGCCACTCCGCAGGGAGTGATTGCGTTGAGCATAACGGCAAATTGAATGGAGTGCAAGTGGAATTCTTCACAATGCCGTAAGCTGTTCAATCACTTCAATGCGCCGGCCGCGCGGTCTCCCTCTATTGCATTCTCTATCTACTCCGTGTTAGTCAAGAATTTGAGCATGGCTTTGGAACTGGTGGACGGAGCGCTGGCATACTCCATGCGGGACAACTACTTTGCGCATCTGAACCGGTTGCCGCAGTCTTTGAGGATATGTTTCGGCGCAACTAGCTTAGATCGATTGTTTTGCCAATCAAAGAATTTGGAGACACACAATGTCAGGGGCAAATTTTGGCGGTATGCGGGTTCTTTCCCTCGAGTCGCGCCGCTCAGTTGAAACGGCAAAACTCATCAGCACTTACGGTGGCGAGCCACTCACAGCTCCCGCAATGCGTGAGGTTCCCCTCGATTCAAATCAGCCCGTTCTTGAATTCGCTGCAGCTTTGATGCGCGGTGCATTCGATCTGGTCATTTTCACCACAGGAGTTGGTGTCCGCACGCTAATCAAAACTGTCTCAGAGCACTACGATCGCGAGCAATTTCTCAATGCACTCCGCTCAACCAAGATCGCGGCGCGCGGGCCAAAATCGTCAAGCGCACTTCGCGAACTGAAGATCCCCATAACCGTCATCGCTCCCGAGCCGTTCACCTGGCGCTCACTCGTGTCGGCCCTCGAGGCCGAACTTGGCTCCTCGCTGCAAGGAATGAACATCGCTGTGCAGGAGTATGGAACCTCGAACCCAGAGTTGCTTACAGCGCTTGCAGAAAAGAGCGTCGCTATCACGCGCCTGCTAGTTTACCAGTGGGCCTTGCCAGAGGACGTACAACCACTGCGCGAAGCGGTCCTGGCGCTCGCGCATGGTCATGTTGATGTTGTGCTTTTTATGAATGCAGGGCAAGTCGCGCATTTGTTTCTCATGGCTGAGCGCATGGGCTACACGGAGTCTCTTTATGAGGGTTTCCGCTCCACTGTCATTGGCTCCATCGGCCCCAGCACAACAGAAGGGCTTTCGCTCTACGGATTGCAGCCGGACTACGAACCTACTCAATCGAAGATGGGTTTCCTCATCAACGAGCTTGCCCAGAATGCAAAACTGCTCTTGGAACAAAAGCATTCTGCCGCTGCGCTTCATGCTTCCAGCGTGCCGCCTCCGCCTATCAATCCAATCCTACGTGGCGAATCGGCAGCACCGCCTGCTGGAAAGCCCACCCCCTCCCCCGTCGAATTCCTTCACGAAATCGGAAGCCGCATGGCTGCATCGGATCCTTTGCACACGGTGCTGGACCGAATTGTTGATTTCGCCTGTTCGTTGATCAATTGTGACTCTTGCTTTGTCTACGTCCTCGAAGATAATCAGTTGGTTCTTCGCGCTTCGAAAAATCCACATTCAGACCTCGTGGACCATCTCGGAATCTGGCTTGGTCAGGGAATTACCGGCTGGGTAGGATGGCATCGCGAGCCCGTTGCCATTCCATCCAAGGCCCTGAAGGATCCACGTTTCAAGCGCTTCAAGGATTTGCCTGAAGATACCTTCGAAGCGTTTCTATCTGTCCCCATTCTTTCCCGCAGCAAACTTGTGGGCGTGATTAATTTGCAGCATCGCAAGCCCTATCACCACACAGAGAACGAAGTTCGCTTGCTCACCACCATTGGTCACCTGGTGGGTGCTGAATTGGAAAGAGCTCGGCTCGAAACGGAGAACCTGCAACTCTCGGACAGGCTGGAATCGCGCAAGCATATCGAAAAAGCCAAGGGCGTGCTACAACGCGATTTTGGCCTCGATGAAGATTCGGCGTATAAGGCCATGCAGCGAGAAAGTCGGCAGCGCCGCAAGTCCATGCGCGAGATCGCCGAGGCCATCATACTCAACGACGATCTGCGCAAAAGCCGGCTTGGGGAAATCGGCAAACCGGTGGTCGCTGAGAATTCATCGCAAGCGACAGTTGATCAAACAAATATCCGCGAATCTTGAAGGCAGCCGATCTGAATAGTCGGCTGCCTCGCCCATTATTTCGTCCCGGTCCGCTGGTCAATTCCCCAGTGGTAGACGAATTCAACGTATCCATACTGCATGTTTCGGTTGCTGGGATAGATTGCCACAACTGCGGTCTTGCCCTGAGCGTAGGCGTAGTAGAAGTTGAGCGCAACGTTCTTGCTCGCCTGCCAGTCCGCACTGATATCGGCGATCGATGCGAACGACGAAGCACCATTCGCAGGGCGGCCGATGTAGCCGAACACCTTGTTATCGTAGGCACCGCCGCCCTGATACCAAAGATCGCGGTTCGACGTGAGCTGTAGCCAGTGAAGGTCGGAGCGAAGAGCAAGAGATCTAATTGGCTTGTCCATCAATTGTACAAAGCTGTCGGTACTGTTCATCAGGTTATAGAAAGGCAGGCGGGCATAAACGCGCGGAGTCGGCAGCATCTGAAAGAAGGTGTCGTGCTTGTTATCGGTGGCCTGGTCATCGCCGCTGCTTCGGAACCAGCCTCCGCGCAGCCATGGAGTAGTGGCAACTTTGGCTAATTGGTATCCGCCTTCCAAAGCAACAGCATTGCCCCTGTGGCTTTGTGGCCCCCATCGCCCGTTCTGCAATGCGCCCCAGAAAAGAAAATCAAATTGCCCCGGCCCCGCGGGAATGGCTGCCAGCAGATCGCCACCATACGTTCCGATACGAATGTTCTGGCGGTCGGCAGCGCGCACGGCCAATGCGCGGTTGTCAGTCTTTGTCAGTCCAGTTCGCCCGTCATGATATCCCGCGGCAAACGCGCGCCAGAGTACATGCTGCTTCCACTCCGAGCGGGTCAGAGCGAGATACTGAATGTCGACATTCAGCTGCGGGTTTCCATTCATGTTAAAGACACCCTGATCGGCTCGTCCCGCCATTGCTGTGATGTTCCAATTACCTTTGCCATAATGAGCGTCAAGCGCATCGAAACTGCGCTGAGCATTGGAGAATCCGAAATTTCCGATCAAGCGATGCGCAATCCGGTTTGTCTGTAACCAGCTAATCGTCGGATTCTTCGGTTTCATTTCCTGCCCGTCAATGAACTCGAAGCGTCCCAGGCGCAGGTCCTTGCCACTTTCTCCAAATTGCCGGCGGAGAAAAGCCTGCTTGAGAAACGCGGCCGCAGGATAGGAATTATTGCTATTCGAGGCGTAATAGGACGCGCCCAGCCCCAACTGGCCCTGGGCGGGGATCGGTGAGATCGAGTTGCCGGGTGCGTTTAGAATTGCAGGCTGCGATACTTCGAGCTGCCAGTCCCAGCGGCGAATGCGCTGAGTAATGCCGAGTCGCAGCAACGATTCAACATAGGCATAGCTGTTCGTTTTTGGAGGAGCCGCGAACCATTGCCATGAATCCACGCGCGTACGATCGTTCACAAACACAGTGACTGGGGACGATGCTGATTGTGCAAAGCTTAGAACGGCACTGGTCGAGATAAATAGAAAAAAAGCGAATGCCCGTAAGGGAATCATTCTGCGCATCGAATCTCCTCTTTAGTTCTGGTCGCCTATATGGCAGCTATTTTCATTTTCTCTTGTTCAAAGCTCACAGGAAACCTGCAAGATAGAAATCCCCGATGGAGTATCTGAGAATGACATGAAGCGCCATTGCGAAATTCCATTACAAACAAATGTCTTGGCGGGCTCTGAAAGCCTGAAAGGCAAAAGTGGATTGCTCAGCGGAGAGCAGGCAAGAAATCATAGATCGAACAGCGAACACAGCGCGGTGCTCACCGGACCCACTTGATCCAATCAGTATCACAGGCCACATTTCGTTTCAAGATAGCTTTCCAAATCATCACGGGAATAATGCGAGAACTTATAGATCCCCATGGCGGCACCCGCGGGGCTGCAAATCGTTATTGCAGTCATCCAGCAAACGCGCTATGATCCGAATATGGGAGAGACTTTGTCGTCCGCTCCTATCCTCTTAGCCCTGCACCATGCCGTGCGGTGGTCCTTCATCCAGACAGTCTAGTTCGCCCATGCTCCGCGATGAGCCTTGAATCCTCCGCATTGCTTGCGGTGTTTCATTTGGTCTCGACGACTTTCCGCGCCCCGCGCGAGATTGAGCGTCCGGAGAACTACCCCGTCAGATCGATCTGGCAGTGATTCTCATTCGAGGGTATTCGGCATGGAAACATTGATGTCTATCAATTCGGCAGCTTTCACATCGGAACAAAAGGAGTATCTTCTCGGGTTTTTCGCGGGAGTTATGCAACAGAGTAAGAAGCCGTTCGTCGGGCTCACTGCCAATGGCCTGCTCACAGACGATCCGGCTTCAGGCGCAGCGAATCAATCGGAGGCTGCTGAAGAAACATACTTCGGCACGCCGATTTCAGATCTCTGCAAAGAAGAAATGTGGAAGTACGAGCAAAACCCTCTTGAGATTTGGAGCAAATTAGTTGCGCATGCCGATGAGAATCGCGCTCCGGCGCCGGATGACCTCTTTCGCTTCAAGTTTCACGGACTCTTCTACGTAGCGCCTGCTCAATGTTCTTTCATGTTGCGGCTCCGCATTCCTGGAGGGATCGTCACTTCGCATCAGATGCGGGGTCTTGCTGCAATGGCGGAGGAATGGGGTTCCGGCCGCACGGATATCACTACGCGTGCGAACCTGCAGATTCGTGAATTTCAGCCCAAAGATATTGTTCGCGTGCTTAACAAGCTGCGGGCTCTTGGCCTCACCTCGCGCGGCTCGGGTGCAGACAACATCCGCAACATTACAGCTTCTCCCATCACCGGCCTCGATCCGACCGAACTATGCGACGTAACTCACCTCACCGATGCGCTGCACAATTACATCCTGAATTCGCCTGACATGTATGCGCTGCCACGCAAATTCAATGTCGCCTTCGACGGTGGCGGGGCCATCAGCGTAGTTGCCGATACCAACGACATTGGCTTCATAGCCACGAGAGTTGGTGAGGGGCAGAATGTACCAGCGGGCATCTATTTTCGAGTGCTGCTGTGCGGAATCACCGGGCACAAACAGTTCGCCTCTGATTCCGGCTTGCTTCTTCGCCCGGAACAAACTGGTGCCGTCGCAGCTGCGATGATTCGGGTCTTCGTCGAAAATGGCGACCGCACAGATCGCAAGAAGGCGCGGCTCAAATATCTCGTTGACAAGTGGGGCGTAGAGAAGTTCATTGCCGAGACGGAAAAGCGGCTCGCCTTCCCGTTGATTCGATTTCCTGCTGAAGAATGCGAACCGCGCAATCCGATCGATCGCGCAGGGCACATCGGTGTTCATGCGCAGCGCCAGCCCGGCCTCAACTACATTGGTGTCTCTGTACCGGTGGGCCGTTTGCCCGCCCAGCAAATGCTCGCTCTTGCTGAAGTTGCAGATCGTTTCGGAAGCGGCGAATTGCGGCTTACCGTCTGGCAAAATCTCCTCATACCGAATGTTCTCAGCGAGAAAATCAATGACGCGATTGAGGCCATTCGTGCTGCGGGTCTGGACTGCACGGCAGGCACGGTGATGCGCGGAACTGTTGCGTGCACCGGCAATCGCGGTTGCCGATATTCCTCCACCGATACAAAATCCCATGCAGTCGCGCTTGCCAACATGCTTGACTCGCGGTTCAAGATCGAGCAGCCGGTCAATCTACACGTCACGGGTTGTCCACACTCCTGCGCACAGCACTACATCGGCGATATTGGGCTACTCGGCACGAAGGTCGCCGGAGCTGAAGGCTATCAGGTTGTTATTGGCGGAGGATCCGATCAGGATCAGGGCTTGGCGCGTGAACTGATTCCCTCGATTGCTTTCAACGAACTGCCTCCAGTCATAGAGCGGCTCTTTGAAACCTACACCGAGCAGCGCGCACCAAACGAATCTTTCCTGCATTTCAGCCGCAGGCACAGCATTCAAGACTTGAAATCATTTTGCGAAGTGAAGGAGCAAGTATAGTTATGGTTGCAGACGTTCCCTATATCCCAGAGAACGCTCCGTTCACGCCCGAACAACGCGCGTGGCTCAATGGCTTGCTCGCGGGCATGTTCTCAAGTTCGCCTCAAAATGCAACGGCTGTGGCCAAACCTTCGCATCGCATTGCCGTGCTGTATGCTTCGCAATCCGGAACAGCGGAAGGCCTTGCGCGCAAACTTGCCAAGGAATTGAAGGCGCAGGGACATGTGCCCGCCCTTTCAACGCTGGTGGGCTACACTCCGGCTGCGCTCGCGGCGGAGAAGTACGCGTTCATTTTTGCGAGTACGTATGGAGATGGAGAGGCGCCGGATGGCGTGCAGCCTTTCTATGAGCAGCTTTGCCTCGAACACTTTCCTCGTTTCGAAGGCCTCTCGTACGCGGTCTTCGCCCTTGGCGATAAGCACTACGAGCATTTCTGCAAGTTCGGATGCGACCTGGACACCAAGCTTGCATCGCTCGGAGCAAATCCGCTCATCAGCCGGATTGAATGCGACGTGGATGTAGCCGAACCATTTGAGCAGTGGAAGTCAATTCTCTTTCCCCGGCTGAATGAGGTCGCAGCACCGAGGGCAATAGCGGCTCCACTTTCGTCACCGAAGATCGATGAACCGAAACAGGGAAATGGTGCCTCCGGGCCTGTCAAAAAGCCCGAGTCGTCTCTACAACAAACTTCCGCGTCAATTCCTTCGCGCGAAAATCCGGCGCTTGCACCCATTGTTGATAAGAGAAACCTCGCACAAGTCGATTCGAGCAAAGAGACGCTTCATCTGGCCTTCTCAATTGAAGGCACCGGAATCTCCTATGAGGCCGGGGATGCTTGCGGAGTCATACCAAGCAACGATCTCAACCTTGTGGCTGAGATTCTGCAGTCGCTCCGTTTTAATGGAAATGAGCGAGTAAATTGCGGCAAGAATCTCTCAACAACTCTTCACGACGCCTTGGCGCACCATCTGCAAATCACTCGACTGACGCGCAAGACTGTGAGTGAATATGCCGCTCTGGGCAAGTGTCCGAGACTCACCGAGTTACTCTCCCCAGACCATCGCGAGCAACTTGACGCGTACATATTTGATCGGGGCCTGATCGATTTGCTCATTGAATTCCCCGGCGTTGTTGAAGACCCCGCGGAACTCGTTGCCATGCTGCCGAAGCTCACGCCGCGCCTCTATTCCATTTCCTCCAGCCCGTCAGCGCACACTGGTCAAATTCATACCACTGTGGCTGTCGTAAGATACTCCTCACACGATCGCAAGCGAGGCGGTGTCTGTTCAACGCTGTTCGCGGATCGTGCAACGATTGCGGATCGTCTTCCGATCTACATTCAGCCGAACAAAAAATTCCGCCTTCCACAGGCAGACAAGCCGATCATCATGATCGGTCCTGGCACCGGAATAGCTCCATTCCGTGGCTTCTTGCATGAGCGGCGTGCAATTGGCGCAAAGGGCCGCAACTGGCTGTTCTTTGGCGAACGCAGCGCAAAAACCGACTACCTCTATCGCGATGAACTTGAGGCAATGCGGGCAGATGGCCACCTGACGCGCCTCGATACGGCCTTCTCCCGCGATCAGGAAGACAAGGTTTATGTACAGGACAAAATGACCGAGCAAGGAGAGATGTTCTGGAAATGGTTACAGGACGGAGCGAGTGTTTACGTCTGTGGCAATGCGTCGCGCATGGCCAAGGACGTACACGCGGCACTGCATTCGATTGTGGCAAAACAGGGCGCCATGTCCTCTGACCGAGCCGAGGACTACATCCAGACGATGAAAGATGAGCATCGCTATCACCGGGATGTTTACTAGACCCAAAGCATAAGTTGCGCCCGTCCCTGCAGAGAGTGGAGTGGTGCCGGGCTGGGCAGAATTGGGACTCATGCAGGCCCACGGGTAAGGCTGTTACAGTTTCAGTATTCCGTCTTCGAGCGCGCCTGTTGATGCGCATAGACGAATCTTCAGCCCACCTTCCTTTGGGGTACAACCTGATGTCCTTCCGGTCAGTGTTCGTCGCTTGCGTCATCGCGTTTGCGCTTATCCTTTCGGCCTTCCTGATCAACCGTGCTCGTCCGAAAGCCGAAACCCAGCAGCCCACCGCCGATTTCGTCCGGGCATCGGGCAAATGTGCGGAGTGCCATGCGCGCCTGCAGTATTCAGTCGTCCACGAATATGAAATGTCGGCACACGCCAAAAAAGGTGTGAGTTGCCTGGACTGCCACCAGCCCGGGCCGGGGCAGCAGAAGCTTGATCATCACGGTTTTGTGATCAGCACTCACCTCACCGCCGGCAATTGCCGCTCCTGCCATGAGTCCATCTACCAGGAATTTCTGCGAAGCCGTCATGCCGCTCCGAGCTGGGCCGCTGTTTACGGGGAAAAGGGCCTGTCTCCACAGCAGGTTGCATTCAGTGAGCAGTTTCAACCTGGCGGTACAAAGCGCCAGCCAAATGCACTCACAATGAATGAAGGGCACGTAGCGGTCAATGGTGGCTGCGAACAGTGCCACTCCATCGGCAAGCCGAATGAAGATGGAACCATCGGCAGCTGCACGGAATGCCACTCGCGGCATACCAGTTCAGTGGAACTAGCCCGGCTGCCAACCACTTGTGGGCAGTGCCACATGGGGCCAGACCATTCGCAGATCGAGATCTACAACGAATCCAAGCATGGCATCATGTTCGCGGCGCAACGCAATCTTCTGCATTTGAATGCCGATCCCCGCACGCTTACCACGCGCGACATGTTTGTTCCCACCTGCGCTACCTGCCACATGAGCGGCATCAACGGGCTCAAAGTAACTCATAACCCCTCGGACCGCCTTAGCTGGTACCTTGCTGACGCTGTCAGTACCCACCGTCCCAACTACCTGCAGGCGCAGATCAACATGAAGCAAGTCTGCACGCAATGCCATGCACAGGACCGCATCGATCGCGTCTACGCGCAAGCAGAGCAGGTTGTCGCAAACACGAATACACGAGTGCTTGCTGCGAAAGACATCATGGATGGGTTGCATAAGGACGGCACATTGACTGGGCCACCATTTACCAAACCCATCGATTTCACTTACTTCAATTTGTGGCACTATGACGGCCGCACCAGCAAGCACGGCGCTTTCATGGGTGGAGCGGACTTTGTTCAGTGGCACGGGAACTACGAGTTGCTTTCCAAAACCGTCGAACTGCAGCATGAGGCCGATCAATTGCGGAGGGAACATGCTCGCAAATGATTGGCTCGATCGCAGTCGAAAAATCGTCGTACATCCCAAGCTGCAATACGCTCACGATCCGGCGCTGTGGGTGGAAGTTTTCGTCACGGCGAACCTCGCCATCCTCGCGGCCGACATTGTTATCGCACACTCCGTGAACCATTTCGGCAAACCGGCCGAGTATATTCCGCTTTATGTCTCGCTGGTGGCACCGATTGTGCTCGTCGTATTGATCACGCTGCGTTGGCTCGGCGGATTTCATTCGGCGTGGCGTGATATGGGCTACCTCGTTGGCTGGCTCTCCATCCTCGTTGGACTCGGTGGGGTGCTCTACCATCTCGAAAGTCGATTTTTTCTGGACACAACTCTCAAGAGTCTCACTTATGCGGCTCCGTTTGCTGCGCCTTTGGCGTACACCGGCTTGGGCTTTCTGCTGCTGGTCAATCGAATGATTGTAGTTCACAGTGCGGACTGGGCACGCTGGGTGATGTTTCTTGCCCTTGGCGGATTCTTTGGCAACTTCGTTCTTTCGCTGACCGATCACGCATCAAATGGCTTTTTTGCCCGAACGGAGTGGATCCCAGTAATCTCGTCTGCTTTTGCAACTGGCTTCCTAATTGTTCCGCTCATTATGCGCGTAACGAGGCGCTTTCTCGACCTCTGTTTAATCGTGATGATCGTACAGGCGCTCGTGGGCGTCCTCGGCTTCTGGTTCCACATGCAGGCAAACCTGGTTGAACCGGGTCATACTCTTTGGGAAAAGCTGGTGAATGGCGCGCCGCCCATGGCTCCGCTGCTGTTTCCAAATCTTGTTGGATTGGCGTTCATCGGCATTTGGGCTCTGATTCCGCACCTGGAGGAGTCAGAGCCGCGTCCCTCCTGGCTCGGTTCGGCATATCGATGGGCCAATCCTCCTCGAGCAGAAGATTCCGCCGCCCTTTGATCGCCTTGCCTAATCTGCGGCCTGTACCTGATTATTCGCAAAAGCTGAACGCCCGAATGCAAACGTAAGTATCAGGTTGGCTGCAAACAAGAGCACGCCTGCAAGCTCAAGTGTTCCAGAAACTGGAAGCACTTTCCATGCGAATGAAAGAATGCCTTCGTAGGCCAGTGGTTCCGATGAGACTCGCAGGGCGCAGCCTACCTGCAGCAGCAGCAAGCTGAGAAACATGATTCGCGTACTGAAGATGCGATAGATCCCTCCAAAGTGGGGAAGAATGCGCGGACCAATCGAAAACACCATGGTCGCCGCAAATCCCACCGTGAGCGCGTGGCGAGAAGCGCCCCAAATGCCGCCATGCACATCGCAAAAAGCAGCCCATATACTCATCGCTCCGGCAATTACAAGCCAAAGGTATGGAATCCGCGTAAATATAGGGAAGCTTGCGTGAACACCCTGCGTTTTCGCCTTTGCATGAGGACGCTCCAACAAACGCAGCCCAAGTCCGCTGAAAACAGCTGCGATTGCGAGTAGCATCACACCGATCTTCACCAGCCCTGAAATGGCGATCACGACTCCGAACACATCAAACAGCAACGCCGCGGCGAACAATCGGCTGCGCGGTTTTGCGATTCCGAGGAAGGCCGACAGCCAGCGTGCAGAAAAGCCCCAAACCACCGGAACCATGAATCCCCATCCGAGAAGTACGAGATACTTCTGATCTAACGCGTGCGGAAATGCTGGAGCGGTACCAGAGAGTGCCAGGCGCACACATTCAACGAAATTGAAGATGACGGAAGCGGCGAGCCCGGCAGTCCCGAGCAAGACGGAAACCATCCACAACTCCATACGCGATTTGACGCCCTTGCCGTTCTGCGATTCAGGAATTTTGTGCTGAGACGCGGCTGAGAGAAATAGCAAAACAGCCACCAGCTCAAGCCCCGCCGAAATTGGGACCAGAAGACGCCAATGCCATCCATAGATGTTCGCAAACCAGCGCATTGCCACGCCTGGCACCCACAGCGCAAAGCAAGTCATTGGAATGCGAAGTACCGAGCGCCCGCGAGCGGGCTGCGAATAGAATCCGATTCCGAGAATGAAACTCCCGATCCATCCAAACATCTGGGCGTGACCATGCCCCTCCATCCAGGCTGCAGGCAAATTCCCAAGCCCATGATGCGTACTGATGGCCATAAGATTTGAAAACCCAAGCAATGTGCCGGGTAATGCCATGAAAAAGATGCCTGCGAAAATCCATGCTCGAAGCATCATGCTCTTCAGCCGTTCGCGGACAACAATCGCTTGTGTCGAATCCGATTCTGATGGATGAGGTGCCGGAATATTCTGAGCAATCCGTGTCATGGTGGCCATCTTAGCTCCGTACAGTTAATGCGGATTCCATTTCGATCGCACGGGGAAACAGGATATCGTTCTCCACATGCAGATGCTGCCGGAGATCGGCGTCGAACTGATTCAGCCCTATGTAGAGCGCAATGTAAGTGGGGCATGCCCATGCGGGTACGCTGAAGCCGTTGGTCAACGTGCGCATCTCTGCCGCGAGAATCTCGACAGATTGGTGCTCGCGGACCATTTTCGAAACCGGTTGCGCCACTGTCTCGAAGCAGGCGCCATTCAATGTCACTCGACCCTCAGGCTCTTGATCCAGCTGTGCTATGAACGGGAACAGCACCTGTTCTTCCTTGCATATATGTGCCAGCAGTTCGGCATGCAACGCGTTGATCAGGTTCTCCACTTGCTTCAACTCCGGCGCTCCGTCCCCGTGTTCTCCCACTAGCTTGTTCGCCATCTCCGCTAATCTCGGCAATTCAGAGCGAACGTATTGATGATGTGTGCGAACAACGTGCTGGATCAGCCTGCTCAGCGAATATCCGGCAACGTTGGTACGTAGATCGCCGTTCTCCTTCTCCTCGGCTTCGGATAATTTTTCGAGCACCTGATCAATTGAGAGCTGCAGATTCGCGCAAGCTTGTTTGAGCGATTCCTCGGCATGCAAGCAGAGATCGATCTCGAAGCGCTGCAAGATTGCCGCTGCCGATGATTGCTTCGAAACGATTTCGCGGATCGATTGTGACGCGGTTGCCATAATGATTCTCCACCTCAAGGGTAGGGAACCGCGCGGGTTGGCACAGTAACTTATGTCACTCGGGCCTGCAAAACCTAAGAACCCGACTCGAGGAGTGCGCTCAGGCTCTTCATTTCTTTCACAACAATCTGCCGAGCATCCACTTCTACCAAGCCCTCGGCCTGCAGACGCATGAGGTTACGCGAGATGAGTTCGCGCACTGTCCCAAGCTGATTAGCCAATTCCTGATGTGTAGCCGGCAAATTAAACTCGATGCCGCGCTCTGTTTTCACGCCCTCAGTTTGTGCCAGCTTGATCAGCACTGCGATCAGGCGCTGCCGGATGGTGGTGAACGAAAGCTCTTCGATAATCCCCACCAGGCGGCGCAGTCTCGATCCAACTACTGCCAGAAGTTTAAGCGCAACCTCCGGATGCTCAACACAAAACGCATGGAAGTCTCGCCGCGAAATAAATGCAATCTCGCTGTCTTCGATCACTACCGCGGAAGCCGGAAAAGGGCCTCCATCAAAGACCGGCAGTTCAGCAATGGATTCGCCCGGAACGTTCACCGCTAGAACTTGTTCACGGCCATTTACCGACGTCTTGAAGATCCGTACTTTGCCTTTGGCAATGATGTGGAGACCAGTACAGGGTTCGCCTTCAGAAAAAAGCAACTCGCCCACGCTGAACAGCTTGCGCACCGTGCGGGAAGAGAGCATCTCCAACTCGGCCTTCGAAAGGCCGGAGAAGAGCGCTGCTTTTTCAAGGACGGAGGCGAGGTTTGTGCGCGGGGAGTTCACCTCAAAATTCTAGCAGTTGGGACTTTAGTCACTGCGTCTTACCTGAGTCTCGCGGTCTTATGAATTCATGAATCCGCAAATCAATTCGACTGACTTCAACGAGCGGCCATTCATCGCCATCTGGGAAGTGACCCAGGCCTGCGATCTGGCCTGTGTGCATTGCCGCGCATCGGCACAGCCAGACCGTCATCCCATGGAGCTGAGTACAGACGAAGGCAAAGCCCTGATCGATCAGATTGCAGCCATGGAAGTCCCTGTCTTCGTATTAACGGGCGGAGACCCCATCAAGCGGCCCGATCTATTCGAGCTGATCGCTCATGCCCGTTCGCGCCGGGTCAGGGTGTCGTTAACGCCAAGCGCTACACCCCTGCTCACAAAAGAAATCGTCGTGCACCTCAAGGAAGCTGGATTGGCAAGGCTCGCCGTAAGTATGGATGGAGCCAGCGCACAGACCCACGATGCTTTTCGGGGAATGAGCGGATCGTTTGCTCGAACCCTGGATGCGATACGCTGGGCAAACGAGATCGGCTTGCCGGTACAGATCAACACCACCTTCAGCCGCAAGAACATTGGCGAAATCGACGCCATCGTCACCCTCATGAAGAGTCTCAATATCACTCTGTGGAGCGTCTTTTTCCTGGTGCCCACTGGACGCGGCAAGTTGAACGACCTGCTGAGTGCTGATGAGTTCGAACAGGTGTTTGAAAAGGTCTATCGCCTCTCGAAGGCCGCGAGCTTCGATATCAAAACGACTGAAGCACAGCATTATCGGCGCTTCGCCTTGCAGCAAAGAGTGGCGGAACGAAAAGCCGGCACCGTGACTGTCGTACCAGAGAAGACCGAAGATGCCATCGGCCGCGCCCCGCGCGGATTGAACGATGGCAAAGGGTTCGTGTTCATCTCCCACGTCGGGGAGGTGTTCCCCAGCGGATTCCTGCCCTTGTCTGCCGGCAATATCCGGAGCCAAACACTGAGCGCCATCTATCGCGACTCCCCGCTCTTCAAAGCGTTAAGAGACACTTCGAATCTCGAAGGAAAATGCGGCGCCTGTGAGTTCAAGGAAATCTGTGGAGGGTCGCGCTCCAGGGCCTACGCCCTCACCGGCAACCCCTTTGAGGAGGAACCTTGCTGTTCGTACATTCCCCGCGGATACGTCCCGCCAGCTCCTCAAAACAAGACAGCGACAACCCTTCACGTACTCCAGGGCGCATAAGGTAGATTGCGATTCAGTTCGGCGTGGCTCCCGGACCCGGAGGAGAGTTAATCACCACCGAAAGCCAGCAAAGACTGCCCACGGTGCAACGCGATTTTTACGCCGAAGCTAGACGATATTCGCTAAGAAGTCTACAGCCTCTTGTTAGCAAACGCGCGACCCGACCCGGATTTCAAATACTTCTCAAAATCAAACGCGCGACCCGCACTTGAAAACGCGAGATACGTCTTGATCTTCCAAGGTCGGTATTTCGCAGTATGCGTCACAGCGCCAGAATTGTGTTTCGCGAGTCTTGCATCCAGATCGTCGGTGATCCCGGTATAGAAATGCTCCCCTGTGAGGCTTTCAGGGATGTAGACAAATTTCATCAATTTCAAACCTGGCTTGTTTTGCTGACGAGCAAGTATATCGCGCACTAATGCGTGGGGATGCCTAGCCGTAGAGTAGAGTCCGCCTACGCTAAAGCTCCGGCGCGACAGCCTTCGCCCGTGGCTTCTGAGAAATAGAGTGCTTTTGGGCTATATTAAATTGGCCTGCCGAGCCGTAGCCCTCGCAGAGGGCGAAGGCTGGTGGAGGCGGCGGGAGTCGAACCCGCGTCCGAAATCATTGTCAGCCAGGAGAATCCATGCTCAGTCCAGTTCCGGATGGTTTCGCCGCTGACGCTCAGAACGGACAAGATGCGTCAGAAACTAGTCCGATGATCTCGCGCGTAACGACACGGACCGAGCCGCACGCGCCAGCCTACTGAATGACGTCCGCTCACAGCCCATAGGCAAAGCCGTGGAAGACGGCAGCTTAGTTAATTAAGCTGCAAGTGCCAGATTGTCGTTGGCAACTTTTGTTTTGCAGGCGATTACGGGTGCCCACACCCCGACATGCCTCCTGAGCCGCAATCGATCCCGTCGAAACCGTGACGCCCCCATCTGTCGGCTCCTCATTGGATGATCCGGAAGAGCCCTAAGGTGCGAACCGGTGCAACTGGTTCGTGCTGATCTCTATTCTATGCCTAATTCAAATGAAATGAAGCGGGCCGCCGCTATTGCCTCTCCAGGTCGATCTTTTCGTAGTCGTGCCGTGCAATGGCGGCGCGGATCTCGGCTGGTTTTTTGCCAAGCTTAGTCTGCTGATAAGCAAAAAAGCCTTCCTTGGCGCAGGTGGAGCACTCAGTCCCATGCAGCCCTTCAAAACAACTGCGCAAGCTGGTGTGCCCGAGAGCTCGGTCGCAGCGGCAGTTGCAGGGAAGCTGATAAAGAACGCTGCTCACCTGGGTGGCCTGCTGATAAACATGTTTTTGCCACGGATATCTGAAGTTCTCACCGGTAAGCTTCGATCCGGCCAGTATCGGCGGAAGCGAACTCACTTTGAGCGGAGCCGAGGCATGATAAGCCGGAACATCCTCAGCAGGATTGGACCACTGAGCATAGCTCACGGCGGTAACAGCAAACACAGCCAAGCCCAGTGCCCAGCGGCTCTTCAACAGGTGCTTCATAAACCCTCTCTGGCTGACATTTTAACTGGAACTTACAGAATCGGGAATCGAGATGATGCACCGATTTGGATTGTGACCGGATTCTGTCACGCACAAAAAAAAGACGGCACGAACGGTTAGCTGTTCGTGCCGGGAGGCCAGTGACGCAAACTACTTCCGGCAGGGAGGAGAAGGTTTGGACCATCTCAACCACCGGAATAAATACAGCATAGCATAGATTTGGTAGAACGCAAATACAAAAATCGAAATTTTTATTAGTCCTCTGCAGGCCCTCCCTGAATGAGCTTGCAGCATCTAAAATGAACTACATGTCGCCAGAAACTGGCGGGATACGGCGCTATTACGTGGACTCCTATATGATGACATCCCCAACAGAATCAGATGCTTTAACCCCAACTGAGGTAACTAGCGCCACGTCTTCGAGCTGGGCGAGAGTCGGGCTGGTTGCTGCTGCCTCCGCACTGGTTGGAGGCTTGGCGGCGGCCTGGTGGTACCGGAAAACCCTCCACACCCTACGTCAAACCGAAGAATTCGATTCAAATCCCGAATTTGGGATATCTCCTGAGGACGCGGATTTTGACTTGTAAAGGCTCGCGCCAATCAGGTCACCCAGCCACTCAGGCCAACTTTTCTATCCCGTGAGCTAGTTCGAAGTCCTTTTCGCTCAATCCACCCGCATCGTGGGTCGTCAGGCCAATTCGCACTCGGTTGTAGCGAATGTCGATATCCGGGTGATGTCCGGCACCTTCGGCGATCTTCGCGATCTGGTTGACGAAATCAACGGAGCTCAGGAAGTCCTTGAAAGTGAAGGTCTTTGTTAGCTCACCTGACTCGATTTTCCATCCTGACAGGTTGCGGACACGGGTTTCACTGTCTTGAGGGGAAAGTGCGGGCATATACGCTCCTGGATTGGGTATTGAGCGTGCTGAACTATTGATTGGATGCAAAGCGGCAGGCATCGCCGCCCTGGCGAGAAAATGACGCTAGAGCATTTCCTGGCTGCCTGGCGGCGGAGCCGTATCGAAAGTGGAAAATCGCTTGCTTTGGCCGCTGATCTCTGAACGCAGTTCTTGCCAAAGCTCGTTGGGAATCTTCAGGAATGCTTCGACAACAGCCGGGTCAAATTGCGATCCGGAGCAGCGCAGAATCTCCTCGCGTGCCGCATCGAAGCTGCGCGCTTTCCGATAAGGGCGATCACTAGTGATTGCGTCAAGCGTATCGGAAACGGCAAAAATCCTGGCGCCAATCGGAATTTCACGGCCCTGCAATCCGCTCGGATAACCGCTTCCGTCGTAGTGCTCTTGATGGCAAAAAACGATTTCTGCCGCGCCTGACAGAAACGGAATTTTCCTCAGCATGTGATACCCGCGCGTACAGTGTTCGCGCATAATGTCCTGCTCTTCCGGGGTAAGCTTTCCGGGCTTGCGCAAGATCTCGTCGGGGATGGCCATCTTGCCGATGTCATGGAGAAACGCGCCGCGTGCAATCACTTTGATCTCAGATGGGGCCAAGCCCATGGCGCGCGACAGTGCAATCGTGTAGGCGGTCACACGTTTTGAGTGACCTTCTGTCTCGGAATCCTTGAGGTCGAGCGCATCGCCCAGAGCCTCAAGCGTCACGTCGTAGGAGTGTTCCAGATCTTCCATTGCGTGGCGAAGCATCTCAGTCCGCACACGCACCATCTCCTCGAGAGTCTGCTGGTAGTTATGACTTTCTTCCAGCAGCTGGCGATGTTTCAGTGCCCGTTCCACCGTATTCGTCAGGTGATCGCGCTCAAAGGGCTTCAGCAAATAGTCGTAGGCGCCGCGGCGCATTGCGTCAATGGCAACGCTGATGTCGTGAATGGCAGTGACCATTACGACCGGGAGATTCGAATGCTGAGCGTGGATGCGCTCCAGCAGCGCGATGCCGTTCAGGTCCTGCATCACGATATCCGTGAGCACCAGGTCGTATTCGTTCATAGCAAGCATTTCGAGAGCTTCGCGACCGCTCGAGGCGAGCTGTACGTCGTAGCCACGTCGCTCCAGTGTGGAACCAACCATCGACCGAACATGCGCTTCATCGTCTACGATCAGGACGCGCGCCGACCTGGTGTCTGCCAGAGAGCGCACTTCCGCTTCTGCATTCGCAGCAATTGCAGAGCTAGGCGCCGTCGATCCCGCCAGATTCAAGTTCACAGACTCTCCTCCCCGCCCAAATGGTCGCGTTCCTGAGTGGTTATCGCCTGCCGTACCATTCCCAGGGTCCGCGCCGTGGTTTCGGGGCCTCGTCTAAGTAAACTAGCAATCATAAGAGCTGCCTATCACTAAAAAGCGTTATATGGTCTGCTTTGCATACGGAGAGTAACAAGTTTGGCGTTTATACGGTTGCGCCTTGAACTGTGATCCGATTGGTGTGACTGTCTGGATTGAGATAGAACTCGGCTAAGTTTGAAGCAACTAGAACTTATCATGCTAGGCGGTTCTGCTGACCTTGTTTTGCCAATTTTCCAGCTGAACGTCAGGTTTCTCGCAGAAGGCATCTCCGCCTTCCGTGAGTCTATGTCGGTAAACTGCAGTAGATAAAATAGTTAATGTGAATCGCAATGCCGGCAGCTCAGTCCTTTTTGAGCTTATCTGCTCTCCGGCTCTCTGCCCAGCCTTCTTTATTCACCTGGTGGCTTCGGGCCACCGCAAGCGCTCCAGCCGGCACATCCCTGGTTACGCAGGAGCCCGCTGCGATGTAAGCGCCGTCTCCTACTTCGATCGGCGCAACGAGTGTGGAATCGCTTCCCACGAACGACCGTTCGCCGATCCGGGTACGGTGTTTGTGCGCCCCATCATAGTTGCAGGTGATGACTCCGGCGCCAATGTTCGAGCCCGCTCCTACTTCGGCGTCGCCCAGATAAGTAAGATGATTAGCCTTTGCGCCTTTGCCTAGCTTGGTTTTCTTGGTCTCAACAAAGTTCCCGACGTGGGCATCTTCGCCTATCTCAGTCTCCGGCCGTAAATGTGCAAACGGGCCTATTTTGGCCCCATCTTTCACCGTGCTTTCTGAAAGAATGCAGCTCTGTCGCACCAGCACCTTGTCGCCCAAGGTGCAGTTCTCGATCACCGTAAAGGATCGGATCAGGCAGCCGGCTCCTACCCGCGTGCGCCCCAGCAGTTGCACAAACGGCTCGATCACCGTGTCTGCGGCCACTTCGACCTCGGCATCGATTACGCATGTGTCCGGCCGGTAAATCGTCACTCCGGCGGCCATCAATCGCCGAGCGGCATCCTGTTTCAGCCTGGCATCTTCAGCTACCAATTCTGCAATTGTCTTCACGCGGTCTACTCTCCAATCAACTTGGCATCGCGCCTGTCCGGCGAGTTTTAACTTGCAGCCGTTACTGCGCCGCGGCCTCTCCTCCAGCGCCTGCCGGACGTTGCGGTTGTTTGATCGTAATATCCACCGGATGCACCGGGCCCATATCCAGAGCGTCCAGTCCCGGCTTGATCTCCGGTCCATTGCCAACTACCAAAACGGCAAGCTTGGCCGGCTGAATATATTTCCGCGCTGCCTCGGTAACGTCGGCGAGCGTCACCTTTTCAAGGGCTGCCCTGTACGTCTCGAGAAAATCGGCAGGATAGCCGTAAAACTCAAGCTTCACGCGTTCAGCCAGAATCTTGTCCCGCGTATCGTAGCGGAACAGGAATGAGTTCAGAATGTTTTCCTTGGCGCGTTTCAATTCAACCGGGGTAAACGGGGACGCCGTCAGATCCTTGATTTCGGTCATGGCCGCTTTGGTGGCATCAACGGTGGACGGGCTCTTTGTCAGGACTTCCACCCTCATCATGCCGGGATGGTCGTAGCTAAAACCGAAGCCTCCGCCGACAGCGTAGGCCAGGCCCAGTTCCGTGCGCACCTTCTGGAAGAGCCGGCTGCCGAAGCCGCCGCCCAGGATCTCATTCATTACGGAGAGCGAGGGCAAGTCAGGATTGCGGCGTTCTGTGCCAAGGCCCACAATCTCGATGTTCGATTGATTTACGTCTTCCTTGTTGATGAAGTAAACGCCCGTCGTCGCACCTTTGAATTCATCGTGCCGAGGCGGCTCTGAAAGCACGGGCGGCAACTGTTCAAAGGTTGCGCGTACTTTCGCCTCCATCGCTGCAGGATCAAAGTCTCCCGCAATCGCGACAATGAGTTTTCCTTTCAATGTCCGGTCGTGCCACGCTTGCATGTCCGCCAGCGTCACTGTGCCGATGGTTGCCAGCTCCGGTTGACGCGTGTAGGGGCTGTTTGCGCCGTATACCAGCTTTGCAGCTTCGCGCGTCGCAATCGCACCTTCATCGTCGTTGCGTCGAACTATTCCGGTTGCGGCCTGCTGCTTGGCCAGTTGCAGTTTCTCCTCGCGGAACTTGGGGTGAAACAGCAGATCCATCGCGAGGTCGAAGACCTGGTTTGCATCGCCCTTCAGCGAATCCCAGGAGACCTCGGTGGAATCGATATCGCCACCAGTCTCAATGTGCGCCGCCTTGGCTTCGAGGAAATCGTCCATGGCATCGCCGCTCATTTTCTCAGTGCCGCTGGTGCGCCATGCTTCGCCATACATATCGACCAACCCGGCTTTGGACGGCTCAAGATCGCGCTCGCCGCCCGGAATCACCACCGAGCCGGAGACGAACGGTAACTCGTGATCCTCTTGCAGGAAGACGACAATCCCGTTCTTCAGCTGAATTCTGACTGGCTGGTGCGGTTTAAACTCATGCAGCGGTGGAATCGGTATTTCTTCCCACGGCTTGCTTTGCTGCGCGACAAGGATAGGCGGCGCTATGCTGGCGGCGAAGACAGTGGCCAGCACCAGCATTCGGGAAGCATTCTTCTTGATCGATATCTTCATTCCGCGCCTCCATTCTTGCCTTCTGCTTTGCCTGCGCTCGCCGGAGGAGCCTGCGTAACAATCTCCGCGCTCGTCCTGTTCGAAGCCAAGAAGATTCGATTCGCTACGCGGCGAATGTCCGCCTTCGTCACTTTATCCACCCTGTCCAATTGAAGGAACAATTGCCGCCAGTCTCCATAGCGCGTCTGATACTCCGAAAGCGCGTTTGCCAGCCCCTGGTTGTTCGCAAGGCCGCGCAGCAGATCGGCTCGAGCCCGTGTCTTGAACATCTGCAGCTCTGCGTCCGTCACGTCGGTGGACTTCAGCTTATCGATTTCTTTGTGAATGGCGTCGCGCATCTCGGCCGGCGTGTGGCCGGGCAGCGGCACCGCATAAAACGCAAACAGGTTTGGATATTTGGCCCCGGGGAAAGGACTGAAGCCCTCAGCCTCGGCTGCAATCTGCTGCTGTTCCACCAGGCTCCGATAGAGCCGCGAAACACGCCCATTGGACATGATGTCCTGAATTGCGTCGTAAACTGCGTCGTCAGGATCGCGGTAGCTGGGCCTGTGGTACCCCTCGATATAAAAAGGCTGTGTCTGCTCGCGAATCACAATCGATTTCTCGGCGAATTGCGGCGGTTCCACAGTGGTCATGTCTTCCGGCTTGGGTCCTGCTGGCACCTTGCTGAAATATTTCTCCAGAATTGGCATCGCAGTCTTGGCATCCACATCGCCCACGACGGTGATTACGACATTGCCGCCGACGTAAAACTTGCTGTGGAACTCCATCGCCTCGGTTGCTGAAAGCTGGCTCACTTCGCTCGGCCAGCCAACCGAGCTTCGGCCGTAATCATGGGCCACGTATGCGGTCGCCAGGAACTGCTCGACGAGCCGTCCGATCGGATTGGAGTCGGTGCGCATGCGGCGCTCTTCCAGCACAACATCTCGCTCCTTGTAAAATTCCCGCGGAACAATGTCGGCCAGCCGTGAGCTTTCAAGCCAGGCCCAAAGCTGCAGCCGATTCTCCGGCATCGACCAGAAATACTGCGTTTCATCAAGTCCTGTCTCAGCGTTCAGACCGGAGGCGCCATTTCGCTCGGCCACTTCAGTAAATTGGTTCGGGACAACATATTTGTGTGCCTCTGCCTGAGCTTCGAGGAAGGCCTTGTGCAGTTCCTCCAATTTCTTCGGATCCCTCCCAACCTGTTTCAGATACTCAGCCTCATACGCATTGTTAGCCTGTTCAACCTTGGCCAGCGCCACTTTTTCAGCCGCGTAATCGGTGGTGCCGATCTGCGTGGTCCCCTTGAAGGCCAGGTGCTCAAACATATGCGCCAACCCGCTCTCGCCTGAGGGATCGTTCACGTCTCCCGCGTCGACAAATGTGTTATAGCTGAACACCGGAGCATCCGGCCGGGTGCAGACAATCAGCGTGAGACCGTTGGGCAGCACCTTGGTCGTGATCTTCTGCTCAAAGCTTTTTAAATCCTGCGCGCGTAATGGCGCTACCGCCAGAACCGTAGAAATCAGCGCCAACCCGGCCGCCGCTGCCAGATTGTTCAAGAACCGGGGATAAGCTCGGTTTTGCATTCAGACTCCTTATTGACAGGATTTGCTCAGATCACAGCAATTGGCCGGGACTTCGTCGCGCCGCCGCGCACATTTAAACCTAGTTCGCCAACCCAAGCAGGGTCAAACTCCGAAGCTTCAGGGGATTCTCTATGCTTCCAACCCGGAACGGCTTTTCACCACATATCGTGCAGACGCGGTTCAGGAACTTTGGTTTGCCTGGGACCGGAATTCAGTTGCCAGTTTCGGTTTATTCGTGGCCCAGGGCTTTGACGAATGCATAGAAAAAATCGAGCGATTTCCAGTACGAATCCACCGGAATCCGTTCGTCTCGCCCGTGGGCGCGATCATCGCCCCGCTCCATGGCGATTGCCGAAAAACCGTAGCAGGGAATCCCCGCCTGGGCGAAATAGATGGAGTCGCTTGCGCCGTTTTCCATCAGCGGCGTTACCGGAACGCCGGGCCAGATCGCCTGCACAAGGCGCGTCAGCGGATCAAAGACTTCAGGAATCGGCGCAGGCGGTGAAATCGGCTTCCTGTTCGGAGCCGTGTCAGACACCACGCCGGCATCCGAAACATACTTCACCGTCAATTGGCTGTTGCCAAAGATTTCGATCAGCTTCTGCCGTATGTCTTCAGGCGAATGGCCCGGAAAAATACGGCAGTTCACAATTGCCTGTGCCGTCTGCGGCAGCGCATTGTTTGCCACCCCGGCATTCAGACGCGTTGCCACGCATGTGGTCCGCAGGTTCGCATTAAAGCTGGGCTCCGCGCTGAGTTGCGCAACAGCCGCCATATCTGGCGGCGATGCCAGGATTGCGTGAATCCTTGCCGCTTCTCGCGGACTCTCCTGTTCCGCGAGTTTGCGGAAATACGCACGCGTTACATCATTCAATTCGAATGGAAATGTGAAAGCAGCCAGCTTGTTGAGTGCGGATGTCAGGTCATAGATGGCGTTGTCTGGCCGCGGCAGGGAACTGTGCCCGCCACGATTGACCGCGGTAATCTGAAAATCGGAATAGACTTTTTCAGTTGCTTCTACGGCCGCAACCATTGGCCGTCCGTGTTCTAACTGCACTCCACCCGCATCGAGATTGATGACGAACGCCGCACCCACAAGTTCGGGATGCTGGTTCACTAGCCATTGAGCGCCGTTAAACTTACCACCCTCTTCATCGGCTGTGAGCGCCAGAATCAGATCGCGTTTCGGTTTGTATCCTTCTCGATGCAAGCGCAGGAAAGTAGCCACCATGATGGCGTTGCCGTCCTTCATGTCCCCTGTGCCGCGGCCGTAGAAAAATCCATCCTTCTCTACCAGTTCAAATGGATCGGTCGTCCAATCGGAACGCAGAGCCTCCACCACGTCCATGTGGCATAGGAAAAGCACAGGCTTCTCTGTCGGAGTTCCAGCAGCGCGCATTCTCACAACCAGGTTCTGCTTGTGCGGATCAGGCCCCAGCAGTTGAACATCACTTGCCGCGAAACCTGCATCGAGCAGACGCTTCTCCATCGCCGCGGTCGCAGCCGTTACATTACCCCGCGCAGTGTCGGTGGTATTGATCTCGATGAGCTCTTTAAAAATTGTCCGTGCCAGTGCGCGATCTTCAGGCGAGGCACTTGGCACGGCGTTCTGCGCGGATAATTGCGGAGTTGCTTGAGCGAGCAAGATTACGGCAGCAATGAGTGACAGAGAAAGCCTGCGCAGCATGCATCCATTGTACGTTCTACCATTTCTATCCCGCGTCATGCTGCGCAAGTACTAACGCGCTAGTCGCGCGTTCGGATTGACCAGCAACCATGCGGCTGCGCCCAGGACGGCGAGCGCTGTTGCTGTCAGAAACGAAGCCTGCCAGCCGAACCGTGCAGCGATCATCGGCGTCAATGAGGATGTAACCGCGCCCCCGATCTGGCATGCCATATTCATGGTTCCAGACACCACACTAGCGTGTTCGCCGGCAAAATCCGCCGTCACACTCCAGAACGAACTCTGCGACAGGTAGAGCGCTCCGGCAGCGCAGGCCAGCAACGCCGTTGCCGCGACGGCACTCTGGACAGTCGAGCCGACCGCCAGAAGTACCCCGGTCAGCAGAAGCGCAAACCCCGGCAGATAACACCGGCCGACGCGTTGGCTGACATGGTGCGCGAGCCAATCACTCGCGGCGCCGCCGATCAGCGATCCCAGGCTCATTGCCACAAACGGAAAGATCGAGTACACGGCGCTGGCCTTCAAACTCAGGCCACGCACCTGAGCAAGGTAAATGTAAAACCAGCTGAAGAAGACCCACCCGATGTACCCGAAGGTGAAATAGCTCCCGCTCAGCGCCAGCACTTCTTTGCTGGTAAAGATCATTGCCCACGGCGATCCAGTTTTCTTCTTGGTAAATGCGGCATCCGGCTCGGCAGCCGGTGGAATATCGCCGCGTCCCGCAACGATCATGGCCAATTCGCCGGCGCTCACCCACGGGTGCTGTTCGGGCTTGTCGCGCGCTATCAGGAACCACACCGCGGCAGCCACCGCGCCCACTAACGCGCAGAACCAAAAAGCTACATGCCAGTCGTAGGCAAGAATGATGGCTGTCAGAAGCGGCGGAGCAATCGCGGAGCCCAGTCCCACTCCGCCGAAGAGGATGCCGTTCGCCTTGCCGCGCTCGTGAATCGGGAACCATCGTTCAATGAACTGGTTGCCCGAAGGGTACATGACCGCGCTGCTCGCTCCCAGCGCAATTCGCACCAGGATAATCATCGCTAGTGCGCCGGGAACTGCTGGCGGTACCATGGCGGTCAACACCGTGAAAACGCCCCAAAGAAGCACGCAGAACGAAAGCACGCGCCGCGGACCGAAGCGGCGCAATACAACACCACCCGGAATCTGGAAACTGGCATAGCCCACAAGAAAAGCACTGAAGATCCAACCCAGATGCGAGTTGTCGATCTTGAATTCTTTGGAGATCTGCACGCCTGCAACTGAAATATTCGTGCGGTCCAGGAAGGCGATCGTGCTCATCACCAACAGCCAAAACACGAGCAGGTAACGCATGGGCAGCCCTTGAGCGGGCCGTCTTTCCAATGATTGATTCATCCTCTTATAGTTCCCCCTGACCGGTTCGGGCCCGATATGAGACTGCCAATTTCCGCAAGCGTCCATTCTCTACTCTCGACCCTCAGGTTGGAAAATCTATTTCAGTTTTGTGCCTCTTTTCATGCACATCATCTTCGCGTGTTAGCTGGCGCGTTTGCGGTTGTTTCATCCCACTCTTTAGGGAACCTTGACGTCTCTGACGCTGCCTGCATTGATTCCCTTACAGCTTTCACAGCGAGCATCCATCAAAATGCACTACTCTTGCCTGTGAGGGCATGAGTAGCATCCTGTCGCAAATTCGAAAAGCAATCTTGCGGGCTTTTGAACACGATGCCCTCAACACGGCCAAAGCCGCAGCCTACTCGGGCATGCTCATGCTCTTTCCGGCGCTTCTGGTGTTGACCACGCTCTTGGCACAGGTTCACGAGGGGCCTACGCTGATGGGTGAGATCCGGTCAGTGTTCGAGCAGTTTCTGCCCATCGACACCTTGGATCTGCTGCAGGGCTATTTTGTGACTCGGCGCGCGTATTCCTGGCAGTTGATGCTGTCAGCGCTGGGCCTTAGTATCTTCGCCGGGCTCGGCACCATGTTGTCGCTGATGGAGGGCTTTCGCCGCGCCTACAACCTGCCCAACCAGGATTGGGGCTTTGGAGAACGGCGGCTCCGGGCCATGCTGCTGGTGCCCATAGCACTGGTGCCTCTTTCGGTGGCCACACTGTTGGTTGTTTTCGGACACCAGATTGAACTGTGGATGGTCGCGAATGCCGGCGGCGAGATACAGGCCTTTGTGCTCTTCTTTTGGCGGATCGCGCGCTGGTCCATTGCCGTGCTCAGCAGCATCACCGTACTCTCTGCCCTCTATCATTTCGGCACCAGGCGCAAAGAACATTGGCTTTGGGTGGCGCCGGGCGCAGTGGCCGGCACGTTTCTCTGGTTCCCATCCACGCTTGCTTTCGGCTGGTATGTAACACGCGTGGCCAACTACTCCATGTTCTACGGATCATTTGGCGCGGGCATCGCCGCTCTTGTATGGCTCTACATTGTGTCCTTCAGCGTTTTGCTAGGAGCCGAATTGAACGGCGTTCTCTATGAAAACCGGCAACGCAGAACCTGACGTAATCCGCCTGGATTCGGGTGTATCTCATGGCAGATTGTCTTTAAAATGAACCGTAGTTCGCGCACACAGCGTGCAAAGGCGTCGCACAGCTGGCGAGAGCACGCGATGTACAATACACATAGACCGTTCCCCGCTGCCAAAACTGATTAACCTGAGCCCTTTCACGTCAACCCATGAAGCTTTAAGTGGAGCCATCTCTATGTCTTCTCCTGATTTCGGCCTGAATGACACCCCATTGAAGCGCCGCGCCAAGATCGTGGCCACTCTGGGGCCGGCCTCGAACACCGAACCGGTGATTCGCGAGCTGATTCGGGCCGGCGTGGACGTCGTCCGGTTAAATTTCTCGCACAGCACGCATGAACGCAAGCTCGCGGTCCTGAAACTGGTTAGAAAAGTGAGCCGCGAAGAACGCAAGCCGCTGTGTGTCCTGGCCGACCTGCAGGGGCCCAAGATCCGCACCTCCACCTTGAAAGATCATCAGCCGGTCTTGCTCAAAGCCGGAGGACGCCTCACCATAACCCCGCGTGATGTGCTGGGCACGGCCTCGATCGTTGGCACCACGTTCAAGACTCTTGCTGAAAACGTTGAAGAAGGATCGCGCATTCTGCTGTCCGACGGCTTGATTGAGCTGCGCGTTCAGGAGGTGAGTGGTGACGACGTCCACTGCGAAATCGTGAATGGCGGCATGCTGGGAGAGAACAAGGGAATCAACCTGCCAGGAATTCTGGTACGCGTTCCTTCCCTCACTGAGAAAGATGCTGAAGATCTCGAGTTCGCATTAAAGAATGGCGTAGATGCCATTGCGGTTTCGTTTGTGCGCACCGCAGAAGATGTTCGCATGGTCCGCAATCGTGTTTCCGCTCTCGGCTTCGATACGTGGATTATCGCCAAGCTTGAAAAGCCGCAGGCAATCGAGCATCTCGACAGCATTCTGCAGGTCGCAGACGGCATCATGGTCGCGCGCGGCGATCTTGGTGTTGAAATTCCGCCGGAGATGGTTCCTGCGATTCAGAAGCATATCATCCGCCGCGCTTCCGATTACTCCAAGCCCGTCATCACTGCGACGCAGATGCTCGAGTCGATGATCGAGAATCCGCGCCCCACGCGCGCTGAAGTTTCTGACGTTGCCAATGCCGTGTACGACGGTACTGACGCCGTGATGCTCTCCGGAGAATCGGCGGTAGGCAAGTATCCCGTCGAAGCGGTCGCCATGATGGCGCGCATCGTGTCTGAAGCCGAGCGCGATATCAAGGAGCAAAATCTGTGGGAGCCGCGCGTGCGGCAAGCGCATCTCTCCATTGCCGAGACAATCTGCGAAGCCACCGCCCATGCTGCAGACGATCTCGATCTGCGCGGGGTTGCGCTGTTTACCGAATCAGGACAGACCGCACGGCAGCTTTCGAAGTATCATCCCTCAGCGCCGATTTTCGCCCTCAGCCCGGTGGACGTCACGATCAATCGCCTGAATCTCCTGTGGGGAACAACGCCCCTCCGCTGCCCCAAGGTCAACAGCACTGAGGCCATGGTCGAAACCGCAGAAAAGCTCCTTGACGTGAACGACTTCGTTCGTCCGCGGGAAGTGATTGCAATTGTGGCCGGAACCCGCACCAAATCTGGATCGACAAACTTCATGCGACTGCACGTGATGGGCGAGCAACAGGTTGAGGGTTATCGTTTCAAGCTCTCGCGCGATCAGGAATCGGGCGAAGAAGGATCGAGTAAGGGCAAGCTGAAGCGGGGAGCCCGCAAGCCCAAGACTTTCAAGCGTTATCCGTCGCCGAATCCGCCGAAGATTTCAAACCCCTGATCGCGCCGCCTAGCGGTCCTTCACCTCGTAGCGAGCAACCATTCCTGCCAGCATGTGGTCGCTGATATGGCAGTGGTAGAGCCATATTCCCGCCGCGTCCGGCACCATGTCGGCAGTGATCATTTCTGCGGACGCCACGTTCAGCACGTCCGTCCGCCTGCCTGCAACCGTCACAGTATTTCCGTGCCAATGCGGCGTATGTGCGTTGAAAAAGTCGCCGAGTGTGGCCACATACCATCGCACACGA
>Ga0157370_10001458_pt1 | contig 29239 bp, 21 predicted proteins | sample C35metaG_FD_113463 | JGI IMG/M metagenome (GOLD analysis project Ga0157370, IMG submission 113463) | Corn rhizosphere microbial communities from Kellogg Biological Station, Michigan, USA - C3-5 metaG | ecosystem: Host-associated > Plants > Roots > Rhizosphere > Soil | place: USA: Michigan...
CAGCGTTCAGTGAAGATAATCGGCATCTATCTTGCAGGAAAAATTCATATTGTAACACTTTCCTTGTTAATATTTATTCTAACCACTTCCTGGTTATTATCCAACAGGAGAAGGATAAAAAAACAGGAAGATGCCAAAAGCGTATTTGAGCAGATTAATTTTCTAAGAAGAAGTTTTTTGGTTGGATCTTTAATGGCACTTTTCACCTATGCGCCTCTTCTCTTCGGAAATCCAACCATGTCTTTATTACATGCGCTTGAAGCCATCCGTTTGGCATGTATATGTTTCTTGATCTGGCCTTTTTTAAACAAAGGTTCCGGAGTTTTATGGATTGGTCTTGTTTGCTTATGGGTTTTCTATGCCGTTGACGATATTTTGCTGGATGCTGCATTTGGCGAACGCTGGGGTTTATTCCTCGCAGGTGTACTGCTCATGGTCATTTGCATCAAAATGATCCGTTCCAACAATGCTTTTTTTATAAAGATCGAAGAGTCTCCGGCAACCAAAGCACTCCTCATTTTTACCTTGGCACAGGTGATATTATCTGTTCTGTTTAACCTCACAGGACGGCTAACACTGGCTAAAATATTTGGGGTAAGCGCCATTCAATGTCTGATGCTTGGGATTTCACTAAAGGTTTTCTGTACCATGGTATTGGAGGCCATTTATCTGCAAACGGAAGCTTATCACGACAGCAGATTTTCTGATTTCATCAATTACAAAGAACTTCAGTATCGTTTTCAACGGAATTTATGGATTATTGCTTCCATTATATGGACCATTGGATTCATCCGCAATCTAACCCTTTATGATGTTCTGGTTAAAGTATCATCGTCTTTCTTTTATACACAAAGAAGTATTGGCAGTTATCAGTTCACCTTCGCCAGTATTGCTATATTCTTCTGCATCATTTGGGTGTCTTCCTTAATTTCAAGTTTCATCAGCTTCTTTTTTGGCCATGAAAAGGCCACAGCCGGAGGCAAGCGGAATAGTCTGAATTCTATGATGCTGCTCGTTCGCCTTGCTATCTGGACCATCGGCTTTTTAATTGCCGTAGCCGCGGCAGGCATTCCTATCGACAGGTTATCCATTATGCTTGGAGCACTGGGAGTAGGTATTGGTTTTGGTTTGCAGAACATTGTAAACAACCTGGTTTCGGGGGTTATACTTGCCTTTGAACGTCCTATACAGATTGGTGATCAGATTGAAATTGGCAATAAATCAGGTACGGTTAAAGAAATTGGGGTAAGATCCAGTAAAATTCACAATGCAGAAGGCGCTGATATTATTGTTCCCAATGGGGATCTTCTTTCTCAACACCTCATCAACTGGACCATGCAAGACCGCAGCAAAAGGGTGGAATTTATGATTGGGGTTCCTTACGATACCGACCTGGACTGGGCTAAAAACCTGATTGCGGAAAAACTTAAACTGAATGAAAATATTCTTCAGACGCCTGCTCCTGTAATTATTGTTCAGGACTTTGGAGAGTATGCCATCAGCATCCGGATTTTATTTTGGGTTGCAGATCTGGGCGTAGCTGGTTCAATGCGTTCTACAGCGATGATAGATACGAAAAAAGCACTGTCAGAGGCAGGAGTACAATTACAAATCAGGCCCCTGAGTTAAAACCTGGGGCATTCAAGCGTCCGATTATGTAATTACAGAGATAAAATTTTGTAAATTGAATTAGTGTGCCGGAAAACTTTTCTCTATTATCAGTTTTCCAATGAATATGCTGTTCCCGAACAGCAACTACATATCATTTTATCAGGTCAACTCTAGAGAGTAAGAAAAATATATGATAATTTAGGTATTTAACTGAATCTGGCTATAAAAAAAGAAAGGGTTGTTCCATCCAGACACTCCCCTATTCTAACCAAATATAAACCTGTATGAACGGGTTTTTCTTAGAGTTTTCCAAAACTTTAATCTCAGTAATTTTGAGATTTGCAAAGCTCAGATAACATAATTCTTCTTTTTTATACGCGATCATCAGATCAACAGCACAAATATAGCAACAGAAATTAAAAAAACACAATAAAAACAAGAAATTTTAGCAAAAAACACAAGAAAAAACAAAACAAAAGCATTAAAAACCTTTCAAAATCAAGTCAAAACCAACTAAAACATAAAAAACAATAAAAAAAACAAAATAAAACTTACTAATTAAAAATAATTACCACCAAAAAAAACAGATATAAGACAAAAAACAACATAAATAGAAAGAAAGGCAATTAATAAAGGAAATATTCAGAAAATTGAAGAAAAGAATACATAGAGAAAATTTGTCTATAAAAAAAGAAAGGGTTGTTCCATCCAGACACTCCCCTATTCTAACCAAATATAAACCTGTATGAACGGGTTTTTCTTGAATTCTCCTCTTACCTTATAAATGATTTAATAACAACCAATCTAAAATGAGGCAGAATTTTTATCTCTATTTCAAATCTGATCAGAAAACTGACCAACGAATTAATGACACAAATATATAACTCTTTTACATAGTGTACAAGTTACACTATTAAATTTAACAGAAATTTAACATTTCAATGATATTATGACATGCTATAAAAACGGCTATCGACTTCTCTTTATTACGTTTTTAATAAAAAACATTAGCTTTATTCAACACTAGCTCATAAAACAATGATAGCGCGGCTAAAATTAAAGAACAAGCACCTCTCTTTTTGCTTAATCAGCTTAAACCTAATTTCCTTTATTTCTAACGCGCAAATAAAAACGCCGCAAATCGATGACCGCATCATGATCTATCTGGCCGATCACCGCAGTCCAGGAGAAACAGAGACTATGATGTTTCTTTCCAATACTTTCAAATACGGGGAAATTGGAATTCCGGCTGGTTTGTTTATTGGCGGAGTGATAGGAAACAATAAAGAGATGAGACAAAACTCTTTGTATGTTGCCAGCAGCACCGCAATTTCCTATGGGCTAACACTGCTTATAAAACAACTGGTTAAAAGACCACGTCCTTTTGTCCAAAACATGAATATAGTGCCTGTTTCCCGGCCTTCCAGTTCTTCCTTTCCTTCTGGTCACACTTCTACAACTTTTGCTTCAGCCACGGCATTATCAGTTGCTTACCCTAAGTGGTATGTCATTGCGCCCGCATTTCTATGGGCTGGATCGGTAGGTTATTCCAGGATGTATCTAGGTGTTCATTATCCCACTGATGTTGCCGCAGGTGCCATTTTAGGCAGCGGCACATCAATACTTTTAAATAATTTAAGGTCAAACAAATAGCTGTCTGTACGGATAAGACGCTATTATTTACTCTTTCTAGGTTTTGGCGACAAGGCTTCTATTTCTTTCATATACGCAGTATAAGCTTGCTTATAAGTGAGTTCACTCTTCTCTGGGCTAGAAATATAATTTTTAAAATCATCAAGATCACTTTCAGTAAATCCCATCCGGACAAACAATAATTTATCCTCCTCCCAATTCGCCGGATCCACCTTTTTATCCTGCAGCTTTTTTAACAGCTGTACTCCTTGTGTAAACTGCTGGTAGGCTTCTGTCTTTTTAAAATCAGCAATATATTGGATTAGGCTACGGTAGCTAGCTGCTTTCCCGGCTCTCACCTGCTCAATCATCATATTAGCGAGAACAGGCGCTTTTAAAAGAGAACTGTCAACACCATCAAAAGTCCCAAAATGTCTTAGTATGCGTAAATCTCTTAAAAAAAGAGAATCGTTTAAGCGGCCATTGTGCAGCGCAAAATAAGGCTCTTCATCCAGAACACCTTCTTTAAAAGTCGATTGACCAAAAGCATTATTGCCAATAAAAAAATACACAATTCCTAAAACCATCAATTTTTTCATTTCCAAGGAGTCTATGCATTTCATAATATGGTCAAATATATTACTATAATTTCTAATGAGATCCCTTCTAATTATTTTCTTGTTCAAAAATTATGTATATTTCATTTACTATCTTTAACCTTTGACATCTAGTACTATGATTCTGAAAAAAGGAGATTCTGCTCCGGATTTTGACCTCTACGCAACCCCAGATCAAAAACTAAGCCTTTCTGACTTCCGGGGAAAACGTCTTATTTTAACCTTTTACCCTGCAGACTGGAGCCCTGTTTGCAGCGATCAGATGAGCTTATATAGCGCTACATTAAAAATATTTCGTGAATATAATGCAGAAATCCTTGGCGTTTCAGTGGATAGCAAATGGTGTCATATGGCTTTCGCTCAAGAAAGAAAAATTCACTTTCCCTTACTTGCCGATTTCGAACCCAAAGGTGAAGTATCCAAAAAATATGGAGTTTATGATACAAAAGAAGGAGAAAGCCATAGGGCTTTATTTGTAATAGATGAACAGGCGATTATTCAATGGAGCTATTTGTCGCCTGATGGCATCAATCCGGGAGCTGATGGGATATTAGACGCATTGGAAGAAATGAAAAATGCACTATAGATGTGTAAAATTAAAGGGCAATCTAACCAATGCCCTTTAATTTTACAAACCATTTAAAAATCTATATCAATCAGGCTCGTTAAAGGAATATGAATTCCGTTTTTGAGCTGAATATATTTCTCTGTTACAGACCAAACCGTTGTATTCACGGTCTTTGGACCATCTTTAGTGTTAAATGTAATTTCTGCTTTCGACTTAAACTCATTTCCAAGTCGTTGTGCTCCGTTTAGTTTATCTCTTAATTCTTCTGTGTGATTTTGTTCTGCTGGTATAATCTCACTTACCTCTATTGATTCCTTTTCTATTAATTCTCCTAACATAGTATAATGGCTAATTCTTTACTAAATATGCGTCTAATCTGTTTAAATAGCAATAAAAGAATAAAAGAGTTACAATTCAATGAAAATCAAGCCCTCCTCTAATGCTCGAAGACAACCGTTTTGTTATGAACAACAAAAACGCGGTCATCAAACACAAGGCGCATAGCCTTTGCCAGTACAGCGGTTTCAATTTCCTTTCCAGACCTCACCATATCGAGTGCCGTAAAAGAGTGATTCACGGGGATGATCTGCTGAGCTATAATTGGTCCCTCGTCCAATTCGTTGGTTACAAAATGAGCAGTTGCACCAATAAGTTTTACCCCTCTTTCGAAAGCTTGCTTGTAAGGATTAGCACCTGCAAAAGCAGGTAAAAAAGAATGGTGAATATTTATGATTTTATCTTTAAAATGGGCAATGAACCCAGGAGAAAGCACTCGCATAAATTTAGCTAAAACAATATAATCTGGTTGATAGGAAACAATTTTATTGATCGTCTCCATTTCTGCCCAATCCTTACCATTGGCATAAGGAACCAAGAAAAAAGGTATATCAAAACGTTTGCAGATCTCTTGCAACATATCATGATTTCCAATCACACATAGAACTGAAGCACCTAGTGTTCCAAAACTGTTTCGTACGAGTATATCTGCCAGACAGTGATACTCTTTAGTAACCAGGACAACAATCTTTTTATCAGGCGCTGGATTAACCTGTATTTCCGAGTCAGGAGGTAAAATTTTCAGCAACTGTTTTTCCAATAGGACTTCGTCTGAATACCCATCCACTTCCAACCGCATAAAAAAACGACATTCTACCTTATCCACATGTTCGCGCATAGAAATAATATTCAGCTGATTTTGAGATAAAATCCTGGAAATATCAGCTACGAGGCCAAGCTGATCTTTGCATTGTATGGTTATAATCATTCTTCTTAAATAAAAAGGCAAGATAACAATATCTTCCAGTTCTAGTATTTTGCGATAATCGATTGATCTTTTTCCCCTAATAGCCGTTACATCATGGAATTATGCTATTCTTTCTCAGTCCTTATTGTTCTTGCTTCTTTTTTCGCCTATCTGAACCTCAGGTATCTTAATCTGCCATTTGCTACAAGAGTTCTGTCTCAGGAAGAGATTTAGACCTCAACCTGGAAATCACCAGCATGATGAATACAGAAAGCAGTATTAGGATCAGGTAACTTAAGCTTAGGTTTCTTTCATCTTTAGCTGGCACAATATTTACTATTCCGTAACTTAAAAAAGAAACAATAATATAAGTAATACCACCAGTCAGACCGCCTGCGATCCCAGCATTTTTTGGAAATTTTCCAAGACAAAAAGTAAAGTAATTATTAAAGGTATACCCTGCTCCAATATGAATAACAAAAGCAAAAAATATCAGTGAAAACAAGTTTGTAATGAACTGTAGGCTGAACAACATCACACAAACAAAAACAACCTGTAACACCAGATTTACGACCAGTCGTTTAAAAAATGGGCGGTTGATGGTTGCCTTACCGATAAAACCGCCAACCATCCAGGCAAAACCAAGCACAAGAGAGCTATATCCTGCTATAACCGGTGAAAGATGGAGATGATGCTCTATAATAAATGGACCTGTCATATTGTAAATCATCACCATACAATAAGCCAGGCCCAACATTACAATACCAAGAGTAAAACTGGCTGTTGTGATCATCGTACTATAAATATTTACAATTTTTTTAAAGTTAAACTCCGTAAAATGCACCAGTGTTTCTCCGCTATAGATCAGTTCCAACACCGCAAACAGAGCCGCAAGCCCTGCAAGGAAATAGAAATTGGATTCCCAGCCAAACAGATTCTGTAAATAACCTCCTATAAACGGAGCTACAATGGGCCCCGTTGACCAGATAATAGAAAAAAGGCTTAAATAATGTTTAAGCTGATCGCCCGCAAATAAATCAACAAAGTATGCCCGCTTAGCCACAATAATAGCACCTACTGTTAGCCCGTGAATAATTCTCATCAAATAAATTAAATAAATATGATGTGTGGTTGCGACAACAATACTTGCTAAAGCAAAGATGACCAGTGAAACCAGGCTTACCCTATACCTCCCGAAACTATCCAGCACACTGCCAATAAACAATTGAGAAATTCCATAACTTATTAAAAACAAACTTAAAGTAAGTTGGACCTCAATACTACTTACCTGCATTTTAGCAGCCATAGTTGGAAGAGAGGGAATATAGATATCTGTTGCAAAACCTGATAACGGAAGTAGTGCAAAAGCCAAAACGGTTGCTACACCTCTATTTTTTTCTTTCATAAACACCGCAAAATTACGCTTTTAAACTCCTAAGTAGTTTATGAAATTCAAACATATGATTATGCCATTCAAAGAACACAATCATAAAAAACAGACGAAAAAAGACGATTATAGCAATTTATTACAAAGAAGACTATTGATAATCAACGACAAATCTTAAGACTTATAACACCACAATACCTCTTCGCTTAAAAAGCGGAAGACCTGTTTTTGGTTTAAACGAAAAATAACACAGGAGAATCCATAGTCGTCACTTTCTATTTCCAGAACTTCACCCAAATTTATAATCCGGTCTTTCGGTTCAATTTCAGCAATGTGTTTTTTTACAATTTGTTCGTTTATAGTTATGGTTGTATTCAACATAGAGCATTAAATCTAATTTTAACAATAGGCGAGTTATCGTACTAAATCGCAAGTCGGGCTAACTCAACGTAAAATTACATATTCAAAACTATTTATCAACAACTATTTCACACAACATCTTCATAATGAACACGATTATTCCTTAATTCTACTTTTCGGCTTTATTGATTTAGAACAATCTGCAATTACATATCAGATTATATTTAAAGTCAAGGACATACAGAATATATTCTGTATGTTCTTGACAATCTATTATCTTTCATTCTGGGCCATACCAGAATATGCAATCACATCTTCTGGTATACTCAAAGCATAACGGTGATCGTTAGCAGGCAATTCATAATTTTTACCGTCAAGACTGCGTTTAAGCACAATCCCGCCCCCCTGTTTATTTAAGCGTTTCACATCCATCCACCTCAGCCCCCGCATGATTAATTCCTTTCTGCGTTCAACCAAAATTATCCCCAAGAGTTCCTTAGGATTTTCGTTAACAATAAGCTTCAGTGTACCCGTTTTCCATCTCTTAAGTAACAAAGTATTCAAATCGGATAAAGCTCCCTTTGCATCTCCCTTTCTAACCCGACACTCTGCACGCATCAAATAGACTTCATCCGTAGCAATCCCTCCGAAGATACTCAGGCTGTAGTTTCCTTTAAAACAAAATGTATTTTCTCCTGTTTTTCTAAAGAAGGCTGATTTACGAAGATCGTTGTCATCGTAGGAGTTATACAGATAATAATCAACTTTTGCCCTGCTTTGAGACAGCATCATATGATTCTGAAAGCTGTCAAAGCAAACTTCTTTGTTAAACCTCGGAAAAGGCGTTCTTAAATCCACATTAATGTCTTTATTATAGTCCATCAGCCCATTGCGTTTCTGCAAATACAAATCCGCATATTTAAGACAATTATCATAATCGCCCATAGAAAGATAGACTCTTGCCAAAAGTCCCCAGACCGCTGCTTTTGATGCTCTTGTTTTCGCTAATGGCTCATCGGAAAGCAGGGAGCCAGCCAAAATCAGATCTTCAGTAACTCGTTTGTAACAATCAGAAACAGTAGCACGAAGGGAAGGAACATTAAAATCCTGGGTCGACCTCAAAGGGACTCCAAGATCCCGATCAGCAGTAGCCGGATCGTAAGCTGGAGCCCAGGTTAGCGTTGCTGAAAAGAACTGCTTTGCCCGGATAAACAAAGCCTGGCCTTTTACATTTTCCCATTGTATTTGGTTAGATGGTGTTCTTTCTATCTTACTTAAATTATCCAGTACTACGTTTGTACTGAAAACAATTCTGTAAGTCGAGCTCCAGTCATTGGTTGTAGGTCTAAAAATACGATCATTTTGCCAAGTATACATTCTTCTATACTCTTCATACGGGAGGGATTCCAAATCCGAGCGAGTAAGATAATAGTCATCAGAACTGATCTCCCCTGCCGAAATATCCAATGAATTAATAACTCCTTCATCATCCAGTAAAGCCTGAAGATCTTCAAGACTGGAAGGTACAGTCAGGGACTGTAGTGGTTTTGGGTCAAGGAACTTTTTACATCCCGAAAAGACACCCAATACCAGTAAAATACACATTATATATTTTTTCATATTTTTGAATTTTAAAGATCTACAAACCAGCACGCAAGCCAAATGAAATCGTTTTAGATGGAACTAAATTCTGACCAGACGCATAATCCGGATCGAGTCCTTTTTTATTTGCCCGCCAAAGCACTCCTATATTACTTAAACTAGCATACAATTGAAGACTTTTAAAAGCCAGCTTTTTAAGCATACGCTCTTCAAAATCGTATCCCGCAGTAATATATTGCAGTCGGATATGGTCTCCCTGTTCGACATTAATCTCCGCACCATTATAAAACAAGTCCCGGTTATTGTCAGCTGGGTAAATCAATGAGGGCACATTCGTAAAACGTTCGTCCCCTGGCTTCTGCCAGCGATTCGCAAACTCAGAATCCCCTTGCCTCAGTTCAAATAACCTGCTATAATTCAAGGAAGGTCTCCTAAAATAATAACCAAATTTATACATTAGCCTTATCGACAGAGAGATACCTTTCCAGGAAAAATCATTCCCTATAGATCCAAACAGCGTAGGCATCACTGAGCCATGATAAACCAGATCAGTCACTTTAGTGGAATCACCATATATCGCCGCATAATTCTTACTTACGTGGCCGTTGATATATCCAAGCGGATCTCCGGTAGCAGGATCAAGCCCCTCCCATTTGAAAGAAAACATTGCATATACCGGCTTACCTACAAGTGCAGAGATCAACGGCGAACTTGAAATATAATCACTGCCTTTCGGTGCCTTTTGGTCATAAGAAATCACCTTCCCCGTGTTGGTACTAAAGTTTAGCACAGTATTCCACCGTATCCCCCCCTTCAGGTTTTGAGAATTCAAATTGATGTCAATACCACTACCGCTCATACTGGCCACGTTTTTTGTCAGACCACTGGTAATTCCTGTAGTATAATCAATGCGTGTTGCCCCAAAAAGATCTGTTCCCTTCTTCTGGTAATATTCTATGCTTCCTCTTAATCTGCTGTTTCTGGTTTCAAAGTCAAGTCCAAAATTAATCGTACGGATCTTCTCCCACTTCAATTCCGGGTTACCATATCTGCTTACATAGGCATATTGTGTTTGGGTATTTTCGTTTGTCCAAGGAGAATAGGTAATTGTGGTTAGAGCAACCCGGGATGGGTCAGCATTTCCGCTAAAGCCGTAGGAAGCTCTCAGCTTTAAATAGGGAATTACCTCATTGGAATAGAAGGCCTCCTTTGAAATATGATAGGCCAGCCCTGCAGACCATAGTGGCGTCCATTTTTCATTTGTATTTACTCCAAAAAGGTTAGAAGCATCTCTCCTCCCACTTAAGGAAATAGTATACTTTTCATTATAAGTATAGGCAGCGTTTCCATAAAAGGAAACGAATCTGTTCATACTTTTATTAAAGTACATCGGATTCGGAATTTGATCTACCTGACCCTGGGGCAATATTGTTGGATAAAAACTCACATAATCTACATTGCCTGAACTTAAAGTGAGTGGATTATAGCCATACGCTCTGAAATTAGCTTCAGGCCGTTCGATCTGTCGCATCTCACTTCCCAAAATAGCCGTTATTCCATGCTTACCTATGTTGTGGTTATAATTGATCTGCGCCCTCAATTGTTGAGATTGCAGCAAACTATTAGAAAAATCAGCAATCGCTCCCCTGGGCACTCTATAATTTACATCATTCGTTAATGGATCTGTATAAGTAAACCTGTTCACCAGGTTTCTTGTAAAATAACTATCTATATCATAAACAGTCTTCCCATCGTTTTGCTGCCTTTCATATTGATACTTTAAGTCAATTCCTAATAAAGAATTGACCTTATAGCTTAAACCGAGATTACCCGTAAAATCGAACAACTTATTTTCTAAAACGCTGTGTTTGTAGTCATCCAAAGGATAATAATTCCAGTCCAAAAGTTTATTATTTGAAATTCCATCCAGGAAGGATTGCCTGTAATCTTTAATGACAGCTAATTTTTGCCCAAACTCATCTACTAGCCTGGTATAAGGAGGCAAATTTCCATTTGCAGTTTTAAGATCAAAGTACCCAGGTCTTCCATTACCAGCTGTGCTCTTGGTTAAATATAAAGATGCATTGATCTGCAAACGATCTGATGCCTTCCAGGTATTGTCTAATTGTAAAGTTAGCCGGTTATCTTTTGCCGCCAGCGAACTGATATTTTGGTCATAACCCGCAGAAAACAACCAGGAATAAGCCGCTGAACCGCCTCTGGCACTCAATGCGTATTGCTGACCAATTGCTGTTTGATAAAAATACTTATTCAGATCATTCCGGTAGTCGTTTCCCCGGTAGCTATCAATTTGCATTTGCGCGGCTTCGGGACTAAGTGCACCGTTTAGCTTTTTAAACAAAATTTCATACACAGGTGAAAAAGGTGGCTGATTGATATTAGAGACATCACCAACTTTATATTTCTTCGCAAATAAATCCTGCTCAAGATCAATATAGTCACTTGAAGACATTTGCGGCAAACCAAAAAGGTCAGGCTTTGCAGTGAAAGAAATATTGGAATTAAAATCTACACGCACAGGCTGATTAAAACGTCCTTTTTTTGTCGTAATTACGATAACCCCATTTCCAGCTTTTGTACCCCAAATAGATGCAGCGGCGGCATCTCTGAGAATAGTTATATTCTCTACATCATTTGGATTAATGTTTTTGAGGTCACCGTTATAAGGGAAATTATCCACGACAATAAGCGGCCCTTTAACACCAAGGATAGTGGTTTGACCACGCACCATCATATTCTGTGTTCCTGAACTTACCCCGGTATATTTGTCAATAGAAAATCCATTGGCAACCGCCTCCAGGCGATCAAGAACATTTCTGCTGACCTGCTCGTTGAAAGTTTTAAGATCAACCGTGCTAAAGGAACCGGTAGCCCGCTCTTTCGGGATAACCTGATAACCGGTATATACATTAACTTCCTGAAGCATACCAGCCTCAGCCCGCATTTGCAACTCAAGGAAAACCGTAGTGCCTGAGACGGGTATTGTAAGCTTCTGATAGCCCACAAAAGTAACTATAAGAGAATCTGGCAGGTAGCTGGCAGAAACCGAAAACAGACCGTCATACCCAGAGTAACTATGCCCGCCGGATATTTTCATTTGCAGGCTTGCTCCCACCATCAGCCTGCCCGTTGCTGCATCAACAATTCTTCCTTTCACTATTTTTTGCCCGCCATTGTTTTGAGCCATCAAAAAGAACGGAATCAGGATACACCATAACAAATTATAATATTTCATACGATTGAGTTTAAAATGATATTTGCAATTTATTTACAGGTCTAAATACCAGGACAGTAAGCGTTCTGAATTGCTCAGTAAGACTCAAGCCTTGCTTTTCCAAGCAAGATTTAAGTACCGGTAAATTAGTGAGGTCCTGTGGTAAGTCCAGATTGACTGGAGTGAAACAGCCGCTTTCATCCAGTAAGGGCAATGACAACTTTTGATTTAAATAATTAACCAACAGCGATAGTTGCTGCCCTCGAATATAATTTCGTGATTCCTGGCCATTAAAAACGTATCCAACCGGCAATCCGGAATCGGATTTTCTGTAACCAATATCTTTAAGTTCAAGACAGGCAACCCTTCTTTCTTCCAAGACCACAGTCCAGCCAAAGTATTGCTCCAGTTGCGTTCGCATTCTGGCTTTCACAACATCTATACTTGAAGGCGGACATATCAGTTCGAAGCAGAAGTTACGGGGATCCTCCGTCTTTCGCTGCAATATATTCAGAGAGTCGGACGTGATATAAATGCGGTTCCTGGGAATAGACATCGCATTATAGGCCAGCCGGAACAGATCAATCCTGGAGGCATTCAAACAACAATACCGCTGTATCATTCCAGACTTATTTTTGGTTGCCAGCGTTTGAGACGCAATTCCGGAAATAGCTCCCGATATTTGAGAACGGTACAGGATCTGATCTCCCATCCCCCCATTGCTTCCAAAAAACAATGGCTTATCAAGATCAAAATCTAAAACATCCTTTTTAATGTTCGGTTTAAAAATCCCAAAATTCAGAACACTCTTAATATGCTCAGCAGAAAGCTCCGAAGAAGAAGTCGTAGCGAGAACTGTGTCATTTCTGAGCCAGATATAATGCGGAATCATTTGATGTCTGAACAGTCTGCACAACACGGTGTCATTAACCAAAGAAGATAATTCATATCCTGAATTTCCACTCCGCTCCAGCAATGTTTTTATTTTTTCTGGACTATCCCCGGTATTCTTGCTGTTAACCAGGAGAATACTTAACCTTTCGGGAAACAGTTTTTGCAAAGAATCCAGTTTTGGAAAGGCTGAAACACAAGCCCCGCACCAGGTAGCCCAAAAGTCCAGAATAATTAATTTACCCTTATAGCTTTTCAGCGTAGTTATTTTTCTTCCGTTTGGATCATTTATGACTTCAAAAGGCTTGTCTAACAAACTATCTGGAACTACTTCGTTCAATTCAACCGGCTGCAAGCCCGCAGCCCATTTTTGACTATAACTCGTAAAGCTTAGGCAAAGCAAAGCCATTACGATAGAAAATACCGTTTTTTTATACATGATTTTTTTATTTGGTTAAGAAATTTTGATCGAATTCAACGAATAGAATCAATCCGGCGGACAAATGATAAGTCTATATCTCATTCCATAACATTCAGTAAGAGATTAAAAAATTAAACACATTAATTATTAAACAAACATCAATACTAATGTAGAAATATTTATTTTAAAACACACCAATAAAATCAATATAAAAACACATTTAAGAAAAAATAAAGACAAAAGAGGAAATAACAATAATACACAAGAAAACATAAACCAAAAACAGACAGATAAGAATCCATTAACAATAGAAGCTGAACCTACATTAAGAGAGGAATCTCCGGTAAATTATCTAGATTTGATCTTGTGAAAAGACTTGATTTTAAGAACAAATGGATTTTAATAACCGGAGCTTCTTCTGGTTTAGGGTATGAAATGGCCCTTCAACTCGCTCATCAGCATAAAGCCAATTTGATTATTTCCGCCCGGAGGAAGGATAAACTAGAACAATTGAAGACAGAACTGGAACAAACAGGTATACAGGTGAAAATTATAGTTGCCGACCTTTCTGTTCCTGAAGATGTTGAACTTTTGATCAAAGACAGTATAGAAAAACAGCCACTTTATGCCGCTATACTAAATGCAGGAATAACCTATTTTGGATCTCACAGTGAAATGCAGCCTTCCGAATTTCAAAAACTTTTGCAAACCAATGTTACCAGTATAGTACGCATTACAAGCCAGCTTGTAAATCATTTTGAAGCGACTGGAAAAGAAGGCGGTTTAATGGTTGTATCCAGTATGGCTGCTCTATTCCCTGTTCCTTATCAGGCAATATATTCTGGCACAAAGGCTTTTATCATGAATTTTTTTAATGCGTTATCGTTTGAATTAAAAAACACAGAATTTTCTTTAACCGTATATGCACCCGGTGGGATAGCGACAGAGATGACGCAGGGAGAGAAATTCAACGACCTGAAAGGCTGGTTAATGCCCGTAGAACAAGCTGCAAAAGAAGGTATTCATGCCCTAACCTCCAGGAAATACAATTATATTCCTGGTTTTATGAATCGTGCCGGAAGTAGACTGATGAAATTGCTACCTAAAAAATTTATTACAGGTCAAATGGCAAAAACCTACCGAAAGTCTTTAAAACAATCTGGACATTAATTCACTAATTTTACCGCATGAATAAGGAAATTGCCGTTATCTTTGATATGGATGGTGTGATATGCCATACCAACCCCTACCACTCCCTTGCCTTCCGGGAGTTTTTTGCTAAATGGAATCTTTCGCCCACCGAAGAGGAATTTGCCGAACATATGTTTGGCAAAAGCAATAGTTATATCTTAAGCCATTTCTTCAACAGACCTGTAAGCGGTGAAGAACTTACTGTACTTGAGAATGAAAAAGAAGCTCTTTTTCGCAAGATATATGAACCATATATAGAACCTATAGCTGGTCTTATTGATTTTATAAATCATCTTAAAGAGCATAATATAAAACTGGGCGTAGCCACTTCTGCCCCCTTCGAAAATCTGGATCTAATTCTAAAAAAACTTCCACTAAGAGATAAAATGAGCTCTATACTGGCTAGTGAAGACGTAAAAAAACACAAACCAAATCCCGAAGTATATCTTAAATCTGCCCATAATCTAGGGGTGCAACCAGAACATTGTATCGTATTTGAAGACTCTTATTCTGGTGTAACTGCTGCCTTGAACGCAGGAATGAAAGTGGTTGGCGTACTGACTTCGCATACAGCCGCAGAATTACCTCCTTGCAATTTATACATCAATGATTACATGGATATATCTTATGAGAGCATAAGTAACATATAGCCACTATAAAACTGGTATCAAATAAAAAAGGGTAAAACAGATCTGCTTTACCCTTTTTGTTGTCCGACCTGGATTCGAACCAAGACAAACGGTACCAAAAACCGTTGTACTACCCTTATACTATCGGACAATCTTAGTTAAAAGTATCTCCTTTCAACGGCCGCAAAACTATAAAGATTTTTCATTTCTACAAAACATTTATTCGAATTTTAATCGCCTTAAATGCATCAGATACACATTCACCAGGCTATCAAACTGGGCAGCAAGCCTCTATCCGCAAAACCAAAAGACAAAAAAATAATTCTTTTAACGAAGCTGAAGAATAAATTGCGTTAATATTGGCACCAAATCGGGATGAAGCGGGAGATCAGGCTTATTATATGTAGCAAAATTAGCAGCTTTTTCTGCAGGAGCATTCTTCAATACATGGTTCATCTCTGGAATCAGCTTCAATTTGGATCCCGGTGCAGCAGTGTGCAATCTCTGTGCATCTTCTACCCCAATTTGAAGATCGTGGGTTCCGGCAATGATTAAGATTGGAACCTTCAATTTTGCGATCTCTAGCTGTGCATTGTATTTCACATTCGAAATCAGAAAAGGCTGAATAGCGGGCGAAAACAATGTAGACAACATACCGGGAAGAGGTTTGTTAAAGGGCTTACCTGCTTTCAAACTATCCATTGCTTCTGTTGCAACTTTTAAATCGGCAGGACTTAAGTCGGTTTTTAACTGTTTCCCAAGCAATGAAACGAGATTTGTGGCATAACCTGAAAGAGATATAAAGGCGGCCGGTTTCCTGCTTAATGCAGCAACCAGGCCAATAGCAACACCTTCACTATGACCGGCAATAATCACTTTAGAAAACCTGGGATCCTTTTTTAAAGAATCTACTAAAAGCACAGCATCGCCAATGAAATCATCAAAGACAAGATCTTCCGGATTCCCCGAAAAAACACTTTTGCCTACGCCTCTTTTATCATAACGTACAGAAGCAATTCCATGATCTGCGAGCCCCCTTGCCAACATTAAAAACGAATTGCTCGTTAAACCACTTTCCTGGTTCATATTCCTGTCTGTGGGGCCGGATCCTGAAATCAGAAGAACGACCGGTACCTTACCAGATGTTTTAGGCATTGTCAGCGTACCAACAAGTCTTGCAAGCGGTACTCTAACCACAAAATTATCCGGGCTTTTCGAACGAGTTGCACTGTCAGCTGCCATTTCAATTTTTTTCTGTTGAATGCCTGCTATCATACCTCCTTTAAGCATCAGCGCTAAATCAACCAATGGCTTTTCAAAACTCAGGCGGAATTCATAAATTTCCGATGTCGGACTACCTTCATAATGATTTTTCACAATTTGACCGAGCTTCCCTTTGATCTGATTGATCACGGCCTTTGTTTTCTCTACATTTAAAACCGTCTGCATTTGAGGGTCGAACAGCGTGTAAATACTATCGGCCTGATTTGAATTGTAATAACGTAAAAATTTATCAACAACCAATTGATCACCCGCATTTTGAGCCCGGGCAAAAAAAGTCATTGCTCCCAAGAATAACACACAAACTAATCTTTTCATAAATTTTAATCCAGGTTCCTGTTCAATACACCTTAAGCTTATCAAACAGAACTTATATAAGTTTAAAGATTAACATTATATCTGAAAGAAGCTCTTAAATAGGGGTATTTCTTATCCACATCCTGGTGATCTCTATAATTTCCTTCCAGTGTCAGATAGCCCGGCTCCGCGCAGAAGGACAATCCGGGAATAAACTCATATCTTACCTCTCCAGATACCGTATGTAGAAAATAATGTGACGCATTTCCATTAATGGTTGTCAACCAGCCACCCCGATAGCTTGCCGAAAAGTACAATTTATCATCAATATTAAATCCGGCAGCACCGGAAACACCCACACCAGAAGTATAATCATAATTTCTTCCTTTAAACAAGTAAGGATCCGGCACTGCTGCTAAAAGCACAGGACCAACGCCAAGGGTTGTATTCAATGTGATTTTAGAACGTAATTTATACTCTGAGATCAAATTCATTTTTACACTCTGTGCCCCATAAAAAAATGCTCTGTTCCGGATATAGTCATAATTAGCAGATAGAACCGCTAAATGCCTTTTTTGTTCGTCAGATCGGATTCTCCAGCCAGCAAGTGAGCCATAAACATTGATCGTATTCACAAAAGAGCTATCATCTTTACCAAATTCAGCATTGATGTACATGTTGCTAAAAGGAACCCTGTAATTTTCATAAGCATTACCATACAATAATTTCACTCGGCCATACCAGCCAAACTTACTTCTTTTCAAGTCACTGCCATTCTCATTGTTGTACCTGCGGATTCCCAGGTCCAGTTCCGCTGTCACTTTCGAAGAGTCCTGATCAACAGGTTTACCACTTACCTTTCCCCATTTGCCATCCATGATCCTGGTCAGCCCATTCATAGGATTAACAATAAAACCAAGTACTTCACTGGCCTGCCTTTTAAAGCCATAAGTACGATTGTTAACGATTCGGTTAGATAGACGATAGGTCATTTCCCCCAGAACAATTCCTCCAAATGTAGTATTGATAAAATCATTTGGAGAAGGCTCCTGATTTTCGGCAAAAGTTTCCCAAAGGTAACTGCCTGCAACTACAGCAGGTACCGATTGCCAAAAGGAATACCCATTTGCCCTGAAGGAACTAAAAAATAAACTTCCATGATAAGGGTGTCCAAACTGATTGGTCTGAAATTCGTCATTGTCCCAGGTCCAGCTGCTCGGTTTAAGATTATGACCTGCCGTTTTAAAAGAAATATAAGCATAATCCGCATGGGTAATATACCTATCGAACGTGAAAGGTATCAACTCCGCAAGCCCGAACTGCATAGCAGCCCTGCCGAATCTCTTTGGAGGTTTGGGAAGGTCCAGATTCACCTTCCGGTTAACGCTGTCCCTCTTCAGGAGTCGTTCCGCATCAAAAGGAGACTGGGCTTTTAACTCAGCAATATAAAAGCCAAAAAAAACAAAAAACAAAGCTAAATAGCGTGTAGAGACAGACTGCATAGGCGATGAATATGACGTTAATTTATACCTAAAAATAACACAATATGTTTAGATTAACTAAAAATTCCCCTTAGCAAAACCGCACAATCACAACATAAAATCTCTCTATTTCACTTTATAAGAGACCTTTTCGGTCGTATGGGCACTAAAATAGCCCAATGCATTATGATTGATATTAGAAGGTGGATTACCGGGTGTTACCCCACCACCAGGACCATTCTTTGTCTGTTCACTCAATGTAAACCAGTAATTATAAACGGCTTTGTCAATACACTGCATTTCCACCTGTACTTCATCGCCACCTAAAAGCTCTTTATTATCATCATCTTTACTGTAATAAAGCAATTCAGCAACATTATTTCCATTGGTAAAACGGTCATTACCAACAAATACCCGTTTCGTTTGTATATTATCGATCTTCATTATCCAACGGTATTGATTTACTTCTGCTGCCGGATCATGATAGTGGACCTGCAACTGTTTAACATCGTTACCTCCAAAAGTAAAAACTTTTAAACTCAATGAATCCATATGTACCCGCTCCGGCATGGTTGAACTGGCCACATATTCCGTACTGCTCACATTCACCTTAAGTGAATAAGTTCTTCCTGAAATCCCTTTAAAAGGTGCAGAGCTATAACTTCCGGGTTCACGCTCCTCAAAAGTCCACAGATGTCCAATATCATCTGTTACGGTAACCTTTGCCCCTTTAACCGCCGGAAACACATTTTTGTCAGTGTAAGGAACAGATTGACTGATCTTGATCAGCTGAGCCTCGTTCTGGTCGGTAATATTCCCTTCTATAACCATCTGATTCGGCGCAGTATCCAGTTTCACATCAATTACTTTCTCGCAGGAAGACCAAACCAGGCAACCCACAAATAATACACTTATATATATAAATCTCTTCATGATCATTAAAATTTAAAATTATAGGTTACCGAAGGAATAATACCAAACAAACTTGTTTGAACAGCCTCTGTACGTGTAGGGTCTTGTTTGTTATCTCTAAAAGTAATGGCATATGGATTTTTACGGTTCAATGCATTATACAGACCAAAACTCCAGCTCGACTGGTATTTCTTCGTTTCTCTGGCTTTAAGTGTCGCACTGAGGTCCAGTCTTGAAGTGTAGGGCATTCTGTTTGCATTTCTTTCCGTATAATAATAAGTGGTTAAACCACCGGTACTGTATTTACCTGCCGGATAGGTTACGGCATTACCTGTGCTGTACACGTAGTTGGCCGAGAAGGTCCACCTCGAACTGAAATTATATATTCCAACCAATGACAGATCGTGGGTGCGGTCTTGTTTTGCAGGAAAGTAATTTCCACCATTTAAAGCATCAAACTGTCTTTCCGTTTTCGCCAGTGTATAACTGATCCATCCTGTTAACTTTCCCTTCGTTTTTTTTGCATAGAGTTCCAGACCATAAGCTCTTCCTTTTCCATAAAGCAACTCAGATTCTACCTCTGCATTAGCAATAAGCTCGGCTCCATTTTTATAATCAATTTGGTTCTGAAGCCATTTGTAATACACCTCAGCAGAAAATTCATAGGTATTGTCCTTTGCATTTCTAAAATAACCCATCGCCACTTGGTCAGAAATCTCCGGTTTTATATTGTTGCTGCTCATTACATACTGATCTGTTGGCGAACTGGTATTGGCATTGGTCAGAATATGAATATTCTGTGTATTTCTGTTATAGGAAGCTTTAACCGAATTTTGTTCACTTAAACTATAACTTGCTGAAAAACGAGGTTCCGCATATACATAGGTTTTCACAAAACTCCCCCTTTTAGCATCATAACTGCTCACAATATCCCCCGCTGCGTCATATGTACGAATCGTACCCGGACCAAGCAGAGAGAAACTACTGATCCTTAAACCATACAACAACTCCAGTTGATCATTCAATTTCCACTCATCAGACACATAACCGGCCAATTCCAGTCCATAACGGTTTTCAACTGAAAGCGGGTTGATACTGGAATTCCCTGTTGTAGTAATATCTGAAGGTGCAATGCGATGATGTGTCGCCTGCGCACCAAACCTGAAAATATGCTGATTGGTAAAATACTGAAGGTCTTCTTTCAGATTAAAATCACGGATAAGGGAAGTAACCCTTGCATTATTATCCTTGTCCAGTAATTCAATAGCGTAATGATATTTGTTAAAAATAAATGAAGTATTGGAGAACAGCTTACTGCTAAAAACATGATTTAAACGTACAGTTGCTGTTGTATTCCCCCAGTCATTTGCAAAAAGGTCTTTAATACCGATATTATCCTGCCCAAAATACCCCGAGAGAAACAGCGTATTTTTATCGTCAAACCTATAATTTACTTTGGCGTTAATGTCATAGAAATTCAGGGTGTTGCTGTTTATAGAAGAATCGGACGAGGCCTTTAAAAGCAAATCAATATATGTCCTTCTTGCACTCACCATAAAAGATGCTTTGTCTTTTATAATAGGCCCTTCTACCTTGATCCTCGATGCAATAAGCCCAATTCCACCTTCTACACCAAACTCCTTACTATTGCCATCCTGCATTTTAACATCCAATACAGAAGACAGTCTTCCTCCAAACTGAGCGGGCATTCCGCCTTTATACAAACTCACATCCTTTATAGCATCCGAATTGAACGTAGAAAAGAAACCCAGCAGGTGAGAAGAATTGTAAACCGTTGCCTCATCCAAAAGGATCAGGTTCTGATCAGCAGCTCCTCCGCGAACAAAAAAACCGGTATTTCCTTCCCCGCCTGACTTTACCCCTGGCATAAGTTGTATAGTCTTCAATACATCCTTTTCCCCAAACAAAACTGGCACATTATCCAGGTCTCTCATATTCAGTTTTTCCAAACCCATCTGTGCACTCTTCACATTGTCATTTCTGCGGTCTTTAGCACTGATGACAACCTCCTGTAAAGAATTTGCGGCATCAAGCCCTACATTTATTTTTAAATCTCCAACTAAACTGATCTGTTTGCGATAAGTCAGGTAGCCCGCATAACTAACTGTCATGGTATACTCACCTCCCTCGCCGCTTAAAGAATAAAAGCCATAATCATTGGCCGCTTTGCCAAAGCTGTGGTCTGCATTTTGAAGTTTTACAGTAGCTCCAATCAGGGTTTCCCCGGTGGAAGCATCTCTAACAGTACCACTTAAAGTATATTTTTGCTGCGCAAACAGCTCGGGAATAAAAAGGAAAGGAAGAAAAAAAAGGAAGAGGAAATTCGTTTGTTTCATGTATTACACCGTTATCTAGACCGGGGCCTAAAAATAGACTTTTTTCCAGTCAATGGTCACAATTACATACACAAAATCTAAAAAACCGTGTTACAAATACCCGGATTTATAACACGGTGAGCGGATTTACATCAAAAGGTCTTTAAGTTTTGCATCAATATCTTTTTCATTTCCGGAATAAACCAAAATCTTTCCTTCTTTATCCAGTAGTACATAAAAAGGAATAAAATGAGTTTGATATAATGTTCCCACTCTTGCAGGCATATTCTTTACCGGGAACTCATCTACGACCTGGGTCCATGGCATTTTTTCCTGATCCATCGCTTTAATCCAATCTGCTTTCCTGCTGTCATCAGAAACACTTATGATTTCGAAACCTTTATCCTTGTATTTTGCATATACTTCTTTCCAATGTGGAATTGCCTCTCTGCAAGGTTTACACCAGCTCGCCCAAAAATCCAGCATAATATATTTCCCTCGTGTTGAAGACAGCGTAAAAGATGTACTATCCCTTTTCAGCAATGTAAAATCAGGAGCTGTTTTTCCTGGTAAAAGCGCCCTTCTTAAATTGGCTTCTTTTATTAAATTGGTATAATAGATAGATTTCTTTGCGTCACCGGTAAATTTACGAAGTAAAGCATCCATGTCAGTTAGTGGCATACTTGTATTAGATCGGTAATAATTGTTAAAAATATAAGCGCCAGCACTTGATCCGGAATCCTTTTGCAGAAATGCATTAATCCATTTGATTTGCCAGGCGCTACTCAACTTCCCTACAGAATCAAACTTAGATCTCATCTTCTCTTTTAACTCCGGATTCTTCTCTGCTTCATATTGCTTATTCATTTCCGCAAATACTTTCTTAAAATGAAGCTGATCAGGATCATTCTCAAAACGATCATAGATATCCTGGTTCCCTGAGCCAGAAATTTTTACCTTTTTCAGACTTGCTCCTTTATCACCACCATAGGGTGTATAATCATAATGTTCAGCACCAGAAGTGTCTGCATCCAGAACTATTTCACTATTCTCAACAAAAATACTTGTCCCCCAATTTCCAGGTCTGGCAGTTAACGTAAGCATCTCCGGAGACTCCAGTTTTCCTGTAAGTTCAAAATGTCCCTGATGAACCACAACGCTATCCAGTGTTTTCGTTGTTCTATCTGTCTCATTGAATTTACGCAACAATACCGTACCGCTATCCAGACCTTTTATAGTTCCTTTAATACTGAAACTCTTTTGACCAGATGGCTTACAACTTGCACTTATTAATAAAACTGTTATGCCCAGAATCAAATAGCGATTATTTACTTTATTTTTCATTTTCTTAAGTCAATCAGGTAAATTAATTGAACAATTCTGCAAGTTTCTTATTAAGAGATTCTCCTCTCAAATCTTTCGCGATGATATTTCCCTGCGGATCAATCAGCAACGTACTCGGAATTCCCATAATTCCATAATAAGTAGAAACCTCATTTTTCCAGCCTTTTAAATCTGAAACCTGTGTCCATGGCATCTGATCATCTTTGATGGCCTTTTTCCAATTCTCCCCTTTGTCGTCAAGAGAAACTCCTACAACCGTGAAATTTTTGTCCTTATATTGCTGATAAGCTTTTAATACATTTGGATTTTCAGCCCTGCAAGGCCCGCACCAGCTTGCCCAGAAATCAACCAATACATATTTGCCCTTGAAATTCGAAAACTGAACAGGCTTACCTTCAACATCGTTCTGGGTAAAATTAAGCATCGGCTCTCCTATTGCACTTCTTTTTAAAACAACCAGCCGGTCAGCGATCCGCTTTCCCTCTGCACTTTGCTGAGCGGCGGCATCAAGTTTTCCAAAAGCTTCTTTTACCTCGTCATAACTTCCCATCATTGCTTTATCTGAAACCATACTGATACTCAATGGGCTTTTAGGATGTGTAGCAATGTATTGATTGTTTCGCGCTCTTCTTTGTTTTCTTAAATCCTCTACTTTTTCCTCTAATTTAACCTGCTCTTCTTTACTTACCTTTCCCCATTTTTGATAAAGCGGAGATTCCTGATCATCCAGATCTTTTAAAGTCTTATCATAAGCTTCATATTCATCCTGGGATTTTGAGCCTGTAATTTTTATCTCTTCTAACTTGTCAGTTCCCTTAATTTCTATATTTCCAGGTTCTACAAAAAACTGGTAATACCTCCCAAACAACATCGTTCCAACTTTTTGCGGCGCTGAAATTTGTGCCACCCATTTAAATTTACCCCCATTTACTTTTACGGTATCTGAAACGGATTTATCTCCTTTATAGTAATAAATAACAATTTGGGCATCTTTCAATCCAGTGAGATTTCCCGAAACCTTAGCGGTCTGTCCATATAAGGACCCAACGCTGCAACCGATCAAAACCGGCAGAATTAATTTTAGTTTTTTTAACATGATCAAGTTTTTAAAGCTTATTTAAGTAGTTCTTCTAATTTTTTGTCCAGATCCTGATCTGATCCACCATTATTGTCTCCATAGCGGCCAATAATTTTTCCAGCGGGATCAATAAGTATCTTAGTCGGCAAGGAGCTGATTCCGTATTTCTCTGAAATATCTTCTGGATTGGGCAGATTTTTCCTTCTGAGGTCCATATTCAGTCCCCTTAACACATGATGCCATATCCCTATCTTATCCTGCTCTACTGCCTTTTTCCAGGCGCCATGATTACTATCATCATCAGATACGCCAATAATCTCCAACCCTTTGCTGTTGTAAGTATTATAAAGACGAATCAAATGAGGGTTTCCCTTACGGCAAGGCACACACCAACTGGCCCAAAAGTCAATGATCACATATTTACCTTTAAAATCTCCAAGCGACAAAGGCTTATCATTAATGTCATTTTTACTAAAACCTGCAGCCATATTGCCTGGCATCCCCAACTCAATTTTATTGATTTCTTTAGAAAGCTCTCTGGCTGCAGGCTTATTTTTCATTTGGGCATTAAAACTATTATAGACTCTTTTGGCAGAGTCCAGTTTCATCCTGCTGATGTAAAACCTCATCATGTCCATCGTTACATAAGAGTTTGGATGCCCGATAAAAAAATCATAAGTTATTTTTTTGATACGGTCGTTATAAGGTTCCAGCTGATCGCGGATTTCAGCAGCTTTTTCATGATCCTTCTCTTTATCCAATGCCTCCAAAACCGGTTGCATTTCTTTCCTGACAGGCGCAATACGCGCATTCAAATCTTCAAGTTCCTTCTGACTTTTAGAACCTGTGATTTTTAAAGATTTCAGATCAGAAGCCGAACCTGAAAGCGTCATCTGTCCTGGCTCGAGATAGATTTCCGTCATCCTTTCCCAAAACTTACGTTCCGGAATTACCTCTCCTTTATTCTTAAACAAGACCCTTGCATTCACAGGCTCATTTATAAATCCGTTCAGCGAAACCCGATGGTTCAAAATTGGTTTTGCAAGATGGATGTATTTTCCCGACGCGTCCGTGTAATATAGCAAAACAGAATCGGCACTTTTAACTGCACCCTTAAGTACAAACTGTTTTTTACTTTGCCCGGTCTGGGCAAAAGAATGGTAATATGGGAAGAGCAATAACAACAGCCCTAAAAAATTCTTAGTTCTCATTTTTTCTTTATGTTAGGTGGATATTTAATTTTTACTATAGCTTGGATTCTGGTCTCCTATTGCAGGATTTCTATCAAATTCATCTTTTGGAATAGGTAAAATATAGTGGTCCTTATCTTTTACAGCCGGCTTAACCTGCAATACAAAACTCAAAGGCATTCTTAACAAAGCCGACCATTCTTGTCCATCTTCAAAAGACAAGTTCTTCGCCGTTTCATTGTAGATCTGGATCAACATTGCATCCGGGCCAGTTACATTGTCCAGACTGGAAAAATCATTTATTCCTGCATGTTGCAATACGGTTTTCAATAAAGCTTTAGCGTCATTCAATGACCCACCTGCACGCACAATGGCTTCTGCCTCTAACAAATACATCTCCGTAAGACGCATTGGGTAGCATACTTCAACCTTTGACCCCTGGTACTTCAGGATACCATCCGGAGTTGTACCTACATCACCGATCATCCAGGATTGTCTGGGATCATTTTGAAAAAGAGATTTGAGAGATGCTGTAGCCAGATAGCCCGGCTCATTCCGATAAAAATAAACATCCGACTTGTTGACTTGATTGGGTTTAGGATAGAGTCCGATCATGACTTCTTTACTATCTAAACCTTTGGTGCTAAACAGATCATGCAAATTGGGTTCCAATTGATAAGGGCCATTTTGAATAATGTCTTTTGTGATAGAAATTACCTGTGTATAATCTGCCACCTGTCCTCGCAGCATCAATATTCTAGCTTTTAAACCCTTAGCCACCCACTTATTGCCATAATAATTTGCACTAGTCAGAGGTGCATCAGCTATGGCCGCATCCAAATCGGAAAGAATAAAATCATAGCTGTCCTTAACCGTACTACGTTTCTGAGCAATATTGTTTGTGGTTACAAACTCTTTCCTCAGCATCACGCCATAGTTGCTATTGAGGTCATAGAACTGTGCAAAACTCCTCAGCAGGTACTGATGTCCATAGGCCCTCATTAAACGAGCTTCTCCAATAATCTCCGCCTTTCTGGCACCTGTGAATTTATTATCAGCAAGGGCTGATACCTGTTCTATTATACCATTAGCGGCGTTGATAAGACCATAGGGTGCAGACCATAGATCTGCCACCGCGTAATCGGTAGATTTAATCAGTGCATTTTCATCAAAGGACGAGCCCCCATACGGGTAAGTAGCATAGCCTGCAAGTGTAGTGGGCAAGATCTCATGATCGCCAGCCCACATAATACTGGGCGTTCCCCGATCATCACCACCTTGTGCAAAACGAAGATAAACTCCGTTTAAAGCGATCTCCGCGCTTTTCTGATCAATAATTGCATTCCCTTCTACTTTAGATTGTGTAGGCAAAGCATTCAATTCCTTTTTACAAGCGATCAGAAAAACCGATGCCGCAAAAAACATACTATATATAATTAGCTTTTTCATCAGAATATAATTTTATTTTAATGGTGATGAAGCTATCCTGTGCCACCAAATTCTATTCATATCGGTTTATGTATTGCTGCACATGATGGTTTCATCAGTATATATTTTTTTTAAAAGGTTATGAACTCATTAAAATCCCAGACGAACGCCCAAAGTATATGATTTCACAGTTGGATAAGTACTCACATCCCTGCCTCCACCAATAACACTCCGCGGATCGTCACTGACCTCTGGATCTGGTCCGGGATAATGGGTAATCGTAAAGATGTTTGTGCCTGTGGCATATACTGTAAGGGTATTGATCCTCAGTTTTTGCAGTAAGCTTGCCGGCAAGCTATAAGACAGGGTTATCGATTTTAATTTAATATAAGAAGCATCATATACGTTCAAATTGGTCAGGAACTGTGTATCATTCAATAAGTACCGGGGTCTGTCTGAACCGGTGTTGGATGAACTGTAGTGGTCCAAACTCCTTACACCCTCATTGGGTAAACCACTAAATCCCATATCACTCACATCCTTTTGATAAATCAGCTGACCACCATGAGAGAAAGTAAATAAAGAGATCAGGCTCCAGTTTTTATAAGAAAAGGTATTCGTGTAACCACCAAAAAACTTCGGTGCTGCATGACCAATAATGTCTTGTTTCCAAAAACCATCTTCTATTTCATAAGACATATCGCCAATATTGAGGTACCTGCTAAAAATGCTCCAGTAAGGAAAGGCCTTTTTATAAGCATCTAGTTGTTCCTGTGTTTTTATAACACCTGCAGCCACTCTTCCGTACAATAAACCTAATGGCTCACCCTCTTTCACAATACTGGTCCCTAAATTAAGGGAGTTCCGATCATTTGGATTAGAAAAAGGCCCGCCATCTATATTGAGTACCCTTGAAGTGTTTTTTGAGATGTTAAAAGCACCAGTCCAGTTAAAATTCTTACTCCGGATAATATCGCCATGGATATCCAGTTCAAGTCCGCGGTTCCTAATCTTGGCAATGTTGTAAATTACGCTGCTGTAAGATGAACTTGGTGCCGGTGTAAGATTTAACAATGCACCATCGGTTACTTTATTATAATAACCAAAGGTACCTCCTAAACGGCCCTTAAAAAAAGCAAAGTCCAGTCCAAGATCCTGCTGGGTGGTAGACTCCCATTTAATATTCGAATTACCAAGTTGATTTGGGACCAGCGCATTTTTATCGGCATAAGAGTCTGGAGAATAAAGCGTACGCCAGAGATGATCCCCAATACTTTGAGTTCCTGTTTTACCGGCGCTCACCCTGATTTTAATCTCGTCAATCCACTTAACATCTTTAAGGAAATTCTCTTGGGAAATCCGCCATCCAATAGCCCCGGAAGGAAAGTACCCTATCTGGTTAGAAGGCGCAAATTTGGATGAAGCATCAGACCTTCCTGTAAAAGTTAAAAGGTACTTGTCCTTGAAAACATAATTTGCACGAAGATAAAACGAAAGCAATGAGCTTTGGCTTGCAGGACTAGCTCCTTTTACCGAAACGGCATAAGCAGCCGAACTCAGATTATTCAAATAATTATCATCCGGATAGCCTCTTCCTGTTGCAGAAAAGAAGTCACTGGTATTGTTTTCCCAGGAAGTTCCCGCAAGGACATTTAAACGGTTCTCTTCATTAAATTCCTTGTTCCAGGTTAGCGTATTCTCTATAAACGTACTGAGTGAACTGGAATGAGACTGAGAACCCAGTCCTCCCTGAGAGTTTTCTCTTCCGTAAAAGCCTCCGATTTCTACATAACTCGGCACATAGTTCAACTGATTATAAGAACTATAATTAGCAGACACTGTACTTTTAAATTTCAAATCTTTTAAAATATCATACTCTGCCGATAAAGATCCCATCAAAGTATAATCTTTTGCCCTGTTGGTACCGGAAGCAACTGCCAGAGGATTTTGAAACCCCCTGTAGTCATCATTAAGCACTCCCAAAGTGGTATAAGATCCATCGGCATTATAAGGCGAAAAAGTAGGAGGAGCAGTTAAAGCCTGTCCATATACCCCCTCAGTAATATTCGTTTTGGTAAAACCATAGTTCAGATTGGTGATGACCCTGAAACGTTTGCTAATTTCATTATCCAGATTCGTCTTACCCGATATCCGGGAAAAATCAGTCCCTATTAAAGTTCCATCCTGCTTGGTATAGTTTAAAGACGTATAGTAACGGGAACCTAAACCACCTCCACTAACAGACACATCGGCATTCTGGGTTGCTCCCGTTTTTAAGACCAGGCCCAGCCAATCTGTATTCGAATTCCCAAAGAAAGACGGATCATTTATTATACTTAAGGCCTGTTTTGCCGCACTGGTTGTTAAACTTAAATTTAACCGTTTGCGCTCATTAATATAATTTGTTGCAGCCTCTTTTAATCCAGCCTTATATTGATCCGCATTCAATACCTTTTCTTTAACAGGGTTATTAAAACCAACATAATAGTTGGCATTTAACTGAGG
>Ga0157370_10001461_pt1 | contig 29211 bp, 29 predicted proteins | sample C35metaG_FD_113463 | JGI IMG/M metagenome (GOLD analysis project Ga0157370, IMG submission 113463) | Corn rhizosphere microbial communities from Kellogg Biological Station, Michigan, USA - C3-5 metaG | ecosystem: Host-associated > Plants > Roots > Rhizosphere > Soil | place: USA: Michigan...
ATGTTGAGAAGCACGCCGAGCGCGGCCGCACCATTACCACCGTTGAAGAATTGGATGCGAAAGCGCGCACCCGCGAGATTGGACGCATGCTTTCCGGCGAACTCCTCACGCCCGAAGCGCTGCGGCACGCCGAGCAACTGATTAAACACGCGGCAAAATAAAAGGAAGCCATGCGTCTGTTCACCGGTTTCACCGCTGCTTTATGCCTGGCTTGGCCGGCCGCGGCCTGGAACTTCTCCGGCCACTGGATCATCGCCGAGATTGCCTATGAACGGCTCACTCCGCAGGCGCGCGTACGAGTGGACGAAATGATTCGCCTGCACCCGGATTTCGAGAGGTTCACCCGCGACGCTCCGAGGGACCCGGCCGCGCGTTCCCGCTATGCGTTTGTACAAGCCGCTGCTTGGCCCGATCAGCTCCGCAACGACGTTCGCTTCTATGATGAGGCTCGTCCGGAAGCGGCGCCCACTCCGCTTCTGCCAGGTTTCCCTGACATGATGCGGCACGGCACCTGGCATTATTACGACACGCCTATATCGGGAGATGGCACAGCGGTGGTGGAACAGCAGGCGCCGCATTTGATGAGCGAGCTTTCCCGTCTGCTCGCCGAACTGGCGACGGCCGCGCCCCGGCAGGCTGCCTATGACCTTCCTTGGCTGGAACATCTGGTTGGCGACTCTCACCAGCCGCTCCACGCCACCAGCCGGTTCCTTAAATCCCAACCGAAAGGCGATGCCGGCGGAAATCTCGTGATCGTTCAGCCCGGCCGAACGTTACATTCACTGTGGGATGACGCTGCGGCTCCCCGCGACTTAAGCTACGAAAATGTTGTCCGTTACGCCCGCGAGATCGCAATGGAGCACTCCGGCCAAGACTTAGGATCGCTCGAGCCGCTTGAGTGGATCATGGAGAGTTTCGAGCTCGACAGGACTGCGGTTTATACCTTCGGTTTGCAGACGGGATCGAAGGAGGAGCCACTCATACTGCCGGAACACTACGAAGAAAAAGCGAATCGCACCGCGCGTCAACGAGTTGCCATTGCGGGCTACCGGCTCGCAGCAGTTTTGAATCAGCTCTTCCATTGAAAGCGTTTCAGCATATATCGAAAGATAGTCCGGACATTAGGTGAATTTCCACAGATATCCGACAGTCTATGTCCTTCGCCTCTGTACAAGGAATTATTCCAGTGATAGTATCAGACTGTCCAGTTGTGGAACATCAGGTGTTCCACCGCGTCTCTTTCTCTAGGGCCGGATTACCGGTTAGCCGGTAACCCACCCAACAGTTCGGTAAGCTGCCACCTTCGGGGAACAGTAAGCCGGCCGGTGAGTATCTTCCTCCGAGTACTCACCGGCATTTTCTTTTTTGCTCCTCGCTGGATCTTTGTGCCGTCTCGTCCCCAAAAATTGAACGCTGATCGACGGTCGCCCTGATATACTGTGGGCAGGTTGTACTATGCGTCTCCTGACCGGACTCGCTCTTGCCGTTGCGCTTCCACTCGTCGTCATGCTGGGCTATCAGCAGGACTCTGCACCCCCTGCACCGGTTGGCTCCGTCCCCCCGGTTGTTTCGATTACGCCGCGGGCGCGAACCGCGGCGCCCGATCCCAACGAGTCGATTGTAGATCGCCGCGCCGACATTCGCGTCGATACCACCCTGGTATTGATCCCGGTCTCGGTAACCGATCCCATGAGCCGTTTCGTTACCGGGCTGGACAAGGAAAATTTCAAGCTTTCCGAAGACAAAGTGGATCAGGAGATCACGCAGTTTTCGAGCGAAGACGCACCGCTCTCAGTCGGCATCGTATTCGATAGCAGCGGCAGTATGGGCGCGAAGCTGCAACGGTCGCGCCAAGCGGTAGCGCAGTTCATGAAGACCGCGAATCCGCAAGACGAATTCTTCCTGATCGTATTCAACGATCGGCCCGAGATCGTTCAGAGCTTCACCACTGAAACGGAAGAGGTGCAGAATCGTCTTACATTTACGCAGGCTAAGGGCCGCACGGCGCTGCTCGACGGGGTGTACTTGGCCATGAACCAGATGAAAAAGGCCCACAACCCGCGCAAAGCCATCCTGATCATTTCCGATGGCGGCGACAATTCCAGCCGCTACACCGAAACCGAAGTAAAGAATGCGGTGCGGGAAGCCGATGTTCAGATTTACGCCATCGGAATTTTCGAGCCTATCGCGACCCGGGGCCGAACTGTCGAAGAAATGAGCGGGCCGAGTTTGCTGGCGGAAATGGCGGAACAGACCGGCGGCCGCCACTTTGCGGTAGATAATCTGGCAGAACTGCCGGACGTGGCCGCCAAGATAGGAATAGAATTACGCAACCAGTACTTGCTAGGCTACAGTCCTAAGAATGCGGCTCGGGATGGAAAATATCGCCGCGTGCAGGTCAAACTGGTGAAGACGACGGGACTACCGCAGTTGCACGCTATGTTCCGTACGGGATATTATGCTCCGACGCAATAACACTGCCAGCTCAGTATTGATAATCGTGATGGCGTTTTTCGCGAGCGCCTGGGCTCTCGGTCAGAACGCACCGCCCAATCGTCCCGCTCCGTCGTCAGCCACGCCGCCCTCGACGCCACAAGCGCAGACGGCGGCCGCACCCCAGGATGAAGTCCCAGTTTTCGTCGCCGACACGCGCCTGGTAGTGGTGCACGCGAGCGTTCTCGACAAGAACGGGAAGCTGGTCACGAATCTGCAGGAACCGGCCTTTAAGGTGCTGGAAAACGGGGTCGAGCAGCCCCTCAAGGTATTCCGGCGGGAAGATCTCCCGGTGTCACTGGGCATCATCATCGACAACAGCGGCAGCATGCGCGACAAAAAGAACCGGGTTGCGGCCGCGGCCCTGAATCTGGTGCGGGCGTCAAATCCCCAAGATGAGGTGTTCATCGTGAATTTTAACGATGACGCCTATCTGGATCAGCCCTTCACCAGCGACATGAAAAAGATGGAAGAAGCTCTCGACCGCATGGAGACCAAAGGCGGCACTGCCATGCGCGATGCCATCAGCATGTCGATGGATTATCTAAAGGAAAAGGCCAAGAAAGATAAGAAGGTGCTGGTAATCATCACCGACGGCAACGACAATACCAGCAACATCAATCTTGAAGAACTCATGCGCAAGGCCCAGCAGAGTGACGTGCTGATTTACTCAATCGGTATCTTGAGCGAAGAAGAGCCGCGAGAAGCGAAAAAGGCTCGCCACGCTCTGCACGATCTCGCGCTGGCCTCGGGCGCCATGGACTATTATCCGAAGGACCTGGAAGAAGTGGATAAAGAGGTGCCGGAGATCGCGCACGAAATCCGCAACCAATATACGCTGGCCTATTCACCGTTGAACCCCACGCTCGATGGTACCTACCGCAAAATTACCGTCACGGTGAATGCTCCCGGACGGCCCGTTGTACGCAGCCGCAACGGCTACTATGCCAACGCTTCCGCTAACAAGTGAAGCGATTGCCGCCGATTCGGGCTTCAGAATAATGCTAGGCGCCATGTGGCGGCTTTCCAAAGGATACCGATGGTGTCCCTGGCGCAGCCCGTACCTCAAATGGCGTATCGAGACCTACTCGGGGCTCCACGCTGAACGCATCACGGCGCAGGATTTCTGGAGCTTTGCATGGCATAACCGGCGGGAACTGGTCCGGTTCCTGCGCTGGGCAGACCGCATGGATGCTGCGGGGAAGCAGCGCCATTAATTTGCTTTCGACGAACTCCCGGGGTGCGGGTCCACATGCTGCGAAACCGGTGTGCGTGTCTGCAAATACGTAAATATCGCGGCAATATCGCTCTCGGATAAGCCGGAATAAGCGATGTAATGCATGACAGTAAAGCGCTCCGGCCCGATTTTCGGGAGCTGCGCGAGGCTCGAATAATCCTTTCGGTAGACCTGCAGACGGTCGCGAAAGCGCGCGAAATCCCAATTTCCAATACCGCTGTCCCGATCCGGAGTAATGTTGGCGGTGATAACAGTACCGTACTTTGTGGCGAAAGTCTGTCCGCCCGCAAAGCGGCGTCCAGAGTCCGGCCGATCACCATTTTTCGGCGTGTGGCACTCCTCGCAAGAACCAATCGTGACCAGATACTCGCCCCAGGACCCCTGATTATTGGGATCGGGCGACCGGACCGGGCCTTCTACCGGGCGCGGAATACCCTGGATCGCTTTTAAAGCGGTTGGCGATAGTTGGGTCTTGGGAAGTGGATTCCGAATCGCGGGCAGCGTATCCATGTACGCGACCAGGGACTGTACGTCTTGATCGCTCATGTAGCGGTAGTTCGCGTAGGGCATCATCGGATACAGTGCGCGTCCGTCTTTACTGATCCCCTCGCGGATCGCGCGAATTTTCTCCCCGTCGGTCCAGGTTCCAATGCCGGTTTCTGGATCCGGGGTGATATTGGACGCCACGATACGGCCAGGCAGACCTTCATAGGGAATCACGCTGCCCTCGCCGGATGCCGTCGCCGGCGCATACAGACGCGTATAATCCCGCTGTGCGTGGCAGCTATCGCAATCACCGAGGTTTACGTATAGATACCTACCCCGCTCGATGCGTTCAGGACTCTTATCGACTATGATGTTCTCCGGCGGCGCGATCTTCGGGCCGCTGGAACAACCGGCAAGAAAGACAATCGCAAGAACCGGCGCGACGAGGTGCGTCGCACTGCGGAAATTAAGCACCTGCTCACAGTGTACTCCCAGCCGCGCGAGAATGATCTTGTGCTCATTGAAAAAGAATTCTTGAATTTTTCAGCTGACAAACTTATCCAGCTGATGGGCCGCATCGAGACCTGCGTGGGGATGCTTACGGCCGAACAGGTCTGGACGCGCGCATCGGATAAGCAGAATGCGGTGGGCAATCTGCTCCTGCATTTGAACGGAAACGTACGGCAATGGATTTTGCACGGCATTGGCGGCCAACCCAATCATCGCGATCGCGACGCCGAATTCGCCGCCGCTGCCACGCAAGGCGAGGGCCGCGAGGCCCAGGAACTGCTGACTCCCTTGCGGGCGACGGTCGAAGAGGCGGTGGCATTATTCCACACGCTTCCTCCAGGGCGGCTCCTCGAACGTACCAGCAATCAGGGTTATGAGGGAACGGTGCTCGCGGCGATTTATCACGTGGTCGAACACTTCGCAGGACACACCTTCCAAATCATCCTGCTGACCAAGCAATTCACTAATGAGGATCTGAGGTTCTATGCGCACCTGAGTGGATCGCAACCGCGTAAGGACGCGCTTCCCTAAAGACGAAGCGCCACGGTCTACAATGAAAACGACAACGATCGCCATGAAGACCTTACTGCCTGGCTTGTTTCTGCTATCGTCCCTTTCCCTGCTGGCGCAGCAACCCGCTAGCCACTTCGACCACCTCAAGCAACTAACCGAAGGAGGTTCGAACGGCGAGTCGTACTGGTCGCCCGACAGCAAGCGCATCATTTTTCAATCGACGCGCGACGGCCGCACCTGTGACCAGGAGTACATCATGAACGCCGATGGCTCCGATCAGCATTTGGTATCGACCGGCAAAGGCGTCACCACCTGCGGTTACTTCACCAGCGACAACCAGCACATCATTTATGCCTCGACGCACGAGGGCGGAGCCGCCTGTCCTGCGCCGCCGGACCGCAGCAAAGGCTACGTTTGGTCAATCTATCCCAGCTTTGATATTTATCTGGCTACCGATCAGGGCCAGATTATCAAGAAGCTGACCGATGCCCCCGGCTATGACGCCGAGGGCACCATCAATTTCAAAACCAAAAAGATGATTTACACATCCTTGGCCTCGGGTGATTTGGAGTTGTGGACCATGAACGAGGACGGAAGCGGCAAGAAGCGGATCACTAACACGGAAGGCTACGATGGCGGGGCGGTGTTTTCGCACGACGGCCGCAAGATGGTGTGGCGCGCCTACCATCCGGATACGCCGGAGAAGATCTCTCAGTATCGCGAACTGCTGAAGGAAAATCTGACCACGCCCATGAAGATGGAGCTGTTCGTCGCCAACGCTGACGGCTCCGACGCCAAGCAGATCACCAATTTCGGCTGCGCCAGCTTCGCTCCAACTTTCACTCCCGACAACCGGAAGATCCTGTTCGCATCGAATAAGAATAAGTGCGATTCGGGTCTGTTCGATCTGTTCCTGATCAATCCCGACGGCACGGGACTCGAGCAGGTCACCGACTACGGCAAGTTCACTTCCTTCCCCGAGTTTTCGCCCGATGGCAAGTATCTGATTTTCGCTTCCAGCTACAAGAGCAAGGGCAACTACGAATTCAACATCTTCCGCGCGGATTGGAAGCAGTAGCCAGGTGCCATCTTCTTCTCAGAACGCATCGGCGGCCGCCCCGCCGCCCGGCACTCCCTCCGGCGCGCTGGTGTTTTTTGGCGCCACCGGCGACCTAGCCTACAAGCAAATTTTCCCCGCGCTGCAGCAGATGGTCATTCACGGCGAATTGAATGTGCCGGTGATCGGCGTGGCGAAAGCGGGCTGGACGCTCGAACAACTTCGGCAACGCGCTCGCGCCAGCTTGAGTGAGCATGGGGCTCTTGACGAAGCGGCCTTCGAGAAATTGGTGGGACTGCTGAAATATATCGATGGCGACTACCAGTCTCCAAAGACCTTCGAGCAACTCCACCAGGCGCTGGGCGACGCCCACTGCCCCACTCACTATTTGGCGATCCCGCCCAGTCTGTTCGGCGCCGTCGTCGAAGCTCTCGGCCACTCAGGCTGCGCCGAAAACGGACGTGTGGTGGTCGAAAAACCTTTTGGCCGTGATCTGGAATCGGCGCGGAAATTGAACGCCATCCTTCGCTCGGTTTTCCCGGAGTCGTCGATATTCCGCATCGATCATTTTCTGGGAAAAGAAGCGGTGGAAAATCTTCTGTTCTTCCGCTTCGCCAATACTTTTCTGGAGCCGATCTGGGATCGCCGCTATATCCATAGCGTTCAGATCACCATGGCGGAAAAGTTTGGCGTCGAGGGACGCGGCAAATTTTACGATGAGGTGGGCGCGATTCGGGATGTGCTGCAGAATCACCTGCTGCAAGTGGTCGGGTTCCTGGCGATGGCACCGCCCACTAGTCTCTACCCCGACGCCCTGCGCGACGAACAGGCTAAAGTCTTTCGGACCATTCTTCCGTTGACGGCCGCCACCGCGATTCGCGGGCAATTCAAGGGTTATTGCGACGAACCTGGCGTAGCGAAGGACTCTCGTGCCGAGACTTACGCCGCCGTGCGATTCGAATTAGACTCCTGGCGTTGGTCGGGTGTGCCCTTTCTGATACGAACCGGAAAGTGCCTGCCGGTGACCGCCACTGAAGTGGTGGTGCGGCTGCGCGAGTCGCCGCTTTGGAGAGTGCCCTTTGGCGCGAACTATGTGCGCTTCCGGTTAAATCCCAATTTTGGCGTCAGTATGGGGATCCGCGTGAAACGTCCGGGATTCGAACTGGTGCCGACTTCGAACGAACTATCGGTGATGAAGCTCGATATCGATGGCGCCGTCAGCCCCTATGAGCGCCTGTTGACCGATGCCATGCGCGGCGACGGCATGCTTTTTGTCCGCGAGGATACAATCGAAGCGGCGTGGTCTGCCGTCGATGCCGTGACGGACCGCAGCTTGCCGCTGCAAATTTACGAACCCGGAACCTGGGGGCCTTCGGAAGCGGAGCGACTGGCTGACGACATCGGCGGCTGGCATAATCCGGAATAATCACTCACTGAATCTGCGTGAGTGCGAACTCTTTGTCCGGCGCCCCGGTTTCCATCCGCTTCAATTGTCCGCAGGCGGCGTATACGTCCAGCCCGCGCGGCTTGCGGATGAAACACGGCAGCGACCGCCGGACGATCGCCTGGAAGGATGCAACCCGGCCGGGATCAGGGGTCTCAAAAGGAATGCCCGGGCCTGGATTCAGCGCGATTAGATTCACCTTGGCGTTTAAGCGCGCCAGCAACTGGACCACTCGCCGCGCGTCGGCGTCGGTATCGTTCACGCCTTTAAGCAGCACATACTCGAAGGTCAGCTTTTCCCACGGGCGCAGCGGATAGGCGCGGCAGGCCTCCATCAAATCCTTCAAGTGGTATTTGCGCGTAATCGGCATCAGCGCCTGCCGTTGCTCCTCGGTCGAGGCATTGAGCGAGATCGCCAGCTTCGGCCGCAGGGGCGCCTGCCCCAGCTCGGCGATCTTGGGGATAATACCGGCGGTCGAGAGTGTGATCCGGCGCGGCGACAGTCCGATACCGGTGGGGTCCATCAACAGGCGCACGGCTTTCAATACACTCCCGAGGTTAAGCAGCGGCTCGCCCTGCCCCATCATCACGATGTTCAAACGATCGACAGGTGCGGTTCCGGCGACTACCAGCACCTGACCGACGATCTCGCCGGCGGTCAGATGGCGCTCCAGCCCCAGAAGCGCCGTGAGACAAAATTTGCAATCGACTGGGCAGCCCACTTGGCTCGAGATACAAATCGTAGCGCGATCGGCCCCTGCCTCAGCCGGCATCCACACGGTCTCGACGGTTTTTCCGTCGCCCAGCTTCAACAGATAGCGGCAGGTGCCATCGGTAGAGTCATAGCGGCGCTCAATGGCGGGCAGACCCACCGGGAAGTCTTGAGCCAGCCGCTCTCGTAGTGCCCTAGGGAGGTTCGAAATGCCGCCGATGTTCGCCACCCGCTGCCGGTAAACCGCATCATATACCTGCCGGGCGCGAAACGCCGGGGGAGAATCAGGAAGCGCGCCGAGGGCTGCCTGAATATCGGCAAGTTCCATGCCTACAATAGGTTGCCGCATGCCATCAGTATAACATTCGGGGCTAGTCGCCACGCCGCCTACCAGCTCGGCGGTACAATAAGTATGCCCATACGCCCATGACCACCCGCAGCCGGAACCCCCTCAAAATCCGCGAGATCGAGCGTACCGTGCTGCCTAACGGTGTCCGCGTCGTCACCGAGCGCATGCCTCACGTGCGGAGCGTCTCGGTAGGAGTGTGGATCGGCACCGGGTCGCGTGAAGAGTCGCTCGAAGAAACCGGCATTTCGCATTTCATCGAGCACATGCTGTTCAAGGGCACCAAGAACCAGTCGGCCGAGCAGATCGCGCGCTCTGTAGATTCGATTGGAGGGGGCCTGGACGCCTTCACCTCCAAGGAACTGGTCAGCTATAACGTCAAGGTGCTCGACGAGCATTTGCCCCGGGCCTTCGGAATCGTTTCGGACCTGGTGCGGCATCCGCTGTTTGAAAAAAGCGACATCGAGAAGGAAAAGGGCGTCATCCTCGAAGAGCTCAAGATGGATGTGGACAATCCCGAATACCTCATTCACGAAATCTTCGCCAGTAACTTTTGGAAGGGGCATTCGCTCGGGCGTCCGATTCTGGGAACGCGCCAGACTATCCGCAGTTTCGACCGCGATAGCGTGGAACGCTACTACCGGCGCTATTACACGCCGAAGAACATCCTGATCACCGCAGCGGGCAGCCTGACCCACCGGAGACTGGTGCAGCTGGCCGAAGATCATTTCGGCGAGCTCAAAGTGCGACCACTCCCCAAGGCCGATGGCCGCCCTCAACCGCACGCGCCGCTGGTGTTTCGTGAGAAGAGTTCACTCGAGCAGGTGCATCTGTATTTGGGGGTGCCCTCGATAGCCATGCCCCATCGGGAGCGTTTCGCGTGTTACATCCTGAACGCGATTCTGGGCGGCGGCATGAGCTCTCGCTTGTTCCAGAACATCCGCGAAAAACAAGCATTGGCCTATACCGTGTACTCCGAGCTCACCATGTATCACGATGCCGGCTGCATGATGGTGTATGCCGGGACGTCGCCCAAGTCCGCCGGCAAGGTAATCGATTCGATTGTGCATGAGATGCGCGCGATCACCGACCATCTGGTGACGCCCGAGGAACTGCGCCGCGCCAAGGATCATCTGAAGGGGTCGTTCGTGCTGGGCCTGGAATCCACTTCCAGCCGCATGGGCAATCTGGCCCGCCAGGAACTCTATTTCCAGCGGTTCTTTTCGCTCGATGAGATGCTCGATAGCATCGAAAAAGTCACTGCCGACCAAGTGCAGAAACTGGCCCGGCAGTTCTTCGATCCGCAGCAGACCGCGGTCGCGATGCTGGGACGTCTGGAGGGATTCCGCGTACGCCGCCAAGATCTCAAGCGTTGAACCGCATCGCTACCGTTGGCATGAAAAACTTCCGTAAGATGGCCGTGTGGGGGGCTCTGGCGGCATTCATCGCGCTACCTGCCTGGGGTCTCGATACCAAAAAGCTCCAGCCTACCGGCTATGTGAACGACTTCTCCAACACCCTGGATGCAGCCAGCAAGCAGACACTCGAAGCCTACTGCGCCAATCTGGAGCGCGTAACCGGCGTGCAAATGGCAATCGTGTTGGTGCCGACGCTTGACGGCGAGCCCATTGAGGACGTCGCCAACCGTTTGTATCGGCAATGGGGCATCGGCAAGAAGGGCAAGGACGAAGGCATCCTGATCATGCTCGCGGTCAAGGACCGCAAAAGCCGCGCGGAGATCGGCTATGGTATCGAGCCCATCATTAGCGACGGTGCCGCCGGCGGCATCCTTCGCGAGATCCGGCCCATACTTCAGCAGGGCAATTACGGCGGAGCGCTATTGGCGGCTGCCGAGGAGATGGGGACCAAAATCGCGCAATCCAAGGGCGTGGAGTTGGACGGCCCCGAGCCGCTTCGCGGCGCCGGCCGCGCTGAACGAGGACCTTCCATCCCGTTTCCGCTGATCCTGCTCGGGCTGTTTTTTGTGCTATGGCTGCTGGGCCGAGGCGGCGGCGGGAGCGGCACGGGCTTCCTCACCGGGATGCTTCTCGGTAACATGATGGGACGCCGCGGCGGCTGGGGCGGAGGCGGTTTCGGAGGCTACGATGGCGGTGGCGGAGGCGGTGGATTCGGTGGCTTTGGCGGCGGCGATTCGGGCGGCGGAGGAGCTTCCGGCGGCTGGTAACATCTGCCGGTAACAACTATGGACGAACTCAAGGAACTGGTCGAAAAACTGACACACGCCTATCAGGACCGTCTGGTCTCAGTGGTGTTGTATGGCTCGGGCGCCTCCGGCAATCACAATCCGAACTTTTCCGATCTCAACGTACTGTGCGTACTGAAACAGATCACACCCCGCGAGCTGGGCGAAGGCGAGCCGATCCTGCGCTGGTGGCGCAAACTCGGCAATCCCTCGCCGCTGTTGATGACCGAGGAGGAAGCTCATAACTCGGCCGACAGCTTCCCCATTGAATTCCGCGACATGCAGCACCACCACAAGGTCCTGCATGGCATCGATGTCATTGCCCACCTGCACGTCAACACCCGGCACCACCGTACCCAGGTTGAGCATGAACTTCGCGCCAAGCTTTTTCGTTTAAGACAGCAGGGGGCGCAAGTTCTGTCGGACCCGGCGGGGCTGCTTAAGTTGTGTGTGGACTCGGTAGCGACCTTCTGTAACCTGGGCCGGCACGCGCTACTGGCCGGTGGGATCGAAGTTGCGGGCGGACGGCGCGCAGTGATCAGCCGGCTGCGGGAAAAGCTGGGGGAACCGGCGGGGCCGTTCGATGTGCTGTTGGACATCCGCGAAGGCAAAACTGACGTCGCTACGGGTGAACCCATCGATCTGTTCGCCCAATACCTGGAATTCGTGCGTAGGATGGTCGAATATGTCGACCGAATGGAGGACCACAAATGAAAGTGTTATTAGGCGTACTCGCCGTGATTGTGTTGCTGGTGCTGGTGGTGGGCGGAAGCCTGATGGGCTCACGTAACGAATTGGTGACGGAAAAAAATGCGGTGGATGGGGCTTGGGCACAGGTGGACGTGGCTCTGCAGCGCCGGGCCGATCTGATTCCAAACCTGGTTGAGACGGTCAAAGGTTTTGCCAGCCAGGAAAAGGCGGTCATCCAATCGGTGGCGGATGCCCGCGCGGCCCTCGGCGGCGCCCGCACACCGGCGGAGAAGATCGCGGCCAACGGGCAGATCGATTCCGCTCTATCGCGCCTGCTGGTGGTGGTGGAAAACTATCCCAACCTGAAGTCCAACGAAAACTTCCTGCGCTTGCAGGACGAGCTGGCAGGCACCGAGAACCGCATTGCCGTCGAGCGCCGCAAGTACAACGAAGTGGTGCAGCAGTACAACACCGACATCGAGATCTTCCCTAAGAATATCGCCGCGTCCATGTTCGGCTTCCACCGCAACGACGCTTACTTCAAAGCGGAAGGCGCGTCCCGGGAGACCCCCAGGGTGAAGTTCTAAAGCACGAGGAGCCAGATTACACCTGGCATTATGGGCGTCGCCAGCGTTCCCGGCCGTAGCGGCGAATGCGGATCCAAGCTTGGTGGCAATGCTCGTCAGCAAGATCAGAGACGGAGGAGCGATATCGGCGGCAGGCCTGCCTCGGCCGGATGCCGCGACGCAAGAAAGACTGCTGAGTGGCTGTTGACCGAATCCTCCGGTGCGAGCAGTTGGACCGTTGTTCGGACCCAAGACCCGGCCACGCAGGCACAGGTATTGACAGCCAGTATCTGCGAAAATCGCCTCGCGCCCCAAACGCGCCCAAACGCTACAGCGGCGATAACGCCGCGGCGGAGGTATTCGGTAAAGCCCTCTCCGCTCTGGTAGACAGAAAGACCCAATTTACATATCCAGTCGACGAGGCCAGCGAGAAGATTTTTAAGGGAGCCAAGAGGAACATCAGGCACGGGCGTGGTGCTGCTCACTGCAAAAACCGAGACTTCCGGAGTCTCAAAGCTTGCGGTGCCGCTGTCGGAACAAACTTTAGCGGTTGGTAATCATCTGCCTCAGCCCGCGCGTCAGGCGCTCTCAGTCTGTTTCACCGCGAGCAGCGCCAGTCGCTAATAGCGGTTAAGATTCTGCCCCCGCGAGGCAATTGTTGCACCCTCCACGCTTTTAGATGTCGTCCAAGTGACCTTAGGCCGTCAAAATTACAGGCCAGTGCATTGAACCTTCCAGAGACTATTCGCCGATAGTGCTCGACTTAGGATTTTGGTCTTAGATCTGCTCTCATCCTGGGGGCAGTCAATGCGGCTCCCAGCAAGCGATTTGAGAGGAGACGAATATGAGTCCAACTGATTTGAGCCCGGCCATGATTATCCTGATCGTGGTTGCCGTACTGGCGATCGGCGCGGCAGTGTGGATGTTTATCGAAAAGCGGAAGACACAGGCTCTTCGTTCCAAATTCGGTCCCGAGTACGATAGGGCGATTGACACGCATAAAGATCGTTCGCATGCGGAATCGGAGCTCGAAGCGAGAAGCAAGCGTGTGGCCCAATTTCACATCCGCCCGCTGCGGGACGACGAGCGCGCGCATTACGCGGAGGAGTGGCGCGTCGAGCAGTCTTTATTCGTGGATGATCCGCGAGCCGCGGTCAAGCACGCCGACACCCTGGTGCAGGATGTCATGAAGCGCCGCGGTTACCCGGTAAGCGACTTTGAGCAAAACGCGGCCGATCTATCGGTAGATCACCCGCGCGTTGTCGAACACTACCGCTTGGCTCATGAGATTGCCGTTCGCGATGAGAGAGGTCAGAGCAGCACGGAAGACCTCCGCAAAGCGATGGTCAGCTATCGGTCCTTGTTCGACGATCTTCTGGAGCAGCACGCAGAGACACCTGAGGAGGTACGAAAATGACACCCCAAGAATTAGAGCTGGAAAAAGAGCACGCCGAAGAGCATCTGTCGACCGCTGATCTGGCGAAATCCGCCAGCCCGCCCTTGGGAGCGCCGCCGGCGCGTCCTCAAGCCGCGCAGGAAGAATCCAACGCTCCGTTATTTGCGGCGAATGATACCCAGGACTTCCGCACCCGCTGGGAAAAAATCCAGATCGGGTTTGTAGACGAGCCACGAAAAGCGGTCGAGCAGGCCGACGAATTGGTCGCGAGCACCATCAAACGGCTGGCGGAAGTTTTCGCCGGGGAGCGCCAGCGGCTGGAGGCGGAATGGGATAAAAACGACAACGTATCGACGGAAGACCTGCGCGTTGCCCTGCGCCGCTACCGGTCTTTTTTTGACCGGCTGCTGTCGGTGTAGTCCGGCCTATTCGGCGGGCTCTTCCTCGATCTCTTCTTCCAGGCGTTCCGCCTCCGCGGCGTATCGCTTAAGGACTCTGATGGATCCGCCGGCGCTAAAGCCGGCAGTGCGCAGGCGGCGAAAGGCCGAGGACAGATGCTTGTGGTCCTGAAGCAGCGTGCCTAAATTCTTGCCGCGAAACTTGCGTTCAAGGAAATGCTGGATGAGTGCCGTTTCATCCGTTCCCGAGTAGGCCGCTTCGGCGGTCTTCTTTGCCAGCTCGGGCGCCACACGACGAGCCATTAGATCGCGCACCACTCTAGTTTTCCCGTAGCCTTCGTTATCACGCCGCCAGTTCGCGAAGGACTCGGCGAAGCGCTGATCGTTCAAATAGCCGTTTTCTTTTAAGCGGCGTATAACCTCATCCACGTCGCCACGGTCGGCGGCACGGCGTGAAAGCTTCTGCCGGAGCTCGGAGATAGTTTGCGCGCGCGCTGAAAGCACGCGCGCCGAGTACGCGAGCAATCCTGCGACGTCCAGTGGAGGGGGTGGCTTGCGAGATTTTGGAGGCCGCGCGGACGGCATGCGGCCATTGTAGCGAAGTAGTGTGTCCGGAGAATAGAAAAGGTCTCGCCGGTGCGGGGCCTTCTCATTAAATTATTGGGATCTTGCGCTTAGCGTAGATCGTTAAGGGCGATTGACGTTCTCAGCCTGCAGACCTTTGGGCCCGGTCTTCACCTCGAATTCCACTTCGGCGCCTTCCTCCAGGGTCCGGTAACCCGACATCTGCACTGCCGAGAAGTGGACGAATACATCTTCGCCACTCGAGCGCTGGATAAATCCATAGCCCTTGGCGGCATTAAACCATTTCACTACACCTTTTTCTCTCACTACTTGAATCTCCTGTTCCATTCCCGGCGCGCCGGGACGAATAAATCTACTACATTAGTCTGCACGCCTAGAATCAAGCTGAGAGTCCCTCCGACCGATCCCCCGCTCGTCTATATGCGTTAAAACTCCGGCCATTGTCGCATGTAATGCATACTTCTGCAAGGGTAAAAACGAACCTTATCCCAAACGCGAATTACCTGAGTGAGCGGTTTGACTTTCCGCACAAACTTAAGTAAATTTGTAAGTCTGAATTGAGTCGTTTGTGGTGCGGTGCCGTTACTGCCAAAGAAAGACTAAGTTGTATGACGGCGACATGCCAGTCTGTTTAGATTGCGCTAATCGCCCGGAAGCGAAGCGGCAACCTTCGGCCGAGCGGAATATCGTCGCCATATTACAGCGAGAACTGGAAGAGGCCACCGCGCGGGCCCACCAGGCCACAGACGCGTTCAACGCCACCATGGGCGACATTCCCAGCGCTCTCCCTCGACCCGACGGTACCCAGCGTATCAACAACGTCTACCGCGAATTATCCCTCGCCAGGAGAGAGATGATGGAGGCACATTCGCGGCTGAGCGATTATCTGGCTAGCGGGATCCTTCCGGAAGGTTTCGATACCGGCGGCGGGCGCTAAACGCCCTCCGGCACCCCATCCGGCACTAGGCGTCGTATACTGGTGGGCAAGTTTATGCGCTACCTCATTGTCACTTTCCTGCTTTCCACGGCATCCTTCGGCCAGTCCATCAGCCCCGGCGAACACGGAAGTATCTCGGGCATTGTTCGAGACCCGCGGGGCGCGACTTTGGCCGGCGCTCCCGTCCAGGCCAAAGACGTGCAAACCGGCAAAGTGCTGAAGGCCGTCAGCGGAGCCACGGGCGCCTACACGATTCCGGATGTGGCGACGGGCACCTACGATATTTCCGTGGCTGTACCGGGAGTGAAAGCATTCGAGCAAAAGGGAGTGAAGGTCGCGGCCGCCAGGACCCTTGAGCTCAACATCAAGCTCGAGGAAGGCACCCAACTGAGCACCCTGGGAGAAGATCCCCTGGCCATCGCCGCGGACCGCAAGCGACACAGTCCGCCCTCCGGACCCACGCCCAGAACCGCGGACGGTAAACCCGATCTATCAGGAGTATGGTGGTCCCCCGTGACAACCGAACCCGGAAAAGCGGAATGGCTGCCGCAGGCGCAGGCCACCGCCAAACAGCGTCTCGAGAACAATGGCATCGACAGCCCGCAAGCGCGCTGTTTGCCTTCGCCGGTGACGCGCTTGGGTCCGCTGTTCGAATTGGCGCAAACCAAAAATTTCGTAGTGGTGATTTCGGATGACGAGAGCCCCGGCTTCCACCAAATTCACTTGGACCGCAGCGCGCATCCCAAGGAACCGGACACGGACCTGTGGTACGGCGACAACATCGGGCACTGGGAAGGCGACACGCTGGTGGTAGACCGCGTCACCTTTAATGAGCGCGTGTGGGTGGATCAACCCGCGCATCCGCATTCCGACAAGCTGCACGTGATCGAGCGCTACCGTCGCCCGGACCTGGGTCATCTGGAGAAAGAAGTCACCGTCGACGACCCGGGCGTGCTGGCAAAACCGTGGACCTTCAAGCAGGTGGCGGATCTGGCGGCGGACGAGGAGATCCGCGAGTTCATCTGCGCGGAAAACAATCGCGACGTCGTCCACATGGTAGGCAAGTAGTTGCGGCCTTCGCGAATTACTTAAGCACGTACTTACGCAACTTGTGCGGGCCCACGTCCGCGGCGTAGATAGTCCCGTGAGCATCCGCCACAATACCCGACGCCCCGGAAATGCGGTTCACGTCCGCTTGGTCCAAGTCCGGGTCCGGTATAAACGCCCTGAGCGATCCGTCTTTAGCGCTCCCGATTGTAATGCCCCTGGAGTAACCCGGGTTGACCGTCGAATTCGACTGTGAATCGCTCACGTAAAGAGTATCGTCCTTGGCAACAAACACCGCGCTCGGCCGTCCAAATTGCGTCCACGCCGCAATAAAATTGCCATCCTGATCGAAGACCTGGACGCGGCTGTTGCTGCGATCCGCGACGAACACGTGACCCTGCGAACCGCCTATCGAGATATCATGCGGCTGATCGAATTCGCCGGGTCCCGCTCCATGGCGTCCCCAGGATTTTAAGAACTGGCCATCTTTCGAGAACTTAACCACGCGATCGTTTTTCCCATGACCGTCCGTCACAAAGATGTCGCCGTTAGGAGCAATGGCGATACCGGATGGCTGATCGAAGTGATTTGGATCGTTCCCGGCTACACCGCGCTTCCCCAGGACCATCAAGACGTTGCCCGTCGGACTCAACTTGAAGACCTGGTGTCCGCGCGTCACGCCATTCGAGTCCTTAGCCGACATACCCAGCACCGTCTCGCTTGCATTAGCGTCGCTGGCCCACACATTTCCCTGCCCGTCCACGGTGAACCCATGCGGAAAAGCGAACATCCCGCTGCCAAAACTCGCCAAAAGTTTGCCCGACGGATCAAATTTCAGGATGGGAGGCTCGGTGCGGTCCACGCAGGTGGCGGCGCCCGCGGGAACGGTGTTGAAACATCGATGAAATACCCAGATATTGCCTGTGGAATCGATATCCGCCCGGATTAACTCGCCCCACTTCCCGCCATTCATGTTATTAGGAAGCACCGGCCAGTTCTCCACCAGCCGATACGGATTTGGCAACTGCAATTGTTTCGGATGCTGAGTTTGGGCCCTGAGTCCAGAGGTTGCGATCGCAGCGCACACTCCAACCAGCGTAAGTCTCGTTCGACCTGCAAGTATCATGACAAACCTTCCCGCCGCCAGTAGTATTTTAGCGTTGATTCTTCGCACGGCGCCTTTGGGGCCGTCCTTCGTGGTAGACCGGAGCGCTCACCTCAACCGTGTTACTGAATGGGAAGACCTGTCGCCGCAGTTCGCGATGAAACCCGAACGCAACCGCGAATGGCGCGATGTAAGGAAGTACGCTGACAGTAAGGTATACGCCGACGTGGCGGATCCACCGGCCGGCTGCGTCCTCGGTGCCGGCAAGTTGGGCGGCTCCGTCACGGGCCGTAATCTCGGCGAAGGCCAGCAGCAGCACTAGTTCCACCGCCGCCATCACAATCGTGCCCAGCAGGAGCCCGCGCAGATTACGCCGGGCGCCGGACGCCGCCAGCATGAGGGCCCAATAGACCGGAAGGCTGAAGGTGAAGGTAATGGCGTCGCTGCGCGACATGTCGAAATCAACCGAGCGAAGCTGCCGCGCTCGCGGCTGCTGGCGCGTCGCGGGCAGCGTTAATTCAAGAGGCACCCGCAAGGTCCAGTCGCCCGAAGGATTATCTTCAATCAGCACGAAGGCTCCGGCCGCGCTCTTCAGTCCATAGAGCATCGGAGCAAGCAATACGAGCCACCACAAGGTGAGCAGGCCAATAAACAGCGCCGAGCCGCGCAATAGAAAGCGGGTCTGCGGTTCAAACGCCGGCATCGGTAGTCGAGCCCAGCCGCGCGACACGCTTGACCCACAGCCAGAAAACCACCATGGTGTCCAGCATCAACAGGCTTTCCCACAGGTAGGCGTGCGCAAAGTCGAACCAGGTCATGCTGTATTGCCCGACATAGAACAGACTGATAAAGCGCAGAATGTTGAGCACTTGCACAATCGCGCTACCGGCCACCAGCCCGACCACCTTCATCTTCAAAGACGCCGGAAACGCTAGGACTGCTGACCACAACAGGATAGTCACGTTTACCGCATTACATCCGTCGCGCATCTCCACCGCAAAGCCGCCAGGAGCGCGCAAAATCGCGGCGTCGCGGGTGGCGTGCCCACCGCAAGCCAGCACCAGTGCCTGCGAGACCTGAACCAGGGTGCGCGAAAACTTGAAATCAAGGGACTGAACCGGCGGCGTCAGCAAAACCCCAAAGGCGACGACCAGGCATGCCGCAAAGATCAGAACAAAGCGGAAGGAGCGAGGGTCAGTGGCTGCCGGGCGTGACGATCCCAAACTCCGGCCGACGCCGCGTTTCATCCATGCGCCTGCGCTTTCCGTGTCTGCAGCCATCCTAGCCCCGCCAATAACAGGGCAAGTCCCGCCAGCGCCGGCGGCGACATCGCGGGAACGCTGCTCACATTCTGCGCAGGAGGCGGCAAGCCGGGCAAACCCGCGCCCCCGCTACAGAACGTAACTTGGTTGGTATCGAGCGTCACGGCCCCATTCCGCGCGAGCGTCCTGCCAGTCACGCTGGAGCTGGTATTCAGGGTGATGCTGGTAAGCGCCACAATAGTTCCGGCGAAGGTAGTACCGGTCCCCAGGGTCGCGGAACTGCCGACTTGCCAAGCCACTCCACAGGTCGATGCCCCATTTATCAGCAGCACGGAGGACCCGCTAGCGGTAGTAAGCGTACTGCCGATCTGGAAAACGAACGTGGCATTGGGATTCCCCTGCGCATCGAGCGTCAGCGTTCCGGTTAACTGGGCCGACGCTGCAAAACAGTAGACTCCGGGTGTGAGCGTCAATCCACCCAAATCCTGTCCTGTAAGGTTGGTGTTGCAGGAACTGCCCGCCAGTTGGCTGTAGAGGACCGTGAGATCACTTTGTGCCTGGGCTGCCGCCGCATCGGCTGCGTGGATGCTACCGCCCGTAACCACACCCGGAGGAAATCCGGTCACCGCGCTCCCCGGGCTGACACCCAAATTCCCGCTGATGGCCGTCGCGCCCGTGTTGGTTACTACTGAGCCGCCTAAGACTCCGAACGAACTCAGCTGGGCCATTGCTATCGAAGGCCCATAAAGCACCGCGAACGCTCCTACAACCAGGATTGCCAGGCATTTGTGCTTCATTCAGGTTCTCCTCGGAAACTAACGCCGATGCTGGCGATTATTAAGCCAGTTCACCACAAATCAAGAAAATGTTTCGCACTACCGGAAGGGAGAATTATCGACTGAAAATCCCGCTATTGAATGGTAGTTACGATACGGAGTTCATGCAAAAGGGTAACGGCGTACCCTAAGGTATGAACATGAGGTCGTCTAACAGGACCTGCACTATAATGCGACAGTTCCGGATGCGCCGTCAAGTCACGGCGTGATTGGCGATCAATGGCAGCTGAAATTCCTGCTGTCGTCAGTGCTGCCGGAACCGTTATACACTGCGACTTCGGGATATGCGCACAGCGGGCGCGTGCGATCCACCTTGCCATTGCGCACGCGCGAGGCTTCGATCCGCTCCGGCGGTTTACCGTTTTCCACCCACTGCTCCAGTGCCTTTACAGCATCGAATTCATCGGTGCCATCGCCACCGCGGCAGTGGCCCATGCCCGGCACCATGAAGAGGCGCATGTCATCGGCTGCCTTCGCGCCGACAGTCTTGGTCACACTGTTGAAATAGTCTACGGTGCCTTGTGGCGGTACGCCCGGGTCGGCCCAGCCGTGATACATCAGCAGCTTGCCGTTATGCGAAAAAAACGCATTAAGATTTGGGTTAACCGAGTTCACAGCCGTACCTTTTTCCTTCTCAAAGCGCATCATGTCGTCCACTTTGAAATCTTTCGCGTCCCAGTTGTCTTTGGCGGTGTATCCCAAAGCCGCGTATTTGTACATTTCGACTGCGAGCGACATAGGCTTGGGACCTGCCAGCATGTTCCAACCCAGTTCACTTCCCGGCTCGATGCCCGGGAAAATAACTCCGGCGTGTTCGTGGGAGCCCGAACTCGAGACGAATCGTAAGCCTGAGTACAGCATGCGCGCCGTCTGAACTTGTTCGGCATTCAGGCAGTTGGGCCCGTCGCCTTCCTTACAGGCCAGAACCCGCGGATCGAACTTGCATTTGGTAGGATCTTCGAGAACGCCGTCCTTAACGCCGTCGAGTCCGTCACACGCCGCGAGCACAGCGTTATGCAACAGCGAAAACTTCTCCGCGGGAATCAGGCTGCCGGGGCTGCGATTGGCCTGCTGCGAAATCCAAACCTGTATACCTTGCAAACGCGTCACATAAGCCGCGGGAGCGCCGGCAATGATGCCATCGTAATCGCCGGGATAGCGCTGCGCTTCCGTAAACGCCTGACGTCCGCCCGTCGAGCATCCATTCCAATACGAATATTTGGGCGCGCTGCCATAGAAGCCATCGACAATGCCCTTGGCCGCCACCGTCATTTCATGGACGCCGCGGTGGACGAAGTCGGCGAGCTTTTCCGGATGGCCGGCGATGAAGTCGGGATTATTGCCTTGGTGGCCGGTGTCCGTGCTGGCCGCCGCATAACCGGCCTTGAGCGCCGTCGCGAGCGCAGGATAGCTGATGACGCCAGCCCAGGCGCCGTTACCGACGGATTCCAGCTTGCCGTTCCACCCGCCAACCGGCAGCCACACTTCGATCCGGATATCGGAATCGGCAGTGGGCTTAAGCGCAGCCGCCACCCGGCAGAACGCCGGCAGGCTCTTGAATGCCGCATTGGGGTTCGAACCGCGTCCCGGCGTCGGCAATGTAAAAGCGCCCGCGTCAACCTGCTTGGCCGACAGAATCGTAGTGTGCGGAAGCGCCAGAGACGTAATCTTTTCGCAGGGAGCCGCCCAGGCGATGGCCGCGCCGAGCACGATCGAGCCGAGCAGGAAGTGAAGACGCATTTTCCAAACCTCTTTTAGCTTGCAAGTATATCAAACGGCTTATTTACCTCTTAGCGCCATTTGCTACGCTGGGTTGGATAGGCGTAGGTTGCATAGGCTTGAAGATGCCGAAGAAGTTGTGGATGTTGGCGGGAGGCCTCCTGGTCTTCTTCGGCAGTCTGCATGCGTTCCAGCGTACATTTCGTGAGTATCCCGGTATCGAGTACAACGATTTCCCGGTTCCTCCGGACTACCAACACCCGTCCGAATTCATATTCGCGCGGCTGATGTATCCGCCTTTCACCGGCCAAGGTGGCTTCGGTTTCGGAGGCTTCACTGTCAATAGCTGGCAGGAGGGCCGGTCCATCTGGACGCAGGATTATCCGCGCGCCGATCGTCACTTTCTGCGGGCCCTGCGGCGCCTGACCCGCATCGACGCTCGGTCAGTAGAGCAACCTGTGAATCTCGACGACGACGATGACGTCTACAACTTTCCGTTTCTTTATGCCGTACAGGTAGGCCAATGGGATCTTACCGACCAGCAGGCGGCCAAACTGCGCGACTTTATCCTGCGCGGCGGGTTCTTCATGGGCGACGATTTTTGGGGCCCCACCCAATGGAAGACCTTCGAAGCCAGCATGAGCCGCGTGTTCCCCGACCTGATTCCGCTGGATTTGCCGGACAGCTCCCCGATCTTTCACGCGGTATATGATTTGCAAAACCGCTACCAGGTACCGGGCGCCCGCTATCTCGAAACCGGATCCTACGAAAAGTGCCAGGGCTGCCCCGCACAATGGCGCGCGATTTCCGACGCGAAGGGGCGAATTCTGGTGGCTTTGACAGTGGACTCAGACATCGGCGATTCCTGGGAGTTCGCCGACGACCCGCGCTATGAAGAGAGGTTCTCCGCCCTGGGAATCCGCATCGGCGTCAATTACATCATGTACGCGATGACCCACTAAGCGGGACCGTACCCTCGATCCCCGTTTTGCCTACAGCGGCCGGTCCGGCGTAGCGATAGAGCGCCAGATGTGCGCCACGGGGCTGCTGTCAAATCCCAAACCTTCTTTGGGCTGCTGGAAGTGGCGGCCGATGATGTCAGCAAATTGCTCCAGTTGTGGATTCACATTGGGCTCGAATGAATACAGATCATTCACCGTCACCATGCGCGCTTCGAGATACCACTTGTGCTTGCGAGCCGTCTGATAGGCGGCCTCGATGTAGGGTTCTGGCTTATAGTCTTCGCCAAAGAGGACGCGATACAGATCTGGGTATTCATACCCATGCTCCCTATCCTCGTAAAAGCGCAGCGCCTGATGATAGCGGATCGCGAATGCCACTTTCTCTGAAACATATGGCTCGTAGAGTTGTGCGCTCCACCAGCCGTGATCGACTTTGATCAATTCCTGCGCGGTGTCATGGAGCAGGCAGGCTAGAATGATCTCTTCCGACATACCGTTTTTCATCGCGAGATTCGCGCTTTGCAGCACGTGTTTTGACGTGACCTGGAAGCGCAGCTTGAAGTAGTCGGCGAGAGTCGGTCTAGCCGGCATGGGGGGCAGCCGCTTCACGTTCCCGGAATGCGACAGAAACAGGTTGCCTACGCCGCGGCGATGGCGGCGAGTTTCAATCTGCGCTTCAACCTCCGCCATGGTCGGATACTTGCCGGAAACTCCACCGCCGGTTTCGTTCAGGTGCTTCATCATGAACTCTTCGAGCGCATCCGCCTTAGCTTCTGAGTTCATGGAAGCGACTTCAGCTTCGCCACCCAGATCAGCAATAAAAGCTTTGCGATCGACTTCCATGAGCGTTAGTGCGGCGCAGTAGCGATCTGAGTCAACACCGCTTCCGCGTCAGCTTCGGTAAATTCCTGGGTCTTCACCGAATGGTTCATGGAGCAGAACTTAGGACCGCACATCGAACAGAACGCTGCGTCCTTGAAGCCTTCCTCCGGTAGCGTCTCATCGTGATAAGCGCGCGCGGTCTCGGGATCGAGCGAAAGCTCAAATTGCTTGTTCCAATCGAAAGCGAACCGGGCGCGCGATAGCGCATCATCGCGGTCGCGAGCGCCAGGCCGGTGCCGCGCGATGTCGGCCGCGTGGGCTGCGATCTTGTAAGCAATCAAGCCTTGTTTCACGTCTTCAAGGTTGGGCAATCCCAGGTGTTCCTTGGGTGTCACGTAGCACAGCATTGAAGCACCGTGCCAGCCGATCATCGCCGCACCGATTGCCGATGTGATGTGATCGTAGCCTGGCGCGAAATCCGTCACCAGCGGGCCCAGCGTATAGAACGGCGCCTCGAAGCACCATTCTTTTTCCTTCTCGACCTGCATTTGGATCTGATCCAACGGAATGTGACCAGGACCTTCGATCATCACTTGAACATCATGCTTCCAGGCAATCTGGGTCAGCTCGCCAAGAGTCTTCAGTTCCGCGAACTGTGCGGCGTCGCTCGCGTCGGCCAGCGATCCCGGGCGCAGCCCGTCGCCGAGCGAGAAACTTACATCATACTTCTGAAAGATCTTGCAGATGTCTTCAAAATACTCGTAGAGCAGATTCTGGCGATGGTTCTTGACCATCCATTCCGCCAGAATCGCGCCGCCGCGGCTGACAATGCCCGTGACTCGGCGAGTGGTAAGAGGGATGTATTGCACCAGCACGCCCGCATGAATAGTCATGTAATCGACACCCTGCTGGGCTTGCTCCTCGATTACCTCAAGCATTACTTGAATATTCAGATCCTCCACGCGCCGAACGCGCGCCAACGCTTCGTAGATGGGCACAGTGCCGATTGGCACCGGCGATTCCTGGATGATGGCCTTGCGGATACGCGGGATGTCGCCGCCGGTCGAGAGATCCATCACGGTATCGGCGCCGTAGCGTACCGAGTAGCGCAGCTTATCGAGTTCCGCTTCAATGTCGGATGTGGTCGAGGAGTTGCCGATATTGGCGTTAATTTTGCATACCGATTCGACGCCAATGCACATCGGCTCCAAGTTAGTGTGGTTGATGTTGGCCGGGATGATCATGCGGCCGCGCGCTACTTCGGCGCGGACGACTTCAGCATCCATGCGCTCCCGGCGGGCTACATACTCCATTTCTTCAGTGATCCGGCCCTGACGGGCGTAATGGATCTGGGTACGAATTTTGTCGCCGGCGCGGGACGCCACCCATGCTTGTCTCATACAGCCTTGATTATATGCGACCGCAGCCCGGAATGCCCGGGCAAAAATTCATACTCCGGAAATCTTTATGGGTCAACTTAATAGGGGTGAATCCACCCGATCAAAAGTTTTGATTGGACCGGATGAGTCCGACGCTTTACGCTCAAGTCATGGCGGTAACTGAGATGGGTTCGGAAAGTTCGAGTGCATCGGTTCTGCACCGCGTGAGTGGGATTGTCAGTTCCCCGTTATCCCTGGATGAGATGCTGGGTGAGATTGTCGGACTGGCGGCACGAGTCACCAGTTGCGACGCCTGCCTGGTATATCTGTCGGAAGCGGGTAGCGGCGAGTTTGTACTGCGGGCGTCATTGCTGCCGCACATCTCGGACCTGGGAAATCTGCGCGTAAGGATGGGTGAAGGTGTGACCGGCTGGGTGGCAGAGCATCAGTCGCCGGTGGCCTTGAGCTCGAAGGCCGCCTCCGATCCGCGCTCCAAAATTTTTCCGACCTTGGTCGAAGACACCTATGAGGCTTTTCTATCGGTGCCTGTAATCAATAAGGGTAAGGCCATCGGCGTCATCAATATTCACCATCGCACTAAGCACCAGCACGAGCCCGAGGAAATCGCGACCATTGCCTTCATCGGCGAGCAAATGGGGAGCGCCATCGCCAAAAGCCTGCTCGAAGAAGAGAATGCGCGGTTGTCTGAGGAAACCGCCGAAATGAAGCGGCAGCTCGAAACCCGCAAGTCGGTGGAGCGCGCCAAAGGTCTCCTGCAGAAGCGTCACGCCTTATCGGAGGAAGAAGCCTACCTTCGCATGCGCAACGAGAGCCGCCGTCTGCGCCGTCCCATGAAAGATCTGGCGGACGCTATCATTCTGTCGGAAGAACTCAGCCGTAAAGACAACAGCTCACCGGCCTAACCGCGCAGGGCCGCGAGTTTAGTCTTCGACGATGCGGCGCGCCAGTTCAGCAATGTGCTGGGGAGTTCTGAGAACGCCGCACACCGGAAGTCCGGTACGTTTCTCGGCCGTGTCCGACGTGACCCCGCCAGACACCGGCACCAACAGCAATCCGCAGGCGTTTTCCTTACGATGAGACCGCAGCGCGGGTAGCATCCAGGCTGCCTGGGCGCGGGCGTCCTCGATTGAAGCCGGATCGGTCGCCGACACCACAAATACAGCTTCGGAGATGCCGAGTGCTTCGCGAGCTTCTCGCGGATTAGCACCGGACAGATCCAGGCACGTGATCCATGACCTCGACACCATAGAAGTGCCGGAAAAACCGGCCAGCAGGACGGACCGAACGTCGCCTTCCGCCGCCAGATAATCTCCCATAGCCTCCGAGAGCTGCCTGACTGCCTCAAGGGACTGATTACGGTCGCCGGCGGCACCGCCTGCTGGCACAAAGGAATAGATTGCAGCGGGTGGCGCCTCCGCCCTCACCGCTTGATCTACAGGGAAAATGGACTGCAAAGTTGACACGCCTTCTCCAGATGCAGCTTGCATGCCAAGCAGCTCCGTGCAGGGTATTCAATGAGTTCGCTAAACGCGACCGCCTGCGCCTGAGACGATGTGTCCCGCAACCGAGACACTTTGTCGCAAAAAGATGAAGGGGGGCCGGCCTAGCGGCCCAATTCCCGTTTCATGATCGCCACGTTATTCGACGCCTGGCCCTGCATCGGGCCGGCCGTGGAGGCTGCCTTTTCGCTGTACTGAAGGCCGGTGTTCATCTTGGATTTGTCACCCGTCAGCTTGCCCATCTGATAGTTGGAAACACCCAGATAGTAATACACGTAGCTAAGCATGGCGGAATTGCCGGCCACTAGCGGCAGCGCGGCCTTCAGATTGCGATCAGCGTCGGCGTAGCGACTCTGTCCACCGTGGATCACACCGGCCGACACATAGGCGCTGCCCAGCATTTCGCTCTTGGTCTTCTGCCAATCCGCGTCGCTCATGCCTTCCGGCTTGGCCTTCTTGCCCATGACCGAAATCAGCCGATTGGCTGCGCTAAGTGCGGGACCCGGGGCGCTCCAGTTCCTGGCCACCGCATCCAGCGCGTACTCATTTTCCGGACGCCCCGCCAGAATCTTGTTGGCCCCCGCCGCAGCTTTCGCCGCTCCCTGCTTGCCCAGCGCGGCCAGATATTGCGGCGCCGCTGTATCCAGTTGGTCACTCTTGGGATCCAAGGCGATGAGTGCGTCAGTCAGATCGATAGTGACTGCGGGATCCGTCGCCTGGCTCGCCGAAACTGCGAGCGCATATTCGGCATACTCTTCCGCTTCCTTGGCAAACTGCTGCCGGCCCTTCCAGGCATCCACCTGGGTTGCGTCGGCCGGTTGTGCTTCCTTGGCGAGCGCCTGGGCCTCTTTCGCGGTCTCCGCGGACAACGCTCTTACCTTGGCGTAATCCTTCTTCTCGAAGGCAGCCTTAAGGCCGGTATAGGATTCATTGAGGTCCGCTGCCCAGACCAAACCCGCCAACGCCAGTAACCCGATCACAACAAATCGCATGTTTCAAACGCCTCCACAAGAAGTCGATTATAACAGGTGAACGGGTCTAAGACTCCCGGGGTACGTCCAGGCGGACCTTATTTATCGCCAACCCCATTCGGCCATGCGACATTAAGAAGAGCGTTGCTTCCATGTCCCGCGAGATTCCCGGCGATCCCCTTTACTGCGACGTCAGTATGCCAGTGCCGCTTGAGCAGGCATTCACCTATCGGATGCCTGAGACTCTGCGCCATCGCGTCCAGGCCGGGTGCCGGGTGCTGGCGCCGTTCGGAACCCGCACACTCACTGGCTTGGTCCTCAAAACGCACACCGCTCCGCCTCCCGGTACGGTGCGCGAGATCCTGCGTTTGCTTGATGAGGAACCGGCTCTCGATGGGGAACTGATGCAGCTAGGTAAGTGGATCGCGGAGTTTTACTGCGCGCCTCTGGGAGAAACCTTGCGCGCCATGACCCCGCTGGGGGGCGAAGTCCGCCGGGGCAAAGTCTACTCGCTGACCAAATCCGGGCGCGATGTGGCGCGCCAGTTGCATTTGGGCGCGGACCAAACCGACGACCCCGCAGCCGCGGCGCTGCGCCTACTGGACGCACGACCGCTCTCGGCGTCGTATCTGAAGCAGAAAATTTCCAATGCCGCTCTGGTTTTGAAGTCGCTCGAGAAGAAAGGGTTCATCGCAGCCGAAGACGTAGCCGCGGAGCGCGACCCGCTCCGGGCATCGGCGGAACGTCTGCGCATCGAATTTGTGGTGCGCGCCGAGAAGCTACCCAAAGCGGAGCGCGAGTTGCTCTCCTATTTGGAGCTGCATCCCGGCTCGCACAACTTGGGCGAACTCACGGCCTTGGTGGCCAAAGCCAGCACCGCGGCAAGATCGCTGGGCCGCCGGCAATTGGTCCATTTGACCGTAGAGCCCATGGTGGAAATTCACGGGCCGATCCGTACGCCGCATGCCCTGAATCCGCAGCAGCAGGCGGCTTTCGATTGCATCCGCGCCGCACTAGACCGCAAACAATACCGCACGTTTTTACTGCAGGGCGTCACCGGATCGGGCAAGACCGAAGTGTATCTGAACGCTATCGATGCCGCGTTGGCACTGGGACGCAGTGCGCTCATGCTGGTTCCCGAGATCGGCTTGACTCCCGCAGTAGCAGGCCAGTTCTACCAGCGTTTTCCCGGGCGCGTTGCGATCCTGCATTCGGCTTTTAACGACAGCGAGCGCGCCCAGGAATGGCGCCGCATCCGCTCGGGCGAAGCGGCGGTTGTGGTGGCAACCCGCTCCGGCGTCTTCGCGCCCGTCGGCAATCTGGGACTAATCATTGTCGACGAAGAGCACGACCAAAGCTATAAACAGCAGGAAACCCCGCGCTATCACGGCCGCGACGTAGCAGTGATGCGTGCGCACCACGCAGGCGCGGTGGTGGTACTGGGCTCAGCGACGCCCAGTCTCGAATCGCGCTACAACACCGAGTCTGGTAAATACACGCTGCTCGAACTACCGCAGCGCATCGAGCGCCGGCCCATGCCGCAGGTGGAATTGATCGACATGCGCGAAGAGTTCCTGGCCACCCGCAAGCACGCTACTTTTTCACGGGCGCTGATCGATGCCGTAACCGCGCGCCTCGCTAATGGCGAACAATCCATGCTATTGCTCAACCGCCGCGGCTTCTCGAGCTTCGTAGCCTGCCGCGCCTGCGGCGAGCGAGTCGAGTGCGCCAACTGCTCGGTCACGCTGACCTTTCACCGCCGGGACCGCCGCATGCTGTGCCACTATTGTAATTTCTCCGCTCGCGTCCCCGAGCGCTGCCCCAAGTGCGATAGCGAATACATCCAGTTCATGGGCGTCGGTTCGGAACGCGTCGAAGCCGAGTTGAACGGAGCTTTTCCCAAAGCCAGAATCGCCCGCCTTGACCGCGACGCCATCAACGGCAAACGCGACTACGAAACCATTCTCGCCGGCTTCCGCGATGGCGATTTCGACATCCTGGTCGGCACGCAAATGA